>PPYE01645086.1_pt1 | contig 12007 bp, 11 predicted proteins | sample 1559881 | NCBI WGS metagenome assembly PPYE01 (sample SAMN08240022, study PRJNA423297) | Human gut metagenome, whole genome shotgun sequencing project.
GGCCTGCTGTTAAGCCATACCAACAGCGATGACAGCGGCGTGAACAAGGTTATCCTGCGCTACTCCGATAACTCGGATAACAGCGTGTTCAACAAAACCGACGGTCTGACCGCTATCTACGCCAGCTTCGAGGGTAACTACAAGTTCACCCAGCAGGCGCAGGTGGAATACCTGCTGGCGTTCCACGACTACGACAACAGCAAAGACAACACCGACAACCGTAAAAACTACGGCGCGATTGTGCGTCCGATGTACTTCTGGAACGACGTGCACTCCACCTGGCTGGAAGCGGGTTACCAGCGTGTTGATTACGACAAAGGCGGTGACAACCACGGCTGGAAGCTGACGCTGTCGCAGAACATCGCGATCGGCATGGGCCCGGAATTCCGCCCGATGCTGCGCTTCTACGTGACCGGCGGTCAGGTGGACAACAAGCGTACGGCGAAGGTGAACGGTACCGACGACCAGCAACTGGATTCACTGAACTTCGGCGGTATGTTCGAGGCGTGGTTCTAAGCGAGCGTGATAGCTCCTCTCGCCCAAAACGGGCGAGAGGGTACGATTGGCGTAGGCAGTGTTCTACGCCATCTCCTCACTGAATTCTCACCTTCGCTGTCACCAGCACCGCGGTCAGCAGCATCAGCGCGCCTGAAATCATTAACGGTGAGGTCAGCCCCAGACGATCCAGCGCCAGTCCGCCAATCGCCGCGCCACAGGTATTCGCTAGTTGAATGACGGCCACCTGAATCGAACCGGCTTTTTCCGCCTGATCGGCCAGTGAGCGGGTAATCCACGTCGACCAGCCTACAGGTACCAGTGCAAACGCCAGCCCCCAGATAATCGCGATACCTGCGGCCACCACTTTCTCGCCGCCCCACAACGTAAGCACTAGCGCGCTCACCGCCAGCACCAGCGGCGCACCGGCTAGCGCCAGTTTGACCGACCGTTTAAGGATAACGGAAGAGAACGACGTACCGATAAAGCTGGCGATACCGAAGCTCAGCAGCACCAACGTCAGGCCATCAACGTCAAAGCCCGCCAGATTCATATACACCGGGCGAATATAAGTGAAGAAGGCGAACTGCCCGGCGAAGGACATAAAGATGGCGATCATCCCGGCCATCACGCCGGGACGCTGCAGCAGGCTAAACATGTTTTGCTTCTGATGCGCAGGTTCACCCGGCAGCGATGGCAACGCCTTCACCACCCAAATGCAACACAGCAGCCCCATTACCGCCGCCGCGTTAAAGACGTTACGCCAGCCGATGATACCGCCCAGAAAACTCCCCAGCGGCGCGGCAATCACCAGTGCGATAGACACCGCGCCAAAGATCACCGACAGCGCTTTCGGCACCGTGCGAGCGGGCACCAGACGCATCGTCAGTGAAGCCGACATGGCCCAGAAGCCCCCCAGCGCCAGCCCCAAACAGGCACGCCCCAACAGCAGCAACGTGAACGAACTAGCAAACGACACCAGCAGGCAGGAGAGCGTCAGCAGAACGGAAAACAGAATCACCACGTAGCGACGGTTAGTCGCGCCAATGGCCTGGGTAATAAACAGGCTGGAGAACATCGCGACAAACGCGGTCACCGTCACCGACTGCCCGGCGACGCCTTCGGAAATCTCCAGATCCTGCGCCATCGGCGTCAGCAGGCTGACGGGTAAAAACTCAACGGTAATCAGGCAGGCGACGCAAAACGCTACGGCAAAAACCGCCGACCAGTTGGGCCGCGCAACGACGTCAGCGCGGGTTTTTTCTTCGATATGTGCACTCATTTTGTTACCTGCGGAGGGTGTCTTTGCGGAAAAGACACGCAGTGTAACATCTTAACTGTGACGTATTTAACGTTTTAGCAACTGTTTACCAGGTAGCGACGTTGGCTGATTCAACAAACATCAAAGATGAAACGCCACTCTCTTTCCTGTGGGCAAGGTCACATCAATGCTTATCTCTCCCCCTAACGCAGTAACATAACGTTTTAACGTTGAGAGACGGGGATCGTTGTCTGCCTGCTCCATTTTCGCCACGGTAGGCTGTTTAACCCCCATTGCCGCAGCCAGCTCTGCTTGAGACATGTTCAGCTCTTCCCTTAATCGATTTAAGGCAATCGACTGACGCATCTCTTCAACTTTTTCAGCGATACGCTTCTGACTTTCCGGGCTCTGTTTAGCCATTAACTCTTTAAGGGTCGCCATTATCATTCCTTACTTGTTAAGGTGCTTACGGTACTCGGAATCAGCAAGTTTAATCATCTCTTTGTAGAATCTCTTTTCGTTTAGCCCTGTTTTGCCACCGGCACATAACACGATGCCGCAACGGGAAGGATCAAACGCAAAGAAAGCCCGAAAGGGACTCCCCTGATGCTGCACGCGGAGCTCTTTCATATTCGAAAAAGCAGAGTTGTTCACCGAGTCTGCAAACGGGCGGCCTAGCTGTGGCCCATATTCGGATAAAATCACCATCGCAGCGAGCATATCTTCCTTGAGTGCTTCGGTTTGCTCCGCGAACCAACTGTCGAAAACATCCGTTGTTTCCACCTCCCACATCAACGATCCCTCATAGCAAATAAGCTATAAATAAATTATAGCCTATTTGCTATTAGATCAATTAAATTCTCACTCCCTTTGCGCCGATTTTCATAAACCACATAATATGAAATGGCATCAATGCAGCCAGTGAACGCCGTTTTCATCGTGGAACAGCGCGTTGTAGCGATACTGGAAAGCGTTGAGCTCGCTAATCTCCGGTTCCAGTTCGCGCAGGAAGCTGAGCGCCAGACGCACCTGAGCGTCGGTGATGGGCGCGGCGAGACGGGCTTTTTGCAGCCGCCGATGCCAGGTGAGCATATTGGATTCACTGCCGTCGACGATGCACACCTGCCAGATCAGCAGCATCTGCGCCGCATTCTGCAAATGGGCTTCGTTAGGGCGCTCCAGATAACGTAAAAACTCTTCGCCCTGCGCTTTCCCTAACTGGTCGATCATCGACTCTACCGGTTCTGGCGTGATCGCCAGTCGTTCGCTGAGACGGCGTATTGCCCGTCGGGAACTCGAGGTCAGGATCCGAAATCCGACAACAAATACCACCGCCAGGGTGGCCAGAATTAACCAGATCATGCACGCTCTCACTTAGGCTAAACCCGGACATGATAATGGGATTTTGCGCGCTGTCGATAATCGGGCATACCATAATGTGCGTTAGCTCGATGAAGGTAGAGGATGATGAAAGCGGATCTCAGATCCCAGGCATAAAAAAGCCCGGTGCAGAACCGGGCAAACGTTACCAAACACACTTACGCCATTTTTAACTGCTGAATCTTTTTCTCACGGCGAATTTTACGTTCTTCAAAGATAGCGACGATGGCCATCAGGCAGATACAGCCAATGGCGGCGGTATCCAGCGCGGCAAAGGTGCCCGCCCAACCGGTGAGGCCGAAAATCGGCGTGCCGTCGGCAATCATCCCCAGACCCAGCTTGGCGAAGCTGTCGCCGATCAAATAGGCGAAGGTGCCTTTAATGCCATCGGCCGCGCCGATCGCTTTTTTCGGAACGAAACCCACCGCCGCCACGCCGATTAACAGCTGCGGACCAAACACCAGGAAACCCAACGCAAACAGCGAAGCCAGATAGACATACTGGTTGCTGGCGTGCTGATAAACGCCCAGCGTCGCGATAATGAGTGCCAGCGCCACACAGGCCACCAGCGCACGACGACCATTCGCAAGGTCAGAGAGCCAGCCCCACAGCAGCGTACCGACCAGCGCGCCCACTTCAAACAGGGTAAAGCCCTGAATCGCCACTTCTTTGGAGAGCTTCAACTCCTGGAAGGCATAGACAGTGGACCACTGGTCGATACCGATACGCACCACGTACAGGAAGATGTTGGAGAAGCACAGCAGCCAGATCACTTTGTTTTTCAGCACGTACTCAACAAAGATCTGCCATTTGGTCATCTCGTTTTCTTCGGTCTCTTTGTCCTCTTCGCTGATCTCTTCACCGAACAGCTCTTCCGCTTTGCCAAGACCGTAAGATTCCGGGGAATCGCTGCCAAAACGCAGGCCGATAAAGCCGACAATCAGGGCAATAATCGACGGGAAGATAAACATACCGATCACGTGACCGTCGAACAGGTAATTTGCGCCGAACAGCGCCACGCCCGCCGCACCCGCACCACCGAGGTTATGGGAGATATTCCACATGCCGAGGTAGGAACCGCGCTTACGGCGCGGCGTCCACTTGGTGATGGTGGAATAACTGCACGAGCCGCCGGTGCTCTGGAAGAAACCGCTCAGGGCATAGAAAGTAATCATCAGGAACAAGCTGACGGAGCCCGAGCCCATGCTGGCGCTGAAGCCGAGCATACATATGGCGGAGAGGATCAGCATAAACGGCAGGAACTGCTTGGTGTTTTTGCCGTCAGCGTAGTAGGAAACCAGCGTTTTGCCCACGCCGTAGGTAATGGAAAAGCCCAGGCCAATCATCCCCAGCTGCGTCATGCTCAGCCCGTAGGTGGAGATCATGTCGTTCTGCGCGATGTTGAAGTTTTTGCGGATCAGATACATGGTCAGGTAGCCGATAAAGACCACCAGGTAAGACTGCATGAACGGTTTGAACCACATTTTGCGCCGCACATCGAGCGGCAGATCCAGGGTCGGTTTGCGCACCTGGTTTAAGAAGGCCAGCATGGGTATCTCCTGATTTTTATACCTGCGTGATGGCCGGTATTGTAAAAATCAGCGGCGCGGCTGGCCTGAGACAGCGTCCAGGTGGAACCGGGAAAATTTCTTAGTTTTACGCCGTTTGTCGAAGAAAGGTGAAGCAGGTCACGCTTCGCGCGGGGCCTGGGCGTTTAAGAACGGCAGTAACAGCAGTGCGGAAATCCCCGCCGCAATGGCGATCACCACGAAGAATCCGCTCCAGTGCCACGCTTCCATCACCTTCGCCAGCGGCCAGCCGGAGAGCGAGGCCCCCAGATAAGCAAACAACCCGACAAACCCGGTCGCCGCGCCCGCCGCCTCTTTGTGCGAGCACTCCGCCGCCGCCATGCCAATCAGCATCTGCGGGCCAAAGACGAAGAACCCGGTGGTGAAGAAGCACGCCGCCTGCATCACGTAGCTGGCGAATGGCATCAGCCACAGCGAGCCGACCGAAAGCAGAATCCCGGCGGCGAAAATCAAGTTCATCGGCCCACGATTGCCGTTGAACAGCTTGTCCGAGCCCCAGCCTGCAACCAGCGCGCCGATAAAGCCGCCCAGTTCAAACATGGTGACGGCGGTGTTGGCGGTGACCAAATCGACGCCGAGCGTCTCCGACATATACAGATTGCCCCAGTCGTTGATCGCCGCGCGTACCACGTACACCAGCACATAGCACAGAGACAACAGCCAGATATATGGATTGAGCAACACATATTTGGTGAGGATCTCTTTACGAGTTAACCCCGCGCCCTCCTGCTGCTGGGCAATTTCCAGCTCATCATGCCGCCAGTCGCCAATCGGCGGCAGACCAATCGCCTGCGGCCTGTCGCGCAGCCGCCAGCAAAGAAAAACGCCCACCACGATCGCCAGCGTACCGGCAATCATCATCCCGGCGCGCCAGCCGTAATGCAGCGCCGCCGCCGCCATGACGATCGGAATCAGCGCGCCGCCGACGTTGTGCGCGGTGTTCCAGATTGCCCACCAGCCGCCGCGCTCGTTGCGCGAATACCACGCGGTGAGCAGACGGGCGCACACCGGCGCGCCCCAGCCCTGGAAGAAGGCGTTCAGCGCCCACAGTACGGCAAAGGCCCAGACCGAGGTTGAGAAGCCGAACAGGATGTTAACCACGCCGGTGGCGATAAGCCCAATGCCCATAAAATAGCGGGCGTTGGAGCGATCGCTAACAATACCGGAGACAAATTTCGACAGTCCGTAGGTGATGTAAAACAGCGTCGCCAGCAGACCGATATCGCTGCGGGTCAGCACGCCGCTGGTGATGATCTCCGGCACCGCGGCGTTAAAGCTTTTGCGGGTGAAGTAAAACAGCGCGTAGCCGAGCCAGATGGTCAGCAGGATATGCCGCCGCCAGTAACGGTAGCGGGCGTCCACTTCCTGCTTGTCGGTGATAAGCGGCACGCTGGCCGGGGCTTTTAAAAACTGAAACATCGCCGTTCCTCAGGCGTAGCGCTGGGGCAGCGACACGCTAACGCCGAACCCGGCGGCAAGCCGCTGCCGTCGTCCTCAATGACCAGCATCAGCCGTTCATCCTGTTGCCAACCCTGGAGCGTCACCGCGCTGGCGTTGGCGTGCTTCACAATGTTGTTCAGCCCTTCCTGACAGACGCGAAACAGCGTCACGCGCTGGCTTTCGCTCAGCAATGACTCGTCGATTCGCCAGTCAAGATGGCTGACGATACCGCGGCTTTCCAGCTCCATTTCACGCATCAGCGAACGAATGGCCTGCTCCAGCGTGAGATCGTCCAGCTGACGCGGGCGCAGGCGACCCAGCAGGCGGCGCACGGCATCGTATACGCCCAGCGAAAGCTGTTCAATGTGCGCCCCACTCTGCTTCACCCCGACGTTGTCGGGAGCCAGTCGCTGAACAATACCCGCCTGCGTGCGAATGGCGGTGATGGTCTGGCCGATATCGTCGTGCAGTTCGCGCGCGACATCGCGGCGCACGCTCTCTTCGGTTTCCAGCAGACGTTCCGCCAGCCGGTGGTTGCGCGCCAGTTCGTTTTGCAGCGACTGGTTAAGCTCACGTAGCCGCTGAATGCCGGCACCGAGCAGCAGCCCGGTCAGGCTTTGCGCCAGCAGCGAGAGCAGTAAATCGACCGGGTGATCGTGCCAGGTCTGGCTGGCAATCAGCGCGATGGCGTTCATCAACGTCGCAATCAGCGCGCCTTGCCAGCCGTAGTGCCAGGCGAGCGCAATAATCGGTAAAGCGAGACAAAACGGCGTAAAGCGCGAAAGCTCAGCGGGCAAACCGAGCTGTAGCCACAGACTCACGATAAACAGCAGCAGATACCAGACCAGGTGTCGCCCGCGCCAGTTTACCGGCTGTGACACCAGCGCCGGGCCGAGCGGCAGCCAGGTGGTGCTGGTGAGGTAGTGCCAGAACACCAGGCAGATCGGCGCCAGCGTTAATCCGCCGGTCAGGGTGAGTAGCAGCGCATTCCAGGCTTCCTCCCCCTGCCCCAGCCACGGCAGCGATTGCAGCAGCGCCGCCGCCGTCAGCGCCGCGCCCTGCAACAGCAACGTGCGCCAGTCGCGTTGCTGGCGGTATCGCGAAATCAGCATCACCGGGAGTAGCGTGAGGGCGCTTCCGATCATCAAAAGTGGTAAATGGGCCAGCGCCACCTCCTGCGCCAGCCAGTACATCAACAGCCATTCCGCGCCCAGCAGCACCGGCCAGTAACCGCGCGGACATTGCAGCATTAATCCCAGACGCAGGCCAAACGGAAACAGCAGTACCGCCAGTTCCGGGCGCTCAACCAGGTGCAGGCTGATGCTCCACAGGCAAAACCACGCGGCGGAAAAGATAAAGAAACAGGCAACAACGGTAATTAACCGGGAGAAAAGTGCGTTCATTGCCAGCCGTCAAACATCCGGCGCGCCAGCTCAACATCGTTGCTGACGTTCAGCTTTTCCATCAGGTTGGCGCGATGAACGTGCACCGTTTTCGGCGACAGCCCCAGCTCGGCGGCAATCTCTTTCACCGCCATCCCCTGCGCCAGCTTCTCCGCCACCTGACGCTCACGTTTGGTCAACGGATCCTGACGCCCGGCCGCCAGCTTGACGGCAATATCCGGCGTTAAGTAGCAACCGCCTGTCGCCACGGTATGTACGGCGGCAATCAGTTCATCCGGGCTACAGCGCTTGGAGAGAAAGCCGCGCGCCCCGGCATTCAGCGCCTGCTCGACCAGCGCCGGGCTGTCGTGGACGGAGAGCATGATGATCGCCATCCCTTTTGGCAACTGGCTCAGCAGCTCAAGGCCCGAGATATCGGGCATCGAAATATCGCAAATGCACACCTGCACGCCTCGCCCCGGTAAGCCGGCCAACGCCTCGCGCCCGGAACCAAACTCCGCAATGACCTGCAAATCCGGTTCCAGACCGAGCAGCTGGGCAAAGCCGGAGCGGACGATAGTGTGGTCGTCGATAAGGGCGATGGTGATCATGGGTTTGTCCTGGCGGATAAAAAAACGCGCTTACCTTAACGATAAGCGCGTGGCTGTTCAAGTCTTGAGCGAACTACTCGAAGAAGACAGAGATTTTATTAAACATCGAGGGATCTGACTGGTTGCGGGCCACTTTCACCACATCTTCCAGTTTGTCGATCTGGCTCATCATCTGCTCAAGGCGCTGGTCGTCATTCACCAATAGCCAGATCCGGCTATGGTCGCTGCCGTGGATCGGCAGACAGAGAATGCCCTCCACGTTAAACGCACGGCGGGCAAATAGCCCGCAGACGTGAGTCATTACGCCAGGGTGGTTGCGCACAGTAAGCTCCAGAATAACGTTTTCATGAGTTTGTTTTTGCATGGCTTATTCCCCCACCATTTCGCTATTCGCCGCACCCGGCGGAACCATCGGATACACTTTTTCTTCCGCGTCGATACGCACGTGGATCAGCGCCGGGCCAGGGCGGTTGATAATCGCCTGCAGCGCCGCCTGCGGATCCGTTTCGTTGTTCAAATCGCAGGTTTCAAGACCGAAACCGGCGGCAATTTGCATAAAGTTAATCATGCCCGGGTAGGTGGCGGCAAATACCCCCTGCTTGTAGAACAGGCTCTGCTGTTGATGCACCAGCCCCAGCGCCTGGTTGTTCATCAGGATAATCTTCACGTCGAGCTGGTTTTCCGCCGCCGTCGCCATCTCCTGGATGTTCATCATCAGGCTGCCGTCGCCGGAAAAGCACAGCACCTTCTTGTTCGGGTTCGCCAGCGCCGCGCCAATCGCCGCAGGCAGACCGAAACCCATGGTGCCCAGGCCGCCGGAGGTCAGCCACTGACGCGGACGGTTCAGCGGGTAGGCCTGCGCCGCCCACATCTGATGCTGGCCCACGTCGGTGGTGATGATCGCGTTGTCGTCTACGCAGGCGGCTACAGCGTTGATCAGGCCGTAATGGCTGAGCGGGTCGCCCGCTTGCGGAATCGCCCCCGGGAACTCTTGTTGCAGCTCGGCGACTTTACCGCGCCACTCGGTACGCGGCTGCGCGTCAATCTGCGGCAGCAGCTGCGCCAGAACGTCATCCACATCCGCCTGAATCGCCACGTGCGCCTGCTTGATTTTGCCCAGCTCGGCGCGATCGATATCCACGTGAATAATTTTCGCGTTCGGGCAGAACTCCGCCACTTTACCCGTCGCCCGGTCATCAAAACGTGCACCTAAAACCACCAGCAAATCAGATTGTTGCAGAATAAAGTTGGTGCTGCGCGCGCCGTGCATGCCCAGCATGCCTAACGACAGCGGATGCGCTTTCGGCAGCATGCCCAGCGCCATCAGGGTCATGGTGGTTGGCAGGTTGGCTTTCTCGGCCAGTTCGCGTACGCGTTCCGGCGCGTTAATCACCCCGCCGCCCAGATAAAGCACCGGACGCTGCGCGGCGTTAATCATCGCCGCCGCTTCGCTGACGCTCCCGGCGCTGAATTCCGGCGTGGCGGCGCGGCCGCCCGGTTCCGGCAGCTCGCTGATGTCGATTTCGGCAGTCTGCACATCCTTAGGAATGTCTATCCACACCGGGCCAGGGCGACCCGACTGCGCAATCCGGAAGGCATCAGCAATAACCTGCGGTAATTCATTGATGTTGCGGACTAAGTAGTTGTGTTTGGTGATGGGGATAGAGATACCGTAGGTGTCGACTTCCTGGAACGCGTCGGTACCGATTAACGAGGAGGCCACCTGGCCGGTGATACACACCAGCGGAATAGAGTCGAGGCGCGCATCGGCAATGGCGGTCACCAGGTTGGTGGCGCCGGGGCCGCTACAGGCCATACACACCGCCGGTTTACCCTGGGTGCGCGCCATGCCCTGGGCAATAAAGCCCGCGCCCTGCTCGTGTCGCGCCAGAATATGACGGATTTGCGTGCTCTGGCTTAACGCGTCATACAGCGGAAGCACCGTGCCGCCGGGGATGCCGGTCACCATGGTGATACCCTGACGCTCCAGTAAATGAACGATTAACTGCGCGCCCGTAAACCGGGTCGGTTGTGATGTTGTGCCCGAACTTGCCATGCTCCAGTCCTTTTATTCTGGGCCGACCATCCGGGAAGGGGCTAGAAACTAAAAACCCCGCCCGGTTTGCGCCGGCGGGGTTTGGAATCGTGTGTGTTCCTGACCCTACGGCGCATTGCCGACGACCACCACCACACGCACGACGACCACCGCGGCTGGTAGCGCGGTTTTTAGTAGGGTCGAAGTCATCATGGATGGAGTCATTCAGGGTCTGTCTCATCATTCGTTAAGTGAATTTATACAAACACAGCTTTTTCAGGCTGACAATGGAAATATTTTCATCTGCGTAAAAATGCAGCAAAGATCACATTTCCGCGCGGAGGGAAATCCTCTGAACTGTCCCGATTCTCCCCTATTTCTGGCCCTGTTTTCCGCCAGTGGGTTGTGTTACGTTTTGGTGAATTCTCCCTACACCACGCATGATCATGACGCTTTCTGTTTTCTGCATTTTGCTGTTTGCCGCGCTGCTGCACGCGAGCTGGAACGCCATCGTCAAGGCGGGAAACGATAAACTCTATTCGGCGATCGGCGTCACCGGCTCCGCCGCATTGATAGCACTGGTACTCATTCCCTTCGCGCCTGCGCCATCGGCGGCCAGCGTACCGTTTATGATCGCTTCGACGGTTTTACAGGTGATCTACACCGTGCTGGTGGCGAAAACCTATCAAATTTCCGATATGAGCCAAACCTACCCACTGATGCGTGGCACCGCGCCGCTGCTGGTCGCCATCATCAGCGTGCTGTTTCTGGGCGATCGTCTTTCTATGCTGGCCTGGTGCGGCATTGCGGTGATTTGTACGGCAATATTAGGGATGGCGCTTAATGGCCGCGGCGGTTCGCAGCGAGGCGTGGTGTTAGCACTGCTGAACGCCTGGATTATTGCCGGATATACGCTGATTGACGGTACCGGCGTCCGTCTCTCCGACACGGCGCTGGGCTATACGCTATGGTCCTTTTTCCTTAACGGCGCCAGCCTGCTCTGCTGGGCGATGCTTGCCCGCCGTCGCGAGGCGTCGAGATATCTGGCGCAGAACTGGAAAAAGGGTATGCTCGGCGGAATGGGCACCATGGGTTCGTACGGGCTGGCGCTGTGGGCCATGACTCAGGCGCCGCTGGCGGTCGTCGCCGCGCTGCGCGAAACCTCAATTTTGTTTGGCGCGCTGATCGCCTGGCTGTTGCTGAAAGAACGGGTGGCGGGCATTCGCCTGGTCGCCGCCTGCGGCATTGCCGCCGGGGCGATAGTGCTGCGGCTATCCTGAAAAACTGGCAACTATTGTTGCCGATCGACGTGTATAAATCCTGCCTGCGTCACACATTTCATTTACATGACACATGATTAAACCGCCACCGCAGTGTGGTAGATTCCTCTCCGATTTGGCGCATAGCCTGGATGTTTATTCTTACAAACCTAAATTCCATAAAGTAATCAGCGAAATGAAAAGAGATAGAAACGTCAACATCCTGGTGATGCTGGTGTTGCTGGTGGCTGTCGGCCAGATGGCACAGACCATTTATATTCCCGCTATCGCCCAGATGGCGAGCGACCTCAACGTGCGTGAAGGGGCTGTGCAGAGCGTGATGGCGGCGTACCTGCTGACTTACGGCGTTTCCCAGCTGTTTTACGGCCCATTGTCCGACCGCGTGGGACGTCGTCCTGTGATCCTCGCGGGAATGTCGATTTTTATGCTGGCGACGCTGGTTGCCATCACCACCCACAGCCTGACGGTGCTGATTGCCGCCAGCGCCTTACAGGGAATGGGCACCGGCGTCGGCGGCGTGATGGCGCGGACGCC
>PPYE01107904.1_pt1 | contig 12005 bp, 8 predicted proteins | sample 1559881 | NCBI WGS metagenome assembly PPYE01 (sample SAMN08240022, study PRJNA423297) | Human gut metagenome, whole genome shotgun sequencing project.
AAGGTGCCACGGGTTAGCTCTCCGATAAAAGGAGACCTGTATCGTGGTCTGTTGCTCAATTTCTGGTGCGTCCGGCCTGGGCAAGGTAGTAAAGGTCCGTAGTTTTGGAAGAACCTTGGCAAAATTCACGTGCGGCTGGCCCTTCTTGAGATGAGCCTTGGTAATGACGACATCAGCCAGCTCAGCAGTAGAAGAAACGTGCGTGCCGCCGCATGGATAGGCCTTTAAATCTCCCCAGGTGACGATGCGGAATCCGGTCTCAGGATCGATGTTCTCCTTGAAAGAAAGATTCTGAGCGACAACGTCCTTCAGCATCTCAGTAATTTGGTCAATAGACGGAATTTCGACTTCCTCGCGTTTCCGCTTGAATTCCAAACGAGCCTGTCCGGGCAAGCTGCTGCCTTTAGTGACGTCCCAGTCACCCATGCCTTCAATCAATGCGGAGATAACATGAGAAGCCGAGTGGAGGCACGTATTGAGTTTCCGTCTTTCGACATTGACTTTGGCAATCGCTTTGCCAAGTGGCACTTCCTGCTTTGCGATGTGGCAGATTTTTCCGTTCTCGTTTTCAAAAACCTTAATGACCTCGCTCTTACCGATAAAGCCGGTGTCACAGGGCTGTCCTCCGCCTTGAGGATAAAACGGGGTGCGGTCCAACGTGACAGAAAAAGTCCCGTCTTCGCTAGGAATGCATTCCAGGACGGAGACTTCGGTTTCAAGGGTTTTGTCAGTCAAAAATAATTTTGTGGTCATGATGTGATCGATGCGTTGTGAGAAGTCCGCTTATTCGTTTCTCTAGATTTCGGAGCGCGGCATATATTAAGCCAGCAGTCTGACTCGGTTATCGATTTGCTCTAAAAGTTCTCGATGTTTTTCAGCCATCCAGTCAAGAAAGGTTTTGACGCGCCGGTACTTAACAAAATGCTTGGTGGAATAAAGGTAGTAGCCTGCAGCCGGCCGTTTCCAGCCAGGGAGCACGTTAATAAGTTTTCCTTCTTCCAGCTCATCAATGCAGTGAATCAAGGGAATGTCTCCGGCGATACCGGCGCCGAGCAGACATGCGTTTTTGAGGTCGCTTAGAGACTGGAACGACAGGCTCTTCTTCCATTTCAACTGTTTTACAACACCGCCGTTTTGCAGTTCCTGCGTTTTTGTTCGCGTGCCGCCCGTGTAGGAGAGTCCTGTGTGCGCTGCGCATTCTGACGGGTCGACGATATGCCCGTGTTTTTTAATATAGCCTGGGGAGCAGCAGGGTATGAACTCCATTTTTCCTGAGTAGCGGGAAACGATGTCTCCGGTCCCGGGAACGCCGTACCCAATAGAAACATGAACGACTTTTTCGGGATGGTTATAGAACACTTCTTCGGCTTTAGATGTGAGCGTGATGAGCTCAAATTCTATTTTCGGGAAGATTTGCTGGAATTCAAGAAGCTGAGGCGTCACAAAAAGAGGTCCGATACCCGCAGGGATGGCAAGTGTGATCAGACCTTCCATGCGATCTTTGTCGCCTTTCAGAGTTTCGAGCAGCAGTGCGTGCTGAGCAAGAAGTGCTTTGGCCATTGCATAGGCCTGATCCCCGAAACTTGTTGTCTGCAGCGGCCTTCGGTTGTGTACCAGCAGCGGACTGCCTAACTCTGCTTCCAATGAGTTGATTACTCGGCTCAGCCGTGAAGGTTCGATATCCGCAAAATCTGCCGCAGCGTTTAATCCTTGTTTTTCGACAACCAGGCAGAAAAGTTTCCAGCACTCGAGATCATTGGTACGCGCCGTCATATCTAATTGCTCGAAGAGATGAGATTGATTGCAATTTTAGCAATTTAAACTCTTTAAAAATAATAAGTTAGGGATTGTTCTAGAGGCTTCTACGAGGATTAATTCTATTTTTAGCAATTAATGGTTCATTAGATTGGTATTAACACAGAGACATAAAAAATTAATACTTCTACATGAAGTCAACACCAAACCTCATAACTTCAAGGAAAACAAAATGTCTTGGCAAATCATCAGCGCGATTGCCTTAATCATTCTGGCAATCGTAGCCATCATTAAGAAAGTCGAAACCCGCATGACGCTCCTGCTTGCAGGCTTCGCAATGTGCGTTCTGGCAGGCCATCCGATGGCGGCTTTCCAGTCTTTCATTAAAGGCATGGTCAACATCAACTTGGTCCCGCCGATCTGCGCCGCGATGGGTTTTGCGGCTGCTGTAACGTTCTCTAAGTGCGATGAACATCTGGTTGTTCTTCTTGCTTCTCCGCTCAAGAAGATCGGCGGCTGGCTGATTCTGATCGCGACCGTCGTGACCTTCCTCATCAATATTGCCATTATGAGTGCTGCCGGAACTGCAGCGACGGTCGGCGCCACACTGATTCCGTTAATGATCAGAGCCGGCATCAAACCCGCGGGCGCAGCAGCAGCTGTCGGCGGCGGCACGATGATGGGACTTTTGGTCAACCCCGGATGCGCCCATGACATCTTTATCGCCAAGCTCGGCAACTCTCCGATTATGGACTTCGTAAGTTATGCCGCTCCCTACATTTTCGGTCTCTTCCTCCTTTCTGCCGTCATCTCTTCTCTGATTATGTGCTTCTATTTCAAGGACCAGAAGCTTGAAGCCAAAGACCTTGCCGGTTTTCAGATTGAAGAAAACCGAGCTGAATTTAAAGTAAATCCTCTTAAAGCGATTGCACCTGTTATTCCGATGATCCTCCTCATCATCAGCTCCGTCTGGTTTCCGAAGAGTGGTCTGGATGTCGTTGCTTCAATGATTATCGGTGTGGTCTACATCGCTCTAATCTGCCTGAAGAACCCGAACGAACTGGTTAAAGCATTCTTTAAAGGTATGGGCCAGGGTTACGGTTCCGTGATTGGCCTCATCGTTGCTGCCGGTGTATTCGCTGTCGGTATGAAAGAAATCGGTCTGATCCCGGCTTTCATCGACATGCTCAAACAGTCCAATGAAATCGCTCGCTGGGGTGCATCCTTCGGTCCCTTCCTGCTTGCCGTCTTAACCGGTTCTGGCGAAGCCGCTATCTGGGCCTTCAATCAGGCGGTTACTCCGTCGGCTGCCAGCTTCGGAATGAATCCGGAAGCCCTGGGACTGCTCTGTGCAGTGGCCGGACAGTTCGGCCGCACGGCTTCTCCTCTGGCCGGCTGCATCATCATCGTCGCCGGTATTGCCAAAGTCAGCCCGTTTGAAATCAGCAAGCGTGTCGGACTCTCCATGCTCATCTCCTTAATCGTCGCAGCTCTTGTTCTGGTGTAATCATGAGTACGTTTGACCTGTTAATTAAAGGCGCTCGAGTCGTCGATGCCAAGAATCTCCGCGATGAAATTACAGATGTCGGTATAAAGGGCGGGAAAATTGCAGCAGTTGCTCCGAACCTAACTTCCTCTGAGGCTTCCGAAGTCATGCAGGCTCAAGGCCTCCTGCTTCTCCCCGGTTTGATCGACAGCCATGTTCATCTCGGCATTAGCGCCGGCGGATTCAAGATGGTGGCAGCAGCCGGTGTAACAACTTGCTTAGACATGAGCGGCAATTCCGGCGATCTTGCCCGCATCGCAAAAACTAACGGTGCTGCAATTACCTACGGAACGCTTGAAGCGATTCTTCCGGGCAAGAACGTCCCGACGAATGATCCTTCAACCGAAGAAATCGCTGCTTTCGTCAATAAGGCGTTAGCCAACGGAAGCTACGGAGTCAAAATCCTCGGTGGTCATTTCCCGCTGACGCCGAAAGCGAATGAACGTCTTGTTAGGTACTGCCAGGAAAACGGTGTTTACATTGCGTGGCACGCCGGTTCTACGGAAACCGGAAGCGATTTAAGCGGAGTCAAAGAAGCTGTAGCCACCGCAAACGGAGGTTTTCTGCATCTTCCGCACATCAATGCTTACTGCAGAGGGTGCCCCGAAAAGGCTGCTGCTCTTAGCATCGTCGTACTTCAAATTCTGGAAGCCAATCCGAACATCGTCACAGAAAGCTATCTGTCCTCTCGAAACGGATCGAATTTAGTGTGTGACGAAAACGGCATCCCCAAGTCCGCGATTCCCAGAAAGTGTCTGGCCAATTTCGGATTTTCTCCGGATAAGAAAGGCCTTGTGGACGCCATTCTTTCCGGACGCCTCTCCGTGATGAAAGATGTACAGGACCAAACCATCCTTATCAGCGGAAAAGAGGGCGCTGATTACTTCCTGGACCAGAACACCAATGTTTCAGGAAGCTTTGCCGGAATGAATCCGCTTTCTTCCAGAGTCCTCTGTGCTACAGCCAGAAGAGGCTCGTCCCAGGCCTTCACGGTAGATGCATTGTCTACCGACGGCGGCTGCATTCCCCGCAACGTCACGCTGAAAGCCGGATTGGAACTGGTGGATTTAGACGGCCTTACGATGCTTGAGTTCGTGAAAAAAGCCTCTCTCATGCCCGCACGGATTTTGAATCTGCCTTCTAAAGGTCATCTCTCCGTGGGTGCTGATGCAGATATCTGCCTGGCAGATCCGGTCGCTAAGGCACCGGTCCGAGTCATCTCCGGCGCGAACACCGTTTTTGAAAACGGAAAGATTTTTAACGGCGTCCCCACAGCCTTTACGACAAGCAAGGGTCTGTCCTTCTACAGCAGCCAAGGCATTCCCGCTCGTGAAGTCAATCCCTCATTCGAACTCCTCAATCGTCTCAATTAATACTAATCCCAAGGAATAGAAAATGAAGAAACTTATTACTGTTGCCGTTCTCGCAGCCGCTGCCTCCGTTGCTTCTGCCGAAACTAAAGTTGAAGTGTTCGGTTTCTTAGATCAGGGCCTGACCTTCATCCATGAAAATTCCAATAAAGGAATGATGGCACCCGTCGGACAAAGAGCGCCTAATGTCCTGAAGAACGGTAAAGTTGCTCGCCAGGGCGCGACAAGCCGCTACATGGAAGGTACTGGCAACGTATCGACATGGGGCATTAAGGCCAGAGAAGAACTCAATTCCGACTGGTCCGTGCTCGTTCACTTAGAACAGGGCTTCTTGGCCGATGACGGTGCCGAATACATCAAAGGCAAAGCCTTCGAACGCGAATCAAGCTTCGGCATTCAGTCTAAGACCTGGGGTACGTTAAAGATGGGCCGTATGCCGGCCATGCTGACGGGCTCTGGAACAACCGGACTTTTCAACAGCAGAGTTAATCCGTTCGGCGCCGGCTGGGGCAATATGACCGGCGGCTGGAAGTTTGTCGGCACGCTTGCCTCGGCTCGTCATGACAACATGATCAATTACCGCTCTCCGTCCTTCAGCGGCTTGGAATTCCACTATCAGTATTCCAACGGCGCCTCCGATGAGAACGAAGGCACATCCAAGACAAACCGCTACATGGCTGCTGGCGTGACTTATACCCAGCCGAAGTACTTTGTTGCCTTAGCTGCCGACTGGCTTAATGTTCAAAGTGCGGATCTGAAGGCCGGCGGCTGGAAACTCAGAGACGCCTATAAGGTCTTGCTCGGCGGTCACTATAAGTTCGAACCCGCAACCGTTTACGGAACTGTGGAGTACATGAAGAACATCGCCTATATCGGCGGTTACGCAACCAAAGAATTTGCTCCGGTTGCGGCTGAGCAAAACACATCGGCTGCTGACGGCAAAGTCGGCGAAAACAAAGGCTTCAAAGCTCTGGCGTTCTCCCTCGGTACTCAGTTCAATGCACTCGGCGGAACAGTAAAAGTTTCTGCCGGCACAGCCTTCGGTAAAAACCAAAACACAACCGAGAATAACGACTTCTATCGCTTCAATGCCGGTTTAGGTTATGTCTATCCGTTAAGCAAGAGAACTTCTGTTTACGGTATCGGCGGCTTCTTCCTGCAGCATGCAGATTGGCAGGAAGAAAATATCAAGTCTCGTGAGTTGATCGTCGGTTTAATGCACCGCTTCTAACTTGGAGGGCCAGGACGGCGGCTTCGCCGTCCCTCAATGAGAAAGGAGAGAGAAATGTTAGGCTTTGAAATGACATCCGCCGGAAGGGATAAAATCGATGCGGCTGACGGTTTACAAAAACACGACACCAATTGGTGGTTGCACCGTATCAATCTTGCCAGTCTGATTAGCAACTTGGAAGAAAATCTTATTGATCGGGACAAGGCCGGGCGCATCGTCAAGGCGATGCGGGAAGTTGAGGCTGCAGCCGAAAACGGCGAATTGCCGAAATTCAATACCTACATCCATTTTGAACCTGAGATCCTGAAGCGTGCCGGCATGGACTGCTCCGTGATGCATGTCGGGCGCAGCAGTCAGGACATCCTGGCGACAGTCGAGTTCGGACTGAACAAAGAAAGAATCGCGGCAGCGGTAGAACAGATCGTCCGCATTCAAAAGAGTCTGTGTGACCTCGCCGAAAGAGAATCCGGTAAAGTCGTACCGGCTTATACCAACGGTGTTCAGGCTCTCCCGGAGAGTTACTCCCACTATATTTTGGCTTTTGCGAGAGCTTTCAGCAGAGAAACCGAGCGCTTCATTCAATGTTTCGGCAGATACGATGTCTGCCCGATGGGCGCCGGTGTTCTAAACGGAACGGCATGGCCGCTGAACCGTAAACGTATTGCAGATCTCCTCGGCTTTGCGGCACCGTCGGAAAATGCTTTTGATGCCGGACAGATCGCAGGCAACACATTGCCTCTGGAGCTTTCTCAGATTGTTGTTTCCGTGATGACGCTGATTTCGGAATTCCTAGCCGATTTCTCTTCTCAGTACCACCACTCTTATCCTTGGGTCGTCTTAGACCTCTCCGGAAGTACCTACGTCTCAAGCGCAATGCCGCAGAAGAGAAATCCGGGTTTTGTGAATGATTTAAGACGCGACTGCAGTTTTGTGATTTCGGAGGCGATCAGCTGGCTTCTTCGTCTTCAGAATTTGCCGACAGGAATGCCGGACGAACGAGATGAACCGCTAATTAATGAGTTATTCAAGGATGTTAAGAGTGTTCTCGGCCGTTTTGATCGTGTCGTCAACGGGCTGCGGGTTAAGGAAGACAATGCCCTAAAGGAAATAGCTTCTGATTGGACATGTACTCAGGAAATCGCCGACAGACTCGTATTGAAAGGAATTGATTTCCGCACCGGTCACGGCTTTGCAAGCTCTCTGGTTACCTGGGCCCGTGCTCAATCCAAAACTCCGGAAACGACGCTCTATAAGGAAGTTTGCGAAATCTGGAAAGACTTCTTGAAAGAAAGAGCACAGATGCCGTTCCCTTTGACGGAAGACGAGTTCAAAGCCGCATTGGACCCTCGCGCGATCGTGGAAGGGAGGCGGACTGCCGGAAGCTGCTCGGCCGAAGAAGTGAAAAAACTCCTTAAGGCTGAGAGAAATCATATCGAGGACGCAGAAAGTTTCGTTCAGCGTTTTACAAAAGGCCAAGAGACCTTTATGAAGCTTCTTGATCAGGCGGCAAAAGAAATAGGCGGTGCAAATGACCAATAACTCAAATCGCTGGAGGTTTCTCATTACGGCCTGCTTGGTGAACTTCTGCACCGGGTCGATCTATGCCTGGAGTGTCTTTGCCGGTCCGAAAGCCGAGCAGATGAGCCAGCTCAATAACGTTCTCTATACAGCCGGAGATCTGGCGATTGTGTTCGGCTTGGCTAACGCCGTCGGACCTCTGCCCATGATCCTGGGCGGTTTTGTCAACGACCGCTTCGGTCCCGGATGGCTGATGACCGTCGGAGGACTCTTGATCGGAAGCGGTTTATTCTTGTCGGGCAGCGCCTCGGATTTGTCCTCTTTAATCCTGAGCTATTCATTGCTGTTCGGTCTTGGCCTCGGACTGACGTACGGCGCCACAATCAACACATGCGTGAAACTGTTCCCCGACAGGAGAGGTTTTGCGGGCGGTATGGCCACGGCCTTTTACGGACTGTGTTCGGTCGTTCTTCCCCCAATCGCGCATGCGCTGACAACGAACTTCGGTATTCAAAGCGCATTCGAAATTGTCGGAGCTGTCTGCGGTGCGGTGATCTGTGCGGGCGGTCTGCTTAGCTTTATCTTTGTCGACAAAAGCTCGGCGAATCCGCCAGCAAACAACGCAGCAGCCGGTTTGAGCTGGCGGGAGATGATTGCGACTAAGCGGTTCTGGAAAATGCTGTTTTTCCTGTGCTGCGGGGCCGTCTCCGGAATGATGATCATCTCGCATTCAGCCGGCATTGCTAGTAAACAGGTAGGTCTCACGGCGGCAATGGCTGCAACGGCAGTCTCTTACCTGGCCCTGATCAACACTCTCGGCCGAGTTGCCGCGGGTGCCGTATCCGACCGGCTCGGAGCCTGCCAAACCTTGATTTTGTCCTCCGTCCTTACGGCGCTTGGAATGGCTTTGCTGCTCATGTGCAGCAACGGTTCAGTGGCTTTGTTCTTTGCAGCACTGACGTTGGTCGGTTTCTCGTTCGGCTCTTTCATGGGGATCTACCCCGGATTCACGGCGGCTGCCTTCGGCGCCAAACACAACAGCGTCAACTACGGGATTATGTTTGCCGGTTTCTCCTTTGCCGGTGTTTTAGGTCCCTGGATCATCAAAACACTCTCTGCCGGCGGCAGCTTCAGCTCGGCCTATTTGATTGCCTGCGGCATTTCGTTGGTGGGGGCGGTGACAGGTTACATAATCACGAGACAAGATTTGTAACACGTATTAACATTGAGGCCTGAAGATCTGATGAGAGACAAAATCATCGGATCATCAGCCCGTCCAAGATAAATTTTTACTCTAAGCAGCACGGCAGACGGGTGCTAACGCTCATCAATAGGAGATTTCATGAAGAAGTACGTTTTGCCCTATGGACAAGGCTCAAAAGAAATCGAGCTCGACGAAACCCTGGTTCTGAAGGAAGTTCGCACCAAAGAATTCGAGCCGATGAAAAACATTCCCTACGAAGTTCTCGAGGCGATCTACCACCCGATTGGATGTCCTCCCAACAACGAAATCATTAAACCGGGCCAGAAAGTTGCTTTCATCTGCAACGATCCTACCCGCGTCGCAAACAGCTTTGATTTCATGCCGGTCCTCGTCAATGAGATGAATAAGCTCGGCGTCAAAGATGAAGATATGCACATCGTCTTCGCCTTGGGTACACATCGTCCTATGACAGAAGAAGAAATGGTTCAGGCAGTTGGCAAGGACGTTGCTTCTCGTTTGAAAATGTACAACAGTCTCTGCAACGAGCAGGAAGACTTTAAGTACTTCGGTACGACTTCCCGCGGAACTCCGGTTTGGATCAATAAGCATCTCTGCGACGTCGACCACGTTATCCTGACAGGTACGATCGTTCACCATTACTTCAGCGGATACGGCGGCGGCCGTAAGGCTATTCTCCCGGGATGCGCCGCTATGGAAACAGTGCGTGTCAACCACAGCTTCATGCTCGATCCGGCGGCCGGCCTCGGAAAAACGACCGGCAATCCCTGCTACGAAGATCAGATGGAAGGTGTCGCACTCTTCGCAAAAGGACGCTCTCTCTTCTTGTTGAACGCCATCCTGAACGCGAAGCATCAGTTCCTCAAGATGTTTGCCGGTGATTACATCCAGGCTCATAAAGAAGCCTGCAAGTTTGTGGATGAAGTCTACGGCAGCGTCATTCCGAAAGAAGCGGATCTGGTGATTGCATCCTGCGGCGGATATCCGAAAGACATCAACGTTTATCAGATGCAAAAGACGATGGATAACGCAGCCTGCGCCGTGCGCAAGGGCGGTGCCGTCATCATGGTGGCCGAATGCGTGGAAGGAAGCGGATCCGCGGTTCTCGAAGAAGCCTGCCGCCGCCTCGGTTCTCCGCAGGCCATTAAAGCCGAACTCGAAAAAGATTTCCGTATCGGTGCAAACAAGGCTTACGCCGTAACGCGCTTAATGGAAAAAGCCAAATACTACTTAGTGACTGCTTTAGATCGTAAGATGGCACGTGACATGCTGTTCTCAGGTGCTTATGACACGATCGAAGAAGCTTTGGCGGCTGCGGAAAAAGAAATCGGTAAAGTGGAATCCGTTATCGTTATGCCGGAAGGCTCTCTCACGGTACCGCGCGTCGAAGAATAATCTGTCGCGCAGCTCATACAAAGGACGCTTCGGCGTCCTTTGTCGATTAATGAGCTTTTTGTCCGAGAAGCTGATCGAAATATCCCGAGAGCTTCTTCATCGGCTTCCATTGAGCCGAAGCAAAGAGCGGGAAGGAAGCCAAGAGATGCTCAGCCTCTGTGCGCTCTTCCTCGGAAAGACGCTCGAAGTCTTCTCTTTGGATGTGCATTTCAAACGCTTCCGGACTGACCTTGCGAAGCCGGAAGCGAATCTCGCCTTTGTTCAAGCCGGCAAAGAAACGGTTCATTGCCGTTTCGGTTTCCCCGACAGCGGTGAGGTCGGAGGCGAGAACTTTTTGGTTGTAAGGCAGACGCGTCAGCATACAGGGCCGTGCAGCCTGATCCCAATGGTCCAAACCGATCAAGGCGCCGACTTCGCGATTGTCCTGTTTAGAAAATTCGGCTTCAGCCAAAGGTGAATGGATTTTCAGTTCGCTCAATGCCTTCAGTCCGGGACGGTAATGAGATAAGTCCGAATGGTTGGTACCGTCGCAGAGCGGAAGATCCGCTGCCCGTCTTTTGAGCTCAAGGAACAAATGCTTTTTGCAGAAGTAGCACCGGTCAGTGTGATTAAACTCAACAGCTTTCATCTGCAGGGGATTGAGATCAAGAAGCTCCATCTCAAAGCCGTTATCCTGCGCCCATTGCACGGCTTCCGTTGTCTCTTCCGCAGAAATGTGCGGACCTCTAACGGTGAGAAGTTTGACGGTGTATCCCAGATACTTGGCTGCAAAGCTCAGGAAACGGCTGTCCAAACCGCCGGAAAAGGCGATCGCGAGCCGTTTATCAGGCGCAATCTCAGAAAGCACCTTTTCAAGTCGGGACAAACGAGGGTCGTTATTCAAAACTTTTTCCTAATGCGAAGGTAGCGCCGTTAGGTACGCCTTCATAGACATGCGTCCCATACACGGTTTCAATTTTTTCGATAACCATTTGCGGCCACGGACCAAACTCAGCGCTGAAAGCCTTAAGAAGGGCAATGCCGGTCGGCGTCACGGTTTCACCTTCGGCACCGAAAGAACGAACCGGAATACCGACTAAAAGCGCTTGAACAGCCGGTGCCGGAGATGGGATCACGCCGTGTGCGCAATGAATGTGTCCGTCAGCAATCGGAAGCGGGCTGACAATGAGACGATCCGGATTCAAACGAGTGAAGAGCTCGCAGTTAAAGCAGATATCCAAAATGCTGTCTAATGCACCGACCTCGTGGAAGGTCACTTCTTCGGGTGCCATGCCGTGTACTTTGCCCTCGGCTTCAGCAACGAATCCGAAAGTTTTAAGCGCGAGTTCCTTGGCTTTGTCGCTCATCTGGGCTTTTTCAATGATGGCGCGGACATCGGACAGTCGACGGTGCTCATGTTCGTGAGGCAGCTCTACACGGCAGAAGGAGCCGCGGATACCGCCGACAAATTTGTCCTCAAGATGGACCGAACCTTTGAGCTCGGAAAAGATTCCGTTCAAAACGGAGTCTGCTTCTTCATTGTTCATGCCGAGCATGCACATTAAGCCGCACAGGAACATATCTCCTGCGATGCCGGAATGGAGACGAATCGTGAGAATTTTTTGACCGGCTCCGTGACTGTGGTGTTCGTGATGGTGATGATGGTGAACATGCTCTTCGCAGTGATCGTGAGCGTGGAGAGATTCGATATCGTGGGAATGAGGAGTCATTTGATTAGCATCCGAAAGAGCTGAGAGTTTTAGCGGCAGTGCAGGCGGCGCCGAAACCATTGTCGATATTTACGACCGAAAGTCCCGGAGAGCAGCAGGCTAAGAGACTGTTCAGAGCAGTTTTTCCGCCGTCACAGACGCCGTATCCCACGGAAGTGGGGACGCCGATGATGGGCCGGGAGGTGAGTCCCGCAAGAACGCTGCCGAGTGCGGCTTCCATGCCGGCCACGGCAATAATGATGCGGTGGCGGTTGATCTC
>PPYE01208965.1_pt1 | contig 12005 bp, 9 predicted proteins | sample 1559881 | NCBI WGS metagenome assembly PPYE01 (sample SAMN08240022, study PRJNA423297) | Human gut metagenome, whole genome shotgun sequencing project.
TGGCAACGCAGATGCCGTGCCGCAGCCGCCGGAGCGGTGCTTAAGCCGTAAGGCGGGAATTGTGCGGTGTTGCCTTAACCTTTGACAGCACCAACCATCGTGCCCTGGACAAAGTATTTCTGGATGAACGGATATACGCAGATGATAGGCACAGCGGCGAAGATGATGCAGGCAGCTTTCAGAACTTCGGGATTCGTCATAGCAACGGTGGAAACACCCTCGGACTGGAAACTTTCACTCGCGGCAACAATCAGGTAATACAGTTTGAGCTGCAGCGGGCGCAGCGAGACATTCTGTTTAATGTAGTACAGCGCATCGGAGTAGGCATTCCAACGGCCAACTGCATAGAACAGGGCGATGGTTGCCATGATGGGTTTGGACAGCGGCACAACGATCTTTGCCAGAATGGTGAAGTGGGAAGCACCGTCCAGGCGGGCGGACTCGATCAGGCTTTCGGGGATAGAACCCTGGAAGTTGTTCTTCATGATCAACAGGTTGTACGGTGCAAAGCACAGCGGCAAAATCAGGCACCAGATGGTATCCAGCATGTGCAGCTGGTTCATCAGCAGGTAGTCAGGGATCGTACCGGCGGTAAAGTACATCGTGAACATGATCATAAAGGTGAACACCTTGCGGCCATGGAATTCCGGGCGGGTCAGCGCATAAGAGGCACAAACCGTAAGAAACATACCGATTGCTGTAAACACAACGGTAACCAAGGCGGTGACCCACAAGGACTGCATAATGGTGGGGTCATGGAACACCTTATTGTAAGCATCCAGATTGATGCCGGCATCACTCATTGGCAGCAGAATCACGCGGTTTGCAACAACGTAAGCATTATCGGACAAAGACTTCGCCAAAATATGGATGAAAGGCAGGATACAGGTCAAAGATGCTGCACCAACGATCACGAAGCAGAAGATGTCGATGATCAGGTCAATCACGCGGGCCTTGGTCCAAGGCTTTTTGCGCTTTTCAACAGCAGGTGCTGTGGCAGTGGTCATATCTATCTTCCCTCCTTACAGCAGGCCATCCTCGCCAAGTTTTTTGGCGACACGGTCGGATGCGATAACCAGAATCACGCCGATCACGGACTGGAACAGGCCAAGCGCTGTGGATTCGCTGAATTTGTTGCCCTGGAACCATTTGTAAACCAGAACCGGGATGGTGGTGGTGAATTCAGTTGCCTTGGCATTGGACAAAGCAACGATACGTTCGAAGCTGCCGCCCATCAGTTTGCCAAGCTGCATGATCAGCATGACCACGATGGTGGAGCGGATGCAAGGCAACGTAACATGCAGGCATTGCTGCCAGCGATTGGCACCATCGACCTTGGCAGCCTCGTACAATTCAGAATTGACGTTCGTGATGGCGGCTAAGTAAATGATGGTTCCCCAGCCCATGGTCTGCCAAACGCCGATCAGCACATAACTGAACAGCCACCAGCCATCTTCCTGCAGGAACGGAATGGGGCTTTTGCCCGCATTGGCAATCAGCGCATTGACAACGCCGGACTGCGTTGCAAACATCTGGTAAGCAACAGCGCCAATGACGACCCAGGACAAGAAGTGCGGCAGATAAAGCAGCGTCTGGGTCGTGCGCTTAAACCATTTGACGCGGATCTCATTCAGCAGCAGCGCCAGGATAATGGGCATCGGGAAGCTGAAGATCAGATCCAGCACGTTCAGCAGCAGCGTATTGACAACGGCTTTGGTGAAATCACGGTGCTTAAAAACTTTCTCGAAGATCTTTAAGCCAACAAACTTGCTGCCCGCGTAACCTTTGCCGATCTTATAATCCAGGAACGCTACAGACAAGCCCGTGTAGGCGAAGTACTTGAAAACGATGATAAACACCATTGGCAGCAGCATCAGTGCGTACAGCTGCCAGTCCCGCTTTAAGTAGTACAATGGCCCCTTTTTAACGAGCCCCGGTACTTCTGATTGTGCAGTGGACTTTTGCGGTTTTGCCATACTGGGTCGCTCCTCCTTTTTCCATGTGGTTTGATGCAAAAACCTGAGCCGTTTTGCATTTGCACCAGTTTTTTTTCTCTTTCGTTGTTTCTATTATGCACTTTGTTGCAACCATTTTCTCACTACTTTTCTTCAATTGCTATGCAAAAACGCTCAAGAATTTCAATTTAGAGCATTCATATTCCCTGTATATTGAGAAAACACGCTTATTTATTTGGATTATTATCGTAATGCTGCACCTTGTTTCCTGTATATCACTTGCTTTTATGGTCGTTTCAGCTATATCATATTTCTAACAAGGCGTTTTTGCACATGATTAGTAGAATAAAACAAAAATCCAAGCAGATTTTTTCATGGTACAATAGAAACAGCATAGAAACCAACAAAGGCAAGGAGGCTTCCGCCATGGGCCGCCACAGCAAAACGGTAATTGAATACCGGAGTTATGAGTTTCCTCCCCACTTCCCTCTCCGGGTCATTGCTGGTGAGGAATGGCGCATTTCCGATGTACCTTCCGGCGTACTGCATTTCCACAACTGCCTGGAAATCGGCATTTGTGAAAGTGACAGTGGGAAAATGAACTTTTCCGGGAAGGTTGTCCCCTTCAAAGCCGGGGATATTACCTTTGTTGCCGGGGATGTTCCGCACACAACGTGGTCTGACCCAGGCTGTGCCAGCAAATGGAGCTATATTTTTACCGATGCAGAGGAGCTGCTGCGCCCCTTTTTTGACCCAGCAGCCCTGCCGAACAGCCGCCTGCTGGCCCAGGTACTGCATGGCTGGAGCGGCATTTTTTCCTCTGCCGACCACCCCGCGCTGGCAAATTATGTCAAGATGATCCTGCAGGAAATGCAAACACGTTCCCTGAACTATGAGATCAGCGTGCGCGGGCTGTTTGTTGCCCTGATTACCGAAGTCATGCGGCTTTCCACCGAGCAAAATGATTCTGCCTCAGCAAACCGCATGGTCATTGCACCTGCATTGACCTATATTGATGAATTCTATATGGAGAATTTCAGCATCCGCGACCTTGCCGATGCGTGCAGCATGAGCGAATCCCATTTTCGCAGGGTGTTCCGGGAGCTTGTCGGCATGGGGCCGCTGGACTACCTGAACCGGACGCGCATTGCAAAAGCTTGCAGCCTTTTGCGCATGACCGATGATTCGATCCTGACCATCAGTGAAAAAGTCGGCTTTGGCTCCATGTCCAGCTTCAACCGCCATTTTTATGAGGTGATGGGCACCGCCCCATCGGACTGGCGGCGGGCCACAGGCACCGGCATTGGTACTTCTATCTTGAAATACAGCGGCTGGCTGCGCCCGCCAACCCCATAACTCCCGAAACAAAAAGGGAAGCCGTTCTCTGCAAACGGCTTCCCTTTCAAATTATCGATTGCGGCTTATTTGCTGATTCTGTCGATCGCTTCCAGTTCCTCTGCCGTAAAGCTCGTGTTCTGCACTGCTTTGATGTTATCCAGGATCTGGCTGGTTTTCGATGCACCGATCAGCACGGTCGTAATCTCATCATGGCTCAGCAGCCAGGCCAGGGCCATTTCAGCCAGCGTCTGTCCGCGGGCCTGGGCAATATCGTTCAGGGCATTGATCTGAGCGATTTTTTCCGGCGTAATATCCTTTTCTTTCAAAAATCGCCCGTCTGTGTGTACCCGGCTGTCAGCCGGAATCCCCTGCAGATATCGGTTGGTCAACAGTCCTTGTGCCAGCGGACTGAAGGTGATAATTCCCTTATGCAACCGGGCAGCCATCGCTTTCAGGCCGTTATTTTCAATCGTGCGGTCAAAAATCGAGTAGCGGTTCTGATTGATGATAAACGGCACATGCAGTTCGTCCAAAATCGCAGTGGCTTTTTCCAGCGTGGGGCCGTCATAGTTGGATAGGCCGACATACAGCGCCTTGCCGCTGCGCACCGCCTGGGCCAGCGCGCCCATTGTTTCTTCCAACGGGGTGTTAGGATCCATGCGGTGGTGGTAAAAAATATCCACATAGTCCAGCCCCATGCGGCGCAGGCTCTGATCCAGGCTGGCCAGCAGGTATTTGCGGCTGCCCCAGTTGCCGTAAGGGCCATCCCACATTTCATAGCCTGCTTTGGTGGAAATAATCAGCTCATCGCGGTAAACGCCAAGGTCATCGTGTAGGATCCGGCCAAAATTGCGCTCGGCAGCACCCGGTTCTGGGCCATAGTTATTGGCAAGGTCAAAGTGGGTAATGCCGTTATCAAACGCCGTACGGCAGAGCGCACGCATGTTCTCATACGGAGAGGTATCGCCAAAATTATGCCACAGCCCCAGCGAAACAGCGGGCAGCAGCAGGCCGCTGTTTCCGCAGCGGCGGGTTGGCAGGGTGTTGTAACGGTTTTGTGCAGCCTGGTACATAAATATCTGCCTCCTTACAAGGATTATTGAATTTTTTTAAGGTCAACTGCACTTTCCGTACAGTCCTCCAGTGTTGTAACTTCGCTCGCCCACGCTTCGCTTTTATCCGCATAGCGTACGGTGCTGTCCTGCACGGTCAGCTGTTTCACACTGCGGGCATACAATGCGGGGATCGCATGGGAGTACACATGCCGCACCGATGGCTGTTCATCAAACAAGCCTCCCGGCTGGGTTCCCTGTCGCTTAAAAGTCATGTGCAGGTCCCGGATGCGGATATCCCGCAGGCAGCTTTCCGGCTCACCGGCCAGGAACGCACAGCTTTCGCAGGTAATGGACAGGTTATCGAATGTAACGTTCCGGATGGTTCCTGTCTTTGTCCGGCTGTTTTTCCTGGGGGTCGCACTGATGAAAATCGGTTCGCCCTTTCCCCACCAGCCCGGTGCACCCGGCTCGGCATAGCGGTCTGCATAGCGCAGGGTGGATCCGGTCAGGTGGTGAATATGGATATCCTCCACCGTTCCTCCATCGCGTACCCAGATACCCACCGCACGGGAGCAGCGGTCAATAATGCAGTCGCTTAAAGTTACGTTGCGGATCGTTCCGTGGGTCTCGGTGCCAATTTTCAAGGCAGAATCGCGGGAATGCAGCACGCAGTTCGTGATGGTGATATTCTCACACACACCATACCGGCGCGACATGGGGCCGGTGGATTTTACCACAATGGCGTCATCACCCGTTGAGACAATGCAGTTGGCAATTACCACATTGCGGCAGCAGTCCGGGTCAATGCCGTCGTTATTGGCTCCGCGGTCATCGTTCAGGATTTTTATTCCGTCAATGCGCACATTCTGGCAGCCTGCCATATGCAGTGTCCAAAAAGCGGCATCTTTCAGCGTTACATCGCGCACGGTAAAGTTTTCCACATCTTCAAACAGCATCATGCGCGGGCGGAACGCTTCGCAGGTTTTGGGGCATTCATGGAAACCGTTATCTTCGTTTTTGTCCAAAAACACCTGGTCACCCTGGCCGTAAATCGTACCCATACCGCTGATGGTCACATTTTTGGCGTGGGATGCACCCAAAAAGAAGCCGCTCTGCCAGCCATCGGCCGTATCGTCAGGGTTCACGCCGTTTCCCCCTTGGGGGAACGGTTTGATATCTACAGGGTCCAGGCTGCTGATAAGGACCGCGCCGCTTTCCAGGTAAAGTTCCACATTATCTTTCAGCAATACCGACCCACTCAGATACTGCCCGGCCGGGATGATGACACGCCCGCCGCCTGCCGCCGAGGCCGTATCCACAGCGTTTTGGATAGCAGTTGCGCAGTTTGTCCTTCCGTCCGCCACCGCACCGCAGGAAAGAATGTTGTATTCCATTGTTCTGCTCCTTCCGGCAGGAACTCTGCCTAACTTGTGCCCATCATAACACAGTTTTTATTGTCTGTAAACTTCAATTATCACAAAGAATCCGTGCATTATACAAGTTGCATTTTCCCGGCTGGGCGGCTTACAATAAAATAAATAAGTCGTATTGGGGGTAGGCAAATGCCGTCAGAAAGCCTTACATGGCAGCTTTGTCCCGTGGTTCGCGCATCATTCCATGCTGTGCTGCACAGTGGAATCGATGCGGTATCTCTTGCTGCTGCCATGCAGGAATTTTCCCAAACCGTTGAGGGGCTGCGCCAAGCACACCAGCTGCTGACAGCTTCGCTGTTTCGGTATCAGGCGCACTTGTTCCTGTACCTTGAATCTGTCGGCACAGCGCTTGCGCCGGATGGGTTGTCGCCCCTGCTGGATGCACTGCTTTGCCCATGGCCCGCTGCCGTGGGCGAAGCCCTGCCCCGCCGCTGGGTAGCAATGCAGCCGTATTTTTACCACGATATCCCCACCACTGCCGGCGATTGGCTGCGTGAGCGCCATTCCGGTGCACAGCATGGGCGCATTGCCGTTTTGAAACCGGATAAATGGTGCAGCTACATGGAGTATCATCTAAAGCTGGTGAGCGAGGGCTTGCTGGAGGGGGATCGCTGGCATCTGATCAGTGTACAGGAAAACCTGCTGTTTTCTTATTTGGAAGAACCGCGTACCCATGTAAATATCCGCCACCAACCCGGTGTACCAAGCGCCGAGCTGCAAGAATGGCTTGCTGTTGACCCAGAAAGTCACTTTGAGCATTTTGCCAAAGAACAGCAGGGGCCGGATGCTCCAAATTTTGTTTATCTCCCCCGCTGTGCAGGTACCCACGAATAGGAGGTTTGCACAATGATCCGTATCGGCTGCCGTGCCCATGACTACGGCAAACATACCCCCGTCCAACTAGCGCACATTCTGCACACTGCCGGGTATACTGGTGCGCAGCTGGCAATGCCGCGGGCGATTGAAGGCATTGAAGATTTTGCATCGGTCACAGATGCACAGCTTTCCGCAATTTTTCAGGCATTTGATGCCGAGGATATCGAAATCACCGTATTAAGCTGCTACATGGATTTGAGTGCGCCCGATGAGCCCGCCCGCCTTGCCGGGGTAGAAAATGTGAAGCGCTGCCTGAGGTACGCAAAGCAGGTGGGTGCCAGAATGGTTGGCAGCGAGACTTCCTGGACCGCCTTGTCCGATGAAGAAAAAGCCCTGCGCCGCCCGCTGATGCTGGACAGCCTGCAGCGCATTGCTGAAAAAGCTGTGCGGCTGGACGCAGTTTTTGGCGTGGAGCCGGTGGCGATCCACCCCTTGTGCAGCCCGGAAATTTTGGCCGAGCTATTGCAGGCCGTGGATGCCCCGAATAATATAAAGGTCATTTTTGACCCGGTAAATCTGTTTACCACAGAGGATGCCCAGAATGCAGCCTTCCAGGCAGAGCATTGGAAAAGCTGGCTGGCGGTCATTGGCAAGCAGCTGGGCGCGATGCACTGTAAAGATTGCCGCATTGAACCCGATGGCACCAAAACGCTGGTCGGCCTTGGCAAGGGGCAGATGGACTATGCCCTCATTCTGGACTGGCTGGCCCAATACGCACCCGAAACACCGCTGATTCGGGATGAAGTTATCCTGGAATGCGCCCCCGCAGATATAAAAATGTTGCATCAGATGCAGCAAAGCATTGAAGAGAAACGCATGAAATAAAAGGAGCAACGAAAATGGCAAACCTGATTTTTGATAAGGTGCAGATCGAAGCAACAATTGATAAGATCGTTGACCGCACCATGCGCATGGATATGACCTGGGATTGGCCCTGCGGCGTGGCGTATTACGGCATCTGTGAGGCTTACGAAGTTACGAAAAATGAACGTTATTTGCAGCTGGTCAAGGACCGCGTGGATGAATATATTGAGCTGGGCCTGCCCCACTGGACGGTCAATACCTGTTCGATGGGACATTGTCTGATTACGCTGTACCAGCACACCGGCGACGAGAAGTATCTGAACATTGCCAAGAGCAAGGTGGAGTATCTGGAAAAAGAAGCCCTGCGCTTTGGCGACCATGTTTTACAGCACACGGTCTCCGTCAACAATGATTTTCCGGAGCAGGCATGGGCCGATACCCTGTTTATGGCAGGCTTTTTCCTTCTGCGCATGGGTGTGCTGCTGAAAGATGAACAGCTGATTGATGACGCGCTGAACCAGTATTACTGGCATATCAAATATTTGCAGGACCCTGAAAGCGGGCTGTACTACCACGGCTATAACAATATTACCGGGGACCACATGTCCGGCATCAAGTGGGGCCGCGCCAATGCCTGGGCCGCGTATACCATGTCTCAGGTGGGCATTCGCTTGCCGCAGTGCTACCTGTACCCCAAGTTTTTGGATGTTGTCGGCAGCCTGAACGACCAGCTTGCCGCACTTAAGCTTTACCAGACCGAAAACGGCCTGTGGCGCACCATTGTGGACGATGAAACTTCTTATGAGGAAGTCAGCGCCAGCGCCGGTATCGCTGCCGCCATGATCGCCAAGGGCAACCCGCTGCACATCAAGTACATCAATAAATCTATCCCCGGTATGCTGGCAAACGTCAGCCCGGATGGCCGCGTGCTGAATGTTTCCGGCGGCACCGCGGTTATGAAAGATGCCGACGGTTACCGCAGCATCAGCCGCGACTGGATTCAGGGCTGGGGCCAGGGATTGGCGCTTGCGTTCTTCGCGGGTGTGCTGAACTATGACAATGTCCGTTCTGACGGTGCGCTGTAAAAACTTGTTCCTATAATGAAATCCCGGTATGGTACACAGTTCGTACCATGCCGGGATTTCTGCTTATTCAGCTGCGCTGTGGATATTCTGCAAGGTCAGCTCATCATACAAGGCCAGACGGATGCTCGCATCCTGCGGTAAAGTGCAATCCCTCAAGGTCACATCATGAATGGTATGCCATGGTGTACGGAACCCTTCAATTTCGATGGGATTCACCATGATCGCATCGCCGTTCCAGATACCCTGAGAGTGCAGGACACAATTTCTTTTTTGGTTATCTCAGAGCTTGGCGTAATAGGAATGCTCCGGCTGCAAACCGGCCAGCATCCAGTGGGTTCATCACAGCCATCCGTTCATCATCCACGAAGAGATGATATTCAGCCTCTACCCCCGCGGTATCGGGCTTATCCCAATACAATTCAGCGGTATCTGCTATTGTCTGCGCCGCAAAATAAAGTTCTTGGGCAATACCGCATAATTCTAAGTGCCGATACGGCGAGCGAGGTGCGGCAGATGCTAAGCCAAAAGCGCAGATACCAACACCGTGCAGGTCATTTGTGACGCAGGGACGGTCACAGTAGAACTGATAGCTGCCAACACCAGTTCCGATGCAGACATGACCGATCTGGATATCCTCACCCTGCCATTCCAGGCTGTTCACAACGCCGTCAAAGGCACGTTTTGCAGCATCAATCGCCTCAGCGCTCATCAGTCCGGTGCGGGCAGCGCGAGCCAGCGCCGCGGCATATAGGCAAGAGCAGGAATTTTCCAACCAGTTACCGGGCTGATCGCCTTTGTTCACAACCTGATACCAGCGGCCATCCGCACTCTGATAGCGCAAAAGGCTGGTCAGCAGGTCGCGCACATACAGTTCCAAAGCGGCGCGGCGTTCATCATCCGGGTCCATCTGTTCCACCACATCCTGAATGGCCACCGGCACCCAGCCAATGCTGCGGCCCCAGAATTCCGGTGCAAGCCCGGTTTCGGGGTTGCACCAATCCGCTTTGCGGCTCTCGTCCCAGGCGTGATACCACAACCCGGTCTTGGCATCACGGGTGTGCTCCCGCATCAAGCGAATCTCGTTGACAACCAAATCCGTCCATTCCGGACGGTCAAAGCGGCGGGCATACTCCGCAATGAACGGGCAGGCCATATACAAGCCGTCCAGCCACATCTGGTTCGACGAGCCGCAGGTGTGCCAGAAACCGCCGCACTGGCAGCGTGGAATATCCTGCACCTGGGCGGCAACGCTTTCGATACAGCGGCGGTAGAATTCATCCCCGGTTGCATCATACAGGGTGTACAGCAAAATGCCGGCCTGGATATCGTCAAGGTCAGCGCGCTTGTACTGTTTAACTTTTCCGCTTTCGTCAAAAACGGAGTAGACCCAGCTTGCGGCATAGTCCAGGTACTTCTGTTCCCCGGTCAGCTGCCAGGTTTTCAGCACCCCGGAAAGAAAAACTCCCTGGTGATAATAGAAATGGCCTTTCGGCGGCAGGTCGGCAGCAGCAAACTTGCGCATCATTGTATCGCAGGCGGCGCGGGCATAAAACAGTGTTGTTTCCATTTTTTGTCCTTTTTGATGTACGTACAATTACTCCGTATACCTGATATATTCGAGATTGTTTGTCAATGTCATGACAGCAGATCCAGCGACACGGCGTCCAACTCCATACCGCTTTGACCGAAGTAGAAACGCAGGTAGAAAACTTCCCCCGCGTCAACGGCAGGCAGCGCCGCCGTAAACTCGCACCAGTCGGTCTGTACACCCGTGATGGTAATGGTTTTCACAAACACCCGTCCCGCAAAAATCGAAACCGGGATCTGGGCCAGTGGGCTGTTGCCCGGCATTGCGCGGCAACGCAGATGCAGCGTGTATGCGCCGCCCTGCTCAACCATCCCACAAAACGCAGTGGTGCGGCGGTAACCATTATCAATCGCGGCCGGGTCAATGCTTACGCCTCCATGTAATGTCAGGGGTTGGCCGTTCTGCGCCGCCTGCTGCATATCCTGCTCGGCCATCGCTTCCAACTGGGCATCCAACGCCGTGGTGCAGCCAATGCTGCGGCGGAACGCAGGTGTTTGCAACAAAAAGCGGCAGATATTCGCCGCGCTGCGCTGCAGCTCGCCCCGGATCAGCCGTCCCTCTGTCAAAGCAACGGCCAGATCATCGCTGCCGGAGTTATGCTCCGGGTCCGTCACAACCATGAACACATCATTCTGGGCGCGAACCATCGCAGCCACATGCTTGGTGCTGCCTGCGCCGTTGCGGTCATTGCCATCGGCCCACCAGTCACTCATCACAATGCCGGTGTAACACCATTGGCCGCGCAAAATTGTTGTAACAAGGTCATAATTGCTGGCCGTCCAGTAACCGTTCAGCGGGTTATAGGATGTCATAATGGAGCGGGCATGCCCCTCTTTGACGGCAATTTCAAAGCCGCGCAGATAGATTTCCCGCAAAGCACGTTCCGATACAACCGATTCAACGAAGTGACGCCGGTGCTCCTGATTGTTCGTTGCAAAATGTTTGATGGTTCCGGTTACACCCCAGCGGTGCATCCCGCGCAGCTGAGCACAGGCCATTTTGCCGGTCAGCAGCGGATCTTCCGAGAAATACTCGAAGTTGCGGCCGTTCAGCGGATGGCGGTGAATGTTGATGCCAGGGCCAAGCAGCGTATCCACATGGTTTTTGCGCAGCTCCAGCCCTTCCATCGAGTAGAGTTCCTCGCTTAATCCCTCGTTGAAAGTCGCGGCCAGGCAGGTGCCATTAGGCATGGCAAAAGCAACGGTGCCGCAGTCCATACGGATACCGCTCGGCCCGTCCGAACAGCAGGCGGCAGGCAGCCCATAGCGCTGCAAAGCATCGCTGACGCCTCCGATTGCCCCAGCTGTCCCCGGCGTAACGCGCGGAGAGTTCATCCCCTCGCCCCGGACAATGGTGCAAAGCTCCTCATCGCTGAACTGTGCCACAAAGTCTGCCATCGCAGTGGTACCATCGGCCACATCCCGCAGGCGGATGCCTTTGTCGCCAGTCTGGAGCCATTCCCGCGGCAGGCGGGCGGCGCGGCGGGGCTCGGGCCGTTCTTCCTCGGTGGGCACGGGTTCCCATGCTGGGGTTCCATCCGCACCAGGGCGCAGGCGTTCAAAGGCTACAGCCGGAGCAGCTGCAGATTCCAACTGTTCCACCACCATCAACGGTAGTGTGACCGTAAAAGCTTCTTCCGCACTTCGCACATCGGTGCCAAGGCTGAAGCGATACTCGCCTGCTTCCAGCACAAAGGCAGACTTGTGCCCGGTCACACCGCTGTCATCATAGCTGGCAAAGTTACGCCACGGGGCTTTCAGTGTCAGGGTCTGGCTCTCCCCATGGGCCAGCATTCTGGTTTTTGCAAAGGCGCACAGCACTTTGGACGGTTTCCCCAGCCGCCCCTGCGGCGCGGTGCAGTAGAGCTGCAC
>PPYE01721612.1_pt1 | contig 12005 bp, 10 predicted proteins | sample 1559881 | NCBI WGS metagenome assembly PPYE01 (sample SAMN08240022, study PRJNA423297) | Human gut metagenome, whole genome shotgun sequencing project.
AATATAGGCTCGCAGATGATAGTCTATGGATATTATCCGCTTATGACCACCGCCAATTGTGTGCACAAAAACACAAAGGGCTGTGATAAAAAGCAAAAGCTTATATATTTAAAGGACAGATACAATAAATCCTTTGCAGTTTGTAACAACTGTAAGGAGTGCTATAATACAATATATAATTCACTGCCTACCATGCTCACAAAGAACATAAGTAAGCTTAAGGAGGCAGGTATCAGAAGTTTTAGATACAGCTTTACAATCGAGACTACAAAGCAGATTAAGGCGGTTATGGATGATAAGGTAGCTGAATATACAAACGGACATTACAAAAGAGGAGTAGAATAACATGGTACATCTGATAGTACAGCTTTCCAAGTATATTATGATAATACTTTTTCTCATATATACTTTTTTATGCTTTCATTTATTCAAGTATCCCGACAAGCCGAAAAAGCAGAGGCATATATATAATCTGCAGAGATTTTATATGTTTCTGATTCATTTAGATGGTTTTTTGGTGCTCTTTGTCACGACAATGGATACAAAGATAATAGGATTTTATATAGCACAGCTTGTGCTTTTTGAATCAATTTATCTGATTTATCATAAGTTTTATAAGAATGCCTCAGAGCTTGTGCTAAACAATATGGTGATGATGCTTTGTATAAGCATGATTATTCTAACGAGAATTTCGTTTGACAAGGCATTAAGGCAGTTTGTTTTTGTACTTGCCGGAACGATATTTGCGTTTTTAATACCGCTTATCATGCAAAAAGGCACGATGTTTCGAAAATTGACATGGACATATGCCGGTGTGGGAATACTTGGTCTTTTGTCAGTGCTTGTGGTAGGAGTGGCGAGCAGAGGAGCAAAGCTTTCTTTGACATTTGGTCCTGTTTCAATTCAGCCGTCTGAGTTTGTAAAGATACTTTTTGTGTTTTTTATAGCATCCATGCTGTATAAATCAACTGATTTAAAGCAGCTTGCCATAACAAGCGGCGTATCGGCAGTGTTTGTGCTGATACTTGTTGCATCAAACGACCTCGGTGGAGCGCTTTTGTATTTCTTTACATATCTGGTCATGATTTATGTTGCGACAAAAAGGTTTTATATTTTTGCCGGAGGTCTTGCGTTTGTTGGGCTTGGAATGTACGCAGGCTATCATCTGTTTTCACATGTGAAGAACAGAATTGTTGCATGGCTTGATCCTCTTTCTGTCATAGACAAGGCCGGCTATCAGGTGTGTCAGTCGCTCTTTGCCATAGGTACAGGCGGACTGTTTGGCTTTGGACTGGGGCAGGGACTGCCAAACAAGATACCTATTGTGTCTAAAGACTTTATCATAGCGGCTATCTCAGAGGAGATGGGCGGTATATTTGCTGTCTGCCTCATTATGGTTTGTGTCAGCTGCTTTCTTATGATATTTAATCTTTCCATGCAGATGAAGGATGCGTTTTACAAGTATGTGGCGTTGGGACTTGGCAGTGTGTATGCGCTTCAGGTGCTTTTAACTGTTGGCGGCTCAACCAAGTTTATACCGATGACCGGTGTGACGCTGCCGCTTGTGAGCTACGGTGGCAGCTCGCTTCTATCTACGATGATTATTTTTGGAATGATACAGGGCATGTATATTATGCAGGCAGCCCCTGAAAAAAGGAGAAATATAGATGACAAGAGACGAAAGGACCATGAGACAAAAAACAGACAAAAGCAGACAGCTAAAGAGCCGGGGGCGCAGGGAAGTCAACAGAGAAGGAGAAAACCGGCAGCAGGCGGCAAAAACAGCACGAAGACACAGAAATAGAGAGTATGCGGTTGTTACATATTTTTTCCTTATAGTTTTTGTTGGATTGATAGGTTATTTCTTATATTTCCAGTTTGTAAAAAGCGACGAATTCATCAACAGTCCATACAATTCGCTGCAGGATCTTTTCTCAAAGAACGTAGTGAGGGGCGAGATACAGACTAAGGATGGACATGTCATAGCACGGACAAAGGTAGGCTCGGATGCGTCTGAGACAAGGGAATACCCTGACGGCAGGGTGTTTGCGCATGTGGCAGGCTTTGCCGTAAACGGTAAGGCAGGGCTTGAAAAGCAGGAAAATTTCTCATTGCTTCGCTCACATGAGTTTTTCCTTGACCAGATAGTAAATGATATAAGCGGCAAGAAAAATACCGGTGATAATGTCATAACCACACTGGATTACGAAGCACAGGCGGCTGCATACAATGCTCTTGGAGATTACGAAGGGGCTGTCATTGCAATTGAGCCGAAAACAGGAAAGATTGCAGTTATGGTGTCAAAGCCTGATTATGACCCAAATACCATCGCAAGTGACTGGGAGAGCGTAAACGGTGATGGCAGCACTTCTCTTTACAACAGGGCAACACAGGGACAGTATGCTCCGGGCTCAGTGTTTAAGATTTTTACAGCACTTGAGTATTATAACGAAAATCCGTCTACATACAACGACTACAGCTTTGATTGTGACGGCAGTATTACAAAGGACGGCTTTACAATCCACTGTGCCGGCAATAAATCACACGGACAGGAGGACTTAACAAAGTCGTTTGCAAAGTCATGCAACTCGTCCTTTTCCAATATAGGTCTTTTGGTGGACAACAATAAGCTTAATACCTTGTGTGACGATATGCTTTTCAACAAGAATCTGCCCATAGCCTTTGATTCAAAAAAGAGTAAATTTGCACTGGATAACAATGCTTCGTCAGCTCTGACCATGCAGACCACGATAGGTCAGGGAAACACGCTTGTTTCACCGCTTCACATGTGCATGATTGCCGGTGCAATCTGCAATGATGGAAATCTGATGAGACCATATCTGGTAGACCATACGGAAAATGCGAGCGGGGCGCTTGTGGAGCAGAATAAACCGGCTTCATACAAGCAGATTATGTCAAAGGATCAGGCAGCTTTTCTTCAGAATCTTATGGCAGCAGTGGTATCTGATGGAACAGGCGCAAAGCTAAGAGACCAGAGCTATGAGGCCTTTGGAAAGACCGGAACTGCCCAGGTATCAGATTCTACAGACCAGACCAATGCCTGGTTTGTGGGCTATGGAAAAAAGGATGGCTACAATGATCTGGCAATCGCAGTAATTGTGGAGGATTCGGGTGCCGGAAGCACATATGCGGTGCCGGTGGCAAAAAAGGTATTTGATAAATATTTCAATGAATAGGCTTGTTGCACTTTTTTTAGAAGTAGGTTATACTTAAGTGTAATGACAGACGTTATCGTTCATATTTCGCTTGAATTGACAGATAGCGTTTAAACCACACTTGGAGGAATGGCAATGATAGAAGCAACGAGCTGTGGCGGTGTGGTAATCTTTCGTGGCAAAATATTACTCTTATACAAGAACTACAGGAACAGGTACGAGGGGTGGGTACTGCCCAAGGGAACTGTGGAATCTGATGAAGAGTATAAGGACACTGCAATCCGTGAAGTGAAAGAGGAGACTGGTGCCAGTGCAACGATAATCCAATACGTGGGTAAGAGCCACTATTCTTTTACCGTGCCACATGATACAGTGGAAAAGGATGTACACTGGTATCTTATGATGGGCGAAAGTTATTATAGTAAACCGCAAAGAGAAGAGTATTTCATGGATTCAGGGTTTTATAAGTATCACGAGGCATATCATCTGCTCAAGTTTGCAAATGAGAAGCAGATACTTGAGAAGGCTTACAATGAGTACCTGGATTTAAAGAAAAGCAACTTATGGGGGACACACAAGTATTATTAGTATTATTAAAAAGCAGTTTTAAAAACTGCTTTTTGAGGTTTTGGAATGAAATGGTATGAGGATTTATTTGTAGGAAAGTCTGTTACCGGAAAGATAAAGAAAATCAAGTGGAAGATAGAGCATAATGCCGGCATGCTTCACACATACATCATCACGTTTCCGTCAAATGAGGAAAATCTTTTGGATATCATTCCGACAAGAGAATTGCTGCAAAAGGGATATCCTAAGAAGAATCTGCACATAATCGCAGTAGCGGGTAATTATGATGAGGCACTTTTGCTGGCCTGTGATATTGTTAAGGAGACATACGAAAATACAGGTAAAACAGATGTAAAGAGCTATTTAAAGAGCAGACGGAGGAAATAGATAGATGATATTTACGATTTTAAAGGTCATAGGCATCATACTCCTTGTAGTGCTTGCTCTTATACTTACAGCGCTGCTTTGCGTACTGTTTGTGCCGGTCAAGTACAGGGCTGTCGGAAGCTTTGACAATACAGACATAAGAGCAAAAGCACATGTGTCGTGGCTTTTTCATTTGTTTGCACTGCATATAGAGTATGCACAGGAGACTGACGGATATATAAGGCTTGCTTTTGTGAAGAAGAAGCTGTTTGATAATTATGAGGCTTTGGATGATGACGATATGGATGAGGCAGCTAAAACTGAAACAGAAGATAAAATCAGTGAAAACACCGGAGATGGGCCTAAAATACCGGCAGATGAGTCAGAACACATCACAGATGAACAGGCAGAGGATGAATGCACAGCACGTACGCATAATGAGTACAGGTCAGTAACTGATGAGAATCAGCATATAAAACAACAAACAAAGCCCACTCATAAAAAAACGTATAAAAAGCCACACAAAAAGTCACATAAAAAGCAATTTAAAGATAAGTCAGATAAAATAAAAAACTGCATCTATAAGCTAAAAAGAGAATACAGTGATGAGAGAAATAAAGCCGCTTTTTTACATCTGAAAAAAGAACTTTTTATCATTCTTAAAAGAATATGCCCAAGGAGGCTTAAGCTTACAATGGTTTATTCAACCGGCTCGCCGGATACAACAGGCATTTCATTAGGTATTTTAGCATGTTTTCCTGTCGGCTATACAAACAGATGGCGGATTACACCCGATTTCGAGAGTGAAAAGCCGTATGCAAAGGGCAGCTTTGATATAAAGGGGCATGTGATAGTAATAAGTATTTTAGCGGCAACACTTAGAATTTTATTTGATAAAAACTGCCGCAGATTATATAATAGGATAAGCAGATAGGAGGAAGATATTATGGCAGATAATAGTTTCAATAACACAGTAGAGTCACTTTTCAAGGGGATGGACAGCTTTATCACTACAAAGACGGTGGTCGGTGATGCGATTCATATAGGGGATACAATCATACTTCCGCTTGTGGATGTGTCGTTTGGAGTGGCAGCAGGAGCATTTTCGGCAGAAAAGAAAAATAACGGAGCCGGCGGTATGGGCGGAAAGATTCAGCCAAGTGCGGTGCTCGTTATCCAGAATGGACAGACAAAGCTTGTCAATGTAAAGAATCAGGACGGCATGACCAAGATACTTGATATGGTGCCGGACATTGTAAGCCGTTTCTCAAAGGGGAAAAATGATGACCTTAATCTCGACGATGTAAAGGTAGACGATAAAGAGGACGATAAGCAGGATTAATATTCATATATGAGAGCAAATAAAAAGGACATCCTAACGGATGTCCTTTAAAATTCAAAAGATTCAAAAATAAAGACTAAGCTCTCTCAACTTTGCCAGATCTTAAACATGAAGTACATACATATAACTTCTGTGGAACTCCATTGACCTTGCAAGAAACCTTCTTAATGTTTGACTTCCAAACATGATTTGATCTTCTATGAGAATGGCTGACATTATTTCCATAATGAACACCTTTTTCACAAATTGCACATTTTGCCATGATATTGCACCTCCTTGCATTTCACTAAGCTTACCATACTCTTAAGCTCACAACAAATGTATTCTATCAGATTAAAATAAAGAATGCAAGGATAAAATATAAAAATATTTGCTTTTTGTGAAAAAAAAGGTATAATAACATTAGCTACGTCACAATATGATGGAGGTATATATTATGAAGGGACAGATGGATACCCAATATGGACAAATTTTAATTGATACAGATGTTATTGCAACCTATGCAGGCTCTGTAGCTGTAGAGTGCTTTGGAATAGTAGGCATGGCAGCGGTCAACATGAAGGATGGTCTTGTAAAGCTTTTAAAGAGAGATTACCTGAACCATGGAATAAATGTAAAGGTAGATGAGAACAACGAAATTACGATTGATTTCCATGTAATAGTAGCGTATGGTATTTCGATCGGCACTGTTTCGGACAATCTTATCGAGACGGTTAAGTACAAGGTTGAGTCATTTACAGGAATGAAAATTGCAAAGATCAATATTTACGTTGAGGGCGTAAGGGTAATTGATTAAGGAGGACTACAAAAAGTGGAGATCACAAGCATTAATTCAAAGCTCCTTGCAAGGATGTTTCTTGCGGGAGCCAAGAATCTTGATTCAAAGAAAGACTGGATAAATGAGCTGAATGTATTCCCGGTACCGGATGGTGATACCGGAACAAATATGACAATGACAATCATGTCTGCGGCCAAGGAGGTCAGCTCGCTCACAGAGCCTACCATGGCAGAGCTTGCAAAGGCTATTTCATCAGGCTCTTTAAGAGGTGCCAGAGGAAACTCGGGTGTTATCTTATCACAGCTTTTCAGAGGCTTCTGCAAGGTTATAAAGGAATACGATGAGATAGATGTCACTATTCTTTGTGAGGCATGCCAGAAGGCGGTTGAGACAGCTTACAAGGCAGTTATGAAGCCAAAGGAGGGAACTATCCTTACAGTGGCAAAGGGCGCAGCAGAAAAGGCTCTGGAGCTGTCAGACGAAACAGAGGATGTTGTCACATTTGTTGAAGAGGTTATAAAGCAGGCTGAGTATGTGCTTGACCAGACACCGGAGATGCTTCCAGTATTAAAGCAGGCAGGTGTTGTTGATTCAGGTGGACAGGGACTTGTTCAGGTATTAAAGGGAGCATATGATGCTCTTATCGGCAAGGAGATTGATTATACAATTGAGGGCGCACCAACAGGAGCAGCTCCTGCAAAGATTTCGGCTGAGACAGAGGCAGAGATTAAGTTTGGTTACTGCACAGAGTTTATTATTGTACTCAATGCGCCAATGTCAGACAATGAGGAGCACGCATACAAGGCATTCCTCGAGTCAATCGGTGACTCTATAGTCGTTGTAGCTGACGATGAGATCGTAAAGACTCACGTACATACAAACGACCCTGGACTTGCACTGCAGAAGGCACTTACCTTCGGCTCACTCAGCAAGATAAAGATCGACAATATGCGTGAGGAGCATCAGGAAAAGCTCATCAAGGATTCACAGAAGCTTGCAGCACAGCAGAAGGCTGAGGAAGAGGCTTATGAAGCTGCTCAGGCTGATGAAAAGACAAATAACATGCCTGCAAAGGAAATGGGCTTTGTATCTGTTTCAATCGGAGAAGGCATGAATGAAGTGTTTAGAGGCCTTGGAGTGGACTATCTCATAGAGGGTGGTCAGACAATGAACCCTAGCACAGAGGATATGCTTAACGCTATCGAGCATGTAAATGCAAAGACAGTATTTATCCTGCCAAACAACAAGAATATCATCATGGCTGCAAACCAGGCAGTAGACCTTGTTGAGGATAAACAGATTATTGTTATCCCTACAAAGACTATCCCGCAGGGTATCACAGCGCTTGTAAATTATATACCTGACCACAGTGCCGAGGAGAATAAAGAGCAGATGATGGCTGAGATAGAAAATGTCAAGACAGGACAGGTGACATATGCAGTCCGTGATACTGAGATTGACGGAAAAACCATCAAGCAGAACGACTTCATGGGAATCGGAGACAAGAGCATCCTTTCTGTTGGAACAGACTTAAAGGCTACCACACTTGAGATGGTAGATGCCATGGTAGATGAGGATTCAGCGATTGTCAGCATCTATTTCGGAAGTGATTCTGATGAGGACTCAGCTAATGAGCTTGCGGCAGCAATCGAAGAGAAATATCCTGATGTAGAGGTTGAGGTCAACGATGGCGGACAGCCAATCTACTATTATGTTATTTCTGTAGAGTAAAGCCCTTTAAAGAATATAAATGACATTTATTATATTTAGGAGCAAATATGGACATAGCTTCACCGATTACCTCGGTTAAGGGAATCGGGGAAAAAACACAAAAAGCATTTGCTAAAATGGGAGTATACACCGTTGGTGATATACTCCTTCATTTTCCCCGGGATTATGTAAAGTTTCCGGAAATAACGGATATTGATGAACTGAATAATGTAAATGAGAGCAGCACCTATGCCATCCATGCTGTGATTAAAAAGGCACCTGTTGTGAAAAATACAGCGAGAATGCAGATTACATTGCAGGATATCGGCTCGCCCGGGCATATGATACAGCTGGTATGGTACCGTATGCCATATCTTAAGGCGCAGCTTGTGCAGGGGAGACATCTTATATTTTACGGACATATTAAGCCAAAGGGCGGCAGATATGTCATGGAGCAGCCTGTGGTGTATGAGGTGCAAAAGTACGAGGCTATACGCGATACACTGCAGCCTGTGTATTCCGTGACAAGCGGTGTGACAAACAATCTGATAGTGAAGACGATAAAGGAGACTCTGTCACATGATACACTGCTGTCAGATTACCTGCCTAAGGATATAAGGCACAGATACAGCTTTTGCGAGTATAATTATGCCATGAAGCAGATTCATTTCCCTGATGACTTTGGCGCTCTTGTGGAGGCAAGAAGACGGCTTGTTTTTGATGAGTTTTTTCTCTTTATCATGGGCATGCGGTATCAGAATAAAAAGCAGCAGAAGGACAAAAATGAGTTTGAGTTTACGGATGATGCTTTTATAGACGGACTGATTGAGAAGCTTCCGTATGAGCTGACAGGCGCGCAGAAGAAGACGATAGATGAGATAAAGCTGGATATTAAAAGTCCTTATGTGATGCAGAGGCTTATTCAGGGCGATGTGGGCTCAGGAAAGACGATTGTTGCTTTTCTTCTTATGGCGTGGGCGTCAAAATGTGGCTATCAGTCTGCCATAATGGCTCCGACGGAGGTGCTTGCAAACCAGCATTATGAGACGTTTTGCTCACTGGTTAGTCAGTTTGGACTTGACAGTCCTGTTGTGCTTCTTACCGGCTCCATGACGGCAAAGCAGAAAAGAGAAGCCTATGCGTGCCTTGAAAACGAGAAAAATGCGCTTATTATAGGCACTCATGCGCTCATACAGGAGAAAGCGGATTTTTCCAATCTGTCGCTTGTTATCACAGATGAGCAGCACAGATTTGGCGTGAAGCAGAGAGAGAGCTTCTCGGATAAGGGAAGAAAGCCACATATACTTGTGATGAGTGCCACTCCGATACCGCGTACGTTAGCAATAATCATATACGGTGATATGGATATCTCTGTCATAAATGAGGTGCCGGCAAAGAGGCTTCCGATCAAGAACTGTGTGGTTGGCACGGCATTCAGGCCAAAGGCCTACAGCTTTATTGCTGAGCAGGTGAGAGCCGGTCATCAGGCGTATGTTATTTGCCCTCTTGTGGAGGAAACCGAAAACTCGGAAGGGGAAAATGTCACAGACTATGCAAATGTGCTTAAAGCGGCACTGCCAAAGGATATCACTGTAGATGTGCTTAACGGCAGGATGAAGAGCAAGGCAAAGGATGAGGTGATGCAGCGCTTTGCAAATAATGAGTCGCAGGTGCTTGTGTCCACAACAGTCGTGGAGGTTGGTGTAAATGTGCCCAATGCAACCGTCATGATGATAGAAAATGCAGACAGGTTTGGACTTGCACAGCTTCATCAGCTAAGAGGCCGTGTAGGCAGGGGGGATGCACAGTCGTATTGCATTTTCATCAATTCGTCAAATTCAAAGAAATCAAAAAAACGTCTGGAGATACTAAATAAATCAAATGATGGCTTTTATATAGCAAGTGAGGATTTAAAGCTCAGAGGTCCCGGGGATTTCTTTGGAATCAGGCAGAGTGGAGACCTTGCGTTTGCACTTGCGGATGTGTATCAGGACAGCGATGTGCTAAAGGAAGCATCTGAGATGGTGGATGAGGTGCTTGAAGCAGACCCGGCGCTTTGTACACCGGAAAACAGAATACTGAAAAAGAAAATGGATGAATTTGCAAAAGAACAATTAAAGAGGATGAATCTGTGATGAGCTTAAATGGCTAAAATAAAAGCTGATATAGCATGCAGGACTATGCATGTGTATATCAGCTTTTTACTTTAAGCGTTTTGGAATGGTTATGAAATTGTTATGAAATAAGTATAATCTGCTTACTGAATCTGCCTGATATCGGATATATCCGGGTGAATCGTTAGAGAATAGTTTGTGTAATACACGACAAAGCCGGCTGCGGCACCGTTTGGCTTTTTGACATTTTTCTTTTGCAGATAGTCTATCTCTACTTTGTCGGCATTTTTGCCCTTTGAGTAGTAGCCTGCGAGCTTGCCGGCCTCCTCAAAGGTGCTGTCCGGCAGCTCTTTGTTTTCGGCTTTTACAATGACATGTGAGCCGGGCATGCCCTTGGCGTGGAACCACCAGTCGTTTCCGGTTGCCAGCTTGAAGGTGAGCTCATCGTTCTGGTAGTTGTTTTTGCCAACGTACATATCAAAGCCGTCCGATGAGATATAGTGGAATGGTTTGCTCTTTACCTTCTGTTTCTTTGAACCCTTTCCTTTTTTGATAAAACCGTATTCTATCAGCTCATCCTTTATCTGGACGAGGTCGTCAGCGCTTAAAGCGATATCCAGTGAATTCTGAATTGATTCGAGATGGTCTATCTGACCTTTTGTTTCAAGAATCAGCTCGTTCAATGCTTCGGCAGTACGTTTCATCTTTCCGTATTTGTCAAAGTATTTCTGCGCGTTCTCGGCAGGAGTTTTTGTGTTGTCGATAGGGATTTTGATGATTTTGTTGTCATCATAATAGTTTGCAGCTTCAAGAAACTTGTCGTCCGGTGTAAGTCCGTAGCCGAATGCGTTGATAAGCTCGCCGTACACCTTGTACTTTTCGCGTTTTTCGGAGTCCTTAAGCTGCTTCATCTGCAGGGAATATTTCTTCTGGTTTCGCTCCAAGAGGGTATTTACGTGTTTTCTCAGGTCGGCTGACTTCTGGCGTATACGTGTATAGGTGTTTCTCTCAGAGTAGTAAAGCTCTAAAACCTCTGATATAGATTCATATTTTGTGACCGTTAAATCGCTATACTGAGTCAGCTCTATTGAAGAAAATTCCTTTGGCTCATTGCCGTCACGTACGATATTCGGCGTAAAACGATTATTTTTTATGTCCTCCATCATCCATGTGAAGTTGCTTCCCAGGTGCAAAAGCTCATCGTGTGAGTAGGCAGCTACAGGGGAGTCCGCGTCAAGGCCTGCCCTGTGAGCCAGCTCATTTGCCACAAGGGGGCTGATGCCGGAAAAGGATGAGTAGATAGCCTTTGAAACAGTAAGCGGCTTTGCTGATATAATATCCGCAAACTGCTTCGAATCTACAGTCAGAGGATTATATTTATCCTCCTGTGTCGCGGGGATGGTGTAGGCTCTGCCAGGAAGCACCTCACGCACAGAGCTTACGGATGCGGGAATACGCTTGGCACTGTCTATTATCGTACCATCGGAGTCGGTAAAGATGATGTTTGAATATTTGCCCATCAGCTCGATAATAAGCACCTTGTGGCATAGATCGCCCATCTCGTTTAAGTGCTCGATTTCAAAGTTTATGATACGCTCCATGCCCGGCTGGTAAATCTTTGTGATGCGTCCGTTTGCTATATGCTTTCTTAAAACCATGCAAAATGTAGGGGCAGTGAGAGGGCTTACCTTATTTGTGGGTGTCAGGTAGATGAATGGAAGCGATGCACTTGCAGACATTGAAAGCCTGAACGAGCCGTTTGGTCCCTTTAGGGTAAGAAGCAGCTCATCTGCCTCAGGTTCTGCGATTTTACTGATTTTTGAGTTTAGTATCGTGCTGTTTAGCTCTGCAACTATATTTGAAATGACTATTCCGTCTAAAGCCATGATGTTCCTCCTTATTTCCTGTAAATATTCTAAAGTGCTGAATATTTATAATCATGAATATTTATA
>PPYE01344716.1_pt1 | contig 12004 bp, 8 predicted proteins | sample 1559881 | NCBI WGS metagenome assembly PPYE01 (sample SAMN08240022, study PRJNA423297) | Human gut metagenome, whole genome shotgun sequencing project.
CTTATTTTCTGCAAATTTACGCTCTTGGAACCATATAAACAACTGTACTACAATATTTTAATTTATAGAACTCCTCTTGATAAATTAAGAATTAGAAAACTTTTAATGCTTGATTTACTAAATGATATAAAACATATCTTTTGAGTGAATAATTATAGGATTATTTTGACTATATGTCAGAATAATCCTTTATATTTGTATATACCAAGTTAACCTGATGAACAAATCGTAAATTACCTATTGCAATGAAAAAAGAAATCAAATTCAGTCTTGTTTACCGCGATATGTGGCAGTCGTCCGGTAAATATCAGCCGAGAGTGGATCAGTTGGTGCGCATCGCCCCACTGATTATCGAAATGGGATGCTTTGCCCGCGTCGAGACCAACGGCGGAGCCTTCGAGCAAGTGAACCTTCTCTATGGCGAGAACCCGAATAAAGCGGTTCGTGCCTTTACCCAACCCTTCAAGGATGCAGGCATACAGACCCATATGCTCGACCGCGGGCTGAATGCGTTGCGCATGTATCCCGTACCCGCCGACGTGCGCCGCCTGATGTACAAGGTGAAACATGCGCAAGGCGTGGACATCACCCGCATCTTCTGCGGACTGAACGAAACGCGCAACATCATCCCTTCCATCCGTTATGCACTCGAAGCCGGAATGATTCCGCAGGCAACGCTCTGCATCACCCATTCGCCTGTACACACAGTGGAGTATTATGCCCGCATAGCCGACCAACTCATTGAGGCCGGAGCACCCGAAATCTGCTTGAAGGACATGGCGGGCATCGGTCGTCCGGGGATGCTGGGAGAACTGACGAAGACAATCAAAGAAAGGCATCCCGACGTATTGATACAGTATCATGGGCATAGCGGACCGGGACTTTCGATGGCTTCCATCCTCGAAGTCTGCGAGAACGGCGCCGATATCATAGATGTGGCCATGGAACCCATGTCGTGGGGAAAGGTGCACCCGGATGTTATTTCCGTACAGGCAATGTTGCGCGATAAGGGTTTCCAAGTGCCCGACATCAACATGAAAGCCTACATGAAAGCTCGTGCCATGACGCAGGAGTTTATAGATGACTTTCTCGGCTATTTTATGGATCCCACCAACAAGCATATGTCGTCCCTGCTCTTGAAATGCGGGCTTCCGGGCGGCATGATGGGCTCTATGATGGCAGATTTGAAAGGTGTACATTCCGGCATCAATATGATACTGAAAGGTAAGAACCAGCCCGAACTCAGCATAGACGACCTGCTGGTGATGCTCTTTGATGAAGTGGAATATGTATGGCCCAAACTGGGGTATCCGCCTTTGGTAACTCCGTTCAGCCAGTACGTCAAGAATGTGGCGCTGATGAACGTGATGCAACTGGTGAAAGGTGAAGAGCGCTGGACAATGATCGACAATCATACCTGGGACATGATTCTGGGCAAGAGTGGCCGCTTGCCGGGCGAACTGGCTCCTGAAATCATTGAACTTGCCAAATCCAAAGGTTACGAGTTTGTCGATACCGACCCGCAATCCAACTATCCGGACGCTTTGGACGACTACCGTAAAGAAATGGACGAGAACGGCTGGGAATATGGCGAGGACGATGAGGAGCTTTTTGAACTGGCCATGCACGACCGGCAATATCGTGACTATAAGTCGGGTGTTGCCAAGAAGCGTTTCCAAGATGAACTGGAACGTGTCAAGGATGCATCTATGATGAAGAACGGATATTCGGAAGAGGAAATAAAGAAACTGAAACGGGCCAAAGCAGACCCTATCATAGCTCCGTCCAAAGGACAGGTGCTTTGGGAGGTTTCGGTAGAAGGGCCGTCGGCAGCACCGTTCATCGGACGCAAGTATCAGCATGACGAGGTGTTCTGTTATCTCTCCACCCCTTGGGGAGAATACGAAAAGGTGATGACCGGATTTACCGGTCGTGTTGTGGAAATATGTGCCCAGCAAGGCGCCAATGTCAATAAAGGAGATGTGATAGCATATATCCAAAGAAGCGATATCTTTGCGTAAATAAAAGAATAAGTGAAAAGGGCCGTATCATTGCCCTCCGAAAGGGAGGGAGGATACGGCCCTTTTATATTTACCTTTTACAAGTTGCGGCTTTCCCCGGCACTCATTTCTGCTTTTGCACATCTTTCTCTTCCAAATGTCTTTCTATCACTTCTTTAAGTTCCTCTTGCTTGTAGGGCTTTGTCAGGAACTCATTGCATCCGGCCTTCAGGGCTGCTTGCCTGTCACACTCGTAGGCATAGGCAGTGAGGGCGATAATGGGTATTTTGGGCGAAAGTTCACGAATGATTTTCGTAGCATCCAGACCGTCGAGGTTGGGCATCTTCATATCCATCAGGATGAGGTCGGGATGCAGCTCTTCAAACATTGTTACGGCCTCCATACCGTCCCTGGCACGTTCCAAATGGTATGACTTTCCCCAAATGGCCCTGACGAGAATATAATTGCTGTCTGTATCTTCCGCCACCAGTATGGTGGGAAGCCCGGGCTTTGAGGATTCATGGGGCTGTTCGGAGCCTTGATGCTCTTCGCCGGAAAGGGAAGCATTGTTTTCCTTTTGGGCATAGGTTGGGGCGTTGACGCCCGATTTATGTATGTCGGCATGCTTGTCTGCTGTTTCTTCTTGTTTCTCAGGCAGGGTAAAGGTGAAGGTGGTTCCTTTGCCCATTTCCGAGCTGGCAGAGATTGTGCCGCCCAACCGTTCAATAATGGTTTTGCAGATGGACAATCCCAGTCCTGTGCCTTGTGCGAAGCTATTCATCTTGACGAAACGTTCAAAGACCTTGTCCAACTTGCCGGCTTCGATGCCGATGCCGGTGTCGCTGACGTGGAACTCTATCCCGTCTCCTTTGCGGCGATACCCATAGCTGACTTTGCCCTGGGTGGTGAATTTAAAGGCATTTCCGATAAGGTTGGATATCACCTGGAAGATGCGGTTCTTGTCTCCTTCGATGGTTATCTCTTCGTCCGAAGGCTCGTAGATGAGTTTCACCCCCTGCGGACAGCGGAACTTCAGCGCATCGTATATCTCCCTGCAGAGTGAATGTAGGCGGACGGGAGTGATGGTGAACTCCACTATGCCTGCTTCAATCTTGGAAAGGTCGAGAATCTCGTTGATTAGTTGCAGCAGCCGTTCGTTGTTGGCTTCCACAATGTCGTAGAAGCTTTTCCGTTCTTCGGCATCGGTGCTTTCGGCAATGATTCTGGAGAAGCCTACAATGGCATTGAGCGGGGTGCGTATTTCGTGGCTCATGTTGGCAAGGAAGGCGGACTTCAATTGGTCGGAAGCCTCTGCTTTTTCTTTGGCAACGAGGAGTTCCTGCTTCATCCGTTCCATTTCGGTGATGTCCCATTCGATGCTCAGCAGGATAGGGGAGAAGTCTTTGCTCTCGATGCGCATTTTCCGTTTGTCGAGGATGATGGATTTGCCGTTTTGGTCGTACTCCTCGGTGATCCAATGCTTTTCGATGCCGGTTTCGGCTATCTCCATGTCCTGCTTTCTCTTTTTCTGTGCGATGTCAAAGGGGTAGAAGTCGAAGTCGTCTTTGCCCAACGCTTCCTTCATGGGGATGTTCCGGTTGTACGATTCACGATTACGGTATAAGTAATTGAAATTGTTTTTGATGTCTTTCACGACGATGCCTGCCGGAAGATTCTCAATGGTCTTGTCCATCACTTGGCTGAACCGTTTGATCTGTTGCTCGTCCTTGATGCGCTGCGTGATGTCTTTTCCGAACGCCCACAGGCTGTATTCGCCTTCGTCGCTTGTCACCCAAAAGGCATTGCCTTCCATGGCCAGCACTTCCGGGTGGAGGGGCAGAGGGTCGTAGAAGATGAACCCTTTGCGTTGGCTTCCTTTGGGTATGGACGCTTTTATTCTGTTCCACTCTTCCTCGCTGCGTGCGTGCGAGTTCACCTGATAGATTTTCAGTTGGGTGATATCATCTGTCAGTCCGATGTTGTGGTGCTGCCTGAAGAAGCGGTTGGCAAATATGAGGGTTCCGTCTTCGTGGGCGGCAAAGATGTCTTCGGTGGCATTGTTGATGGCATGCGTCAGCAGGGTGATGTCATTGCGCCGCTGCTGGATATCGGTGATGTTCTGTATGTATCCTTCGAGGACTGTGTGTCCACCGGGGCGTTTCTCGCAGGAGAAGGTCTTTTGGCGGATATAGAACACTTTTTGCCGGAAGTGGATGCGATACTCCACGCTTTCTTTCATGTCTCCTTGCAGGTTCTCGTCGAGCCATTTGCAGAATATCTCCCTGTCTTCGGGCAGTATGTGTGTTATGTAGCTGTCGAGTGAGACGGTCTGTTGTTCCTCATCGAGCGTGATGTCGGAGTATCCGGAGTAGCAGATGCATTCCTTGCCGGAGTCGTACCACCACCTTCCGATGAGCGCTACTTTCTGTATTTCGTTCAGTTCGTAATTCTTCTTTTCCAACTCCAGTTTGCGCTGGCTTCGTTCTGTGATGTCGCGATATTGGCAGAGCACCATATCTTCGTAGGGGCGCATGATGCACTTGAAGAAGTAGGTCTTGCTGTCGGTGGCAAGCTCATAGTTCCGGCTGGAGACTTCTCCTCGCAGAAGCACTTTCTTGAACTCCGGGTAGATTTTCCGGTAAGTGGAGGGTGGGAGCAGCTGGAGTATGTTCTTGTCCAACAACTGGTCTTCTGTCAGAAACCATAGGTTGATGTCGTGCACTGCGATGTCCACGCAAACGCCGTTCCGATCCAGTAGGATCATGGTGTCTGACGTCAGGTTCAACAGCTTTTCGGCATTCTCTGCCTTTTTCAGGATGTTTTTCATTTTTCTATCGGTTAAGCTCTTTGTGCCTTTTCCCATGCGCCATTGGTCTGTCCCCGGCGTTTGCGCAGGTAGTTGAAGCCACGTACAACGTTGATGTTCATGAAAAGGAAATAGTAGGGAACAAAGAGTATCTTATTTTTGATGCGTTTCTTTGACAAATAATATCCCCAGCTCGCCATGAGGTAGAACAATGTTTGCAAGAGCCAGATGACGGCATAGAACAAAGGAGAGTCTGTCGTAAAAATAAGAATTGTGTTCAGAGGAAGTAATGAGAATAGTAAAACAGGTGTCAGCGACCACCGTAGTACGCGGTGGGAGATATATTGGAAACAAAATGTGCCGTAGCGCAACGGGTTGAGCAGTGTGCGCAGGCGCCAGACGGACTGTAAACCGCCGGCAGCGATCCGCACTTTCCGTTTTTCCTCTTCGTGCATGTCTGCCGAACCGCTTTCGGTGGCATAGGCGTCGGCACAATAGGCGATGGTGTATCCGCGCATCACGATGCGCAGGGAGAGGATGAAATCGTCCAACAAGGTGTCCGCAGGCATTTCCTCGAACAGTTCGCGGCGGATGGCAAACAGCTCGCCGGCTGCTCCTACTGCGGAGTAGAGGCGGGCATCGAGTTTCTTGAGAGCGGATTCGTATTTCCAGTAGAGGCCCTCGCCACCGGATGCGGCGTTGTCTTTGGCCTGTACGGCGATGCGCTTTTCTCCTGCCACGCAGCCCACTTTGGGGGTGGCAAAGGCATGTACTATTTCGCGCAATGCTTCGTGGTTGAGGTGTGTGTTGGCATCGGTGAAGACAACGAGCGGTGTGGTTACGAAGCGGATTCCCCGGTTCAGCGCAGCGGTTTTTCCCTGCCGTTGGGGCTGGTGGAGTACGGTGGCTTGCGGCCAGTGCGAAAGGCGTTCGTTGGTACGGTCGTTGCTGCCGTCCGTCACCCAAAGTATATGCAGTTTGTCGGCAGGATAGTCCAGAGCAAGGCAGTTGCGCATTTTCTCATCTACGACGTCTTCTTCGTTGTAGGCGGCGATGAACAGCGTCAGGTCGGGGAGGGAGTCATCTGCCGGTGGGGGTGGGGCGGCTGTTTTGCGAAAACATTCCTTCAGTTTGACAAGGGCATAGAGGAGCATTCCATAACCTATATATGTATAGAACACAATGAATAAGCCGATCCAAAAGATGATTTCGAGAACCCTCATCAGTATTAGAATATAAATAATTATCTTTCAGTAATTTGAGATTAACGTCCAAAGATATGTATAATCTTTTAGTGCTGCAAGGGAAAGGAGGAATATATTGTTGATTTATGGTGAGCGGTTAATTATCAATCATCAAATTGCCAATGTCAATCATCAAATTGCCAATGTCAATCATCCAATTGTCAATGTTAATCATCCAATTGTCAATGTCAATCACAGAATAATCCTTTTTCTTAAAAAGCCTCGGTCATGTTGAAGTAGAACAATGTTTGGTTGTTTACTGTGTTTTTACCCAAATCCAGACGCACGTTCATACGGGGCTGCACTTCGATGCGCAGGCCTACGCCATAGTTGGGCAGTACACCTTCAATCTTGCCCATGGTGGGGCCCATGAAGCCGCATCCGGTCCATGCCACGAAGCCGATGTGGTGCAGCATGCGCTTCATCCAGTTGCTCCGGTCGGTATTTATCATCTGGCGGTATTCGGCCATGATGACATGAGAGGATTTGTCACGATATTGTCCCATGTAGTAGCCGCGCAGGTCGAAGGGAGTGCCGGTCAGTGAATATTGGGTGAGGGGGACGTTGCCGAACACGTTTTTGCTTTGCGCTGTCCAGGCGAGCACCTTGCGGCGGCCTACGGACTTGTACTGGCGGTAGTCCATTTCCAGTCGGTAGAAGTTGTTGTCGCTGCCAAACGCCTTGCTGTACATCATACCCCGGAAGTCAAGGTAGACGCCTTTGTAAGCGTTGGCGGGGATATCGCGGCTGTCGTAGGTAAGGAGGAAGCCCAGGCCGGAGTTGAAGTTCTTGTAACCGCTTGCCGTACCGCCGGCTGCCACGTAGTCGGGTTCTTCTATGAGATGTTTGGCGGGATCGGTGATTTTGTCGTAGTTGATGTCCACTTGGGGGCCGGCAAACACGTTGCTTTCGCCCAAACGGAACAGAAACCAGGGATTGATTTGTATGCCGCTGTAACGATATTTGCTGGTGCTGTCGCTACGGATGTAATTCTTGTTCGTATTGTAGCCTATGCCGTAGAAGTTGTCTTCAGTGTTCTTGTAGACGAATTTTCCGAAGATGCGGAAGCGGTCGCCTTTAAAGAAGAGTTGCGGTTTCACCATCAGGTTGACGCCGCCCTTGAACATATAGGCTATGGACATCGGCAGCACCGAACGCAGTTGTGTGGTGTCGCCGGGATTCATACGGAAGGTCATCAGGGCGCTTCCGCCTATCAGCGCACCGAAGTCGGGTGTATAGCTTGGGCCACCCAATATGTTGTAATGGAAATTTCTGCGAGCCACCCTTTGTTTGCGCAGTTCCTTTTTGCTCAGTGCGGAAGTAGTGTCGTTGGTAACCGTAGGGGACTGTTCTTGTGCTGAAACACTTACAGCTGTCAGTATAATAGTAAATATACCCAGTATATATCTTTTCATATCGTACGAATGTGGCTGCAAAGAAAACTATTTTATTTGAATCGGTTTTTAGAAGAATAGATAATAAATCTAAAGAGGGCGCTAAAATTATCAAAAAAGACATTACATTTGCCTTTTCATCGGTCTCGTGGTACGGAAAAATCCGTTCCGTAAGATGAATTTGTTTGCCTTGCGGGATGAGACGGATCATCTCACGAGATGATTTTTGGGGGCTCGTGGGATGAATTTGTTTCTTATATCAATATACATAATACATACATATATACATCTTGACATGAATAAACGTTTTTTATCTGTAATTGTTTTTGGCACCGCACTGCTTTCGGTGCAGGCACAGGACGGCCAAGGCGGAATCACTTCTGCCATGCTCAGTCAAATCCAGCAAAGCTATCAAGGGACGGCGTCCGACAAGGCGCTGCGCAATGCCATTGGCAACAACGACATCCGCAAGTTGGCGCTCAATCAGGAGAACATGCAGGGCATGGATACCCATTTCTCCATTAAGGTGGACTCCAAAGGCATCACCGACCAGAAGTCCTCAGGGCGTTGCTGGCTCTTCACAGGGCTGAACGTGATGCGTGCCAAAGCCCTTGCACGCTATGGTTTCCGGTCTTTCGAGTTCTCGGAGATATATCCTTTCTTTTGGGACCAGCTGGAGAAGTCCAACCTTTTCCTGCAAGGCATCATCGACACTGCGGAAAAGCCGTTGGACGACAAAACAGTGGAGTGGCTGCTGAAACATCCGCTGAGTGACGGAGGCACATTCACCGGAGTGGCGGATATCGTTTCCAAATACGGCCTTGTGCCCAAGTGTGCCATGCCGGAGACCAACAGTAGCGAGAACACCGCCCGTATGGCCAATCTCATTTCTCTGAAGCTGAAGGAATACGCCCTCCGGCTCCGTGACCTTGCTGCCAAAGGCGCCAAGCCTGCCGCCCTGGAGAAGGAGAAAACCGCCATGCTCGGCACTGTCTACCGCATGCTGGTGCTGAACCTGGGCGTTCCGCCTACGGAGTTCGACTACGTGCGCACCGATGCACAAGGCAACCCGGTGGAGACGGAACATCACACCCCGATGTCTTTCCTTGAGAAGTATGGTGACAAACAACTGCTCACCAACTACGTGATGCTGATGAACGATCCCAGCCGCGAGTATTACAAATGCTATGAGATTGACTACGACCGCCACCGCTACGACGGCAAGAACTGGACTTACGTCAACCTGCCCGTAGAGGACATCAAGCAAATGGCCATTGCTTCTCTGAAAGACAGCACCATGATGTATTTCTCCTGCGACGTGGGTAAGTTTCTGAACTCGGAACGCGGTCTGCTCGATGTGAAAAATTATGACTACGAATCACTCATGGGAACCACCTTCGGAATGGATAAGAAGCAACGCATTCAGACCTTCTCCAGCGGCTCCTCGCATGCCATGACGCTGATGGCTGTGGATTTGGATAAAGACGGGAAGCCGGTCAAATGGATGGTTGAGAATAGTTGGGGCGCCGACAGCGGCTATAAAGGCCACCTCATCATGACGGACAACTGGTTCGACGAATATATGTTCCGCCTGGTAGTGGAAACCAAATATGTCCCCGCTCAAATAATGGAACTTTTCAAACAAAAACCTGTCCGCCTGCCGGCATGGGACCCGATGTTTGCAGAAGAAAAAGATTAGTGGTTAGTGATTAGCGATCTCTCCGTCCTAATCGCTATTCACTCTTCTCGTGTTCGTTAACGAAAGGAATTACGGAAATTTCTCCGTAATTCCTTTCTTTTTTGCTACTTATTCACATTCTTTTTTGCTACTTTTGCGGGCAAATTAATGAAACCATTATTTTATATAAACGCATGGCAAATGTAATGCCGATCCGACGGTGACTCCGAAGGCAATCTTCATTTCTGCTTTCGACAGCAATCCGTTGGCTCCCGACTTCGAGTTCGTCTTGAAAGGCGAGGAAGCAAACTTCCAGACAGGACTTGACGCTTTGGCCCGAATGGCAAAGACGTACCTGAGTATCAGTGTAAAACAAAAATCAGCCGCACTCGTACAGGCAAAGAACGTTACCGTTACTGCATTCGACGGTCCTAATCCGGCTGGTAACGTAGGTGTACAAATCAACCACATCTCTCCCGTAGTGAAAGGCGAGACGGTATGGACCATCGGTGCGGAAGCCGTAATCTTCATCGGCCGTTTGATGAACACCGGTCGCGTGAATTTCACCCGTACCGTAGCCGTAACAGGCAGCGAAGTGCTGAAACCCGCTTACTGCAAATTGCAGGTAGGAGCGTTGCTGACCGATGTGTTCAAGGGTAACGTAACCACCGATAAAGACCTGCGCTACATCAGCGGCAACGTGCTGACAGGCAAGAAGATTGCCGCCAACGGTTTCCTCGGCGCTTTCGACAGCCAGCTCACCGTAATCCCCGAAGGAGATGAAATCCACGAAATGCTGGGCTGGATTATGCCGCGCTTCAATCAGTTCAGTGTCAACCGTTCTTATTTCAGTTGGCTGATGGGCAAGAAAGAATATGTGATCGACGCCCGCATCAAGGGTGGCGAACGTCATATGATTATGTCGGGCGAGTACGACCGCGTATTCCCTATGGACATTTTCCCCGAATATCTGTTGAAAGCCATTATTGCAGGAGACATCGACCGCATGGAGGCTTTGGGTATCTACGAAGTAGCTCCTGAGGACTTTGCACTTTGCGAATTCGTATGTTCTTCCAAAGTGGAAATCCAACGCATTGTTCGTGCCGGTCTCGACATGCTTCGTGCCGAAATGGCGTAAACTAATTATGAATGATAAATTTATGAATTATGAATTGCGCCAAAAGGCAGTTCGCCGATTTATAACTTTAGAATTCAAAATTTAAAATTCAAAATTCAAAACTATAAATGAAAGCGTTAAGAAATTATCTCGACAAGATAAAGCCGAACTTTGAAGAGGGCGGCAAATTCCACGCATTTCGTGAAATTCAGGAAGGTTTCCTTGTTTCGGGTATCCTGATTCCGATGATTGTGCCGGTGGACTGTCCGTTGTGGATTCTGGCTGTAGCCACTGCATTCTCCGTAATCTTTGCCAAGGAAGTATTCGGCGGTACGGGTATGAACGTGTTCAACGTTGCCCTGATTACGCGTGCTTTCCTGTTCTTCGCCTATCCAACGAAGATGTCCGGTGATGCCGTTTGGGTATCGGGCGACAGCATCTTCGGTTTGGGACAGACGGTAGACGGACTCACCGTTGCCACTCCGCTGGGAGCTGCCGCTACTGCGGGTGCATATCCGGAGTTCTCATGGGACATGGTTACCGGACTTATTCCGGGTTCCATCGGTGAAACCAGCGTCATAGCCATTGCCCTCGGCGCCATTCTGCTGCTGTGGACAGGTATCGCAAGCTGGAAAACGATGTTCTCCGTATTTGTGGGCGGTGCATTCATGGGCTGGGTGTTCAACACCATCGGACCGGACACTGCAATGGCTCAAATGCCTTGGTACGAACATCTCGTATTGGGCGGTTTCTGCTTCGGCGCCGTATTCATGGCTACCGACCCCGTTACTTCTGCCCGCACAGAAACCGGTAAGTACATCTTCGGATTCCTGATCGGCGCAATGGCTATCATTATCCGCGTGCTGAACCCCGGTTATCCCGAAGGTATGATGCTTGCCATCCTGCTGATGAATATCTTCGCTCCGCTGATTGACTACTGTGTGGTACAGGGTAATATCAGCCGCCGCGAGAAACGTGCAACCGCTAAGTCTAACAATTAAAATACCGGAAAAAGAAATGAATACCAATAGTAATAGTTATACTATCATTTATGCTTCGGTAATGGTTGTTATCGTCGCATTCCTGCTGGCATTCGTAAGCTCCTCTCTGCGTGCCACTCAGAACAAGAACGTGGAGCTGGATACGAAGAAGCAGATTCTTGCCGCCCTCAACATCAAGGATGTGAAGGATGCCGATGCAGAATATAATAAGTACATCAAGGGTGACATGCTGATGAACGAGGACGGTACGCTGGCCGAGAACACCGGTGCATTTGCCACCGCCTACGAAAAGGAAGCTAAGGAAAACCACCGCCTGCACGTATTTGTGGCAGAAGTGGACGGAGAAACCAAATATGTATTCCCCGTTTACGGTGCCGGCCTTTGGGGCGCCATCTGGGGTTATGTTGCCCTGAACAGCGACAAGGACACCGTTTATGGCGTTTACTTCTCGCATGCCAGCGAAACTCCGGGTCTGGGTGCCGAAATCGCAACCGCCCAGTTCCAGGGAGAATTTCCGGGCAAGAAGACACTGGAGAACGGTGAAATCGCCCTCGGCGTTGTGAAGAACGGAAAGGTAGAGAAACCCGACTATCAGGTGGACGGCATTTCAGGCGGTACTATCACCTCGGTAGGTGTGGATGCCATGCTGAAAACCTGTCTGAGCAGCTACAAGAACTTTTTAACTAATAATAATGAGGAGAAATAAGAATATGGGAGCATTGTTTTCAAAAAAGAATAAAGAAGTATTCTCTACTCCGCTTGGA
>PPYE01091727.1_pt1 | contig 12003 bp, 7 predicted proteins | sample 1559881 | NCBI WGS metagenome assembly PPYE01 (sample SAMN08240022, study PRJNA423297) | Human gut metagenome, whole genome shotgun sequencing project.
CAGAATTGCGTTCTTTCGATTCTATCGACAACGCTCCTGAAGAAAAAGAAAGAGGTATTACTATCAATACTTCTCACGTAGAATATCAAACTGCAAATCGTCACTATGCTCACGTTGACTGTCCGGGTCACGCCGACTATGTAAAAAACATGGTTACAGGTGCTGCTCAGATGGATGGTGCAATTATTGTTTGTGCTGCAACTGATGGTCCGATGCCTCAGACTCGTGAACACATCCTGTTGGCTCGTCAGGTAAACGTACCTCGTTTGGTTGTTTTCTTGAACAAGTGTGATATGGTTGATGATGAAGAAATGTTGGAATTGGTAGAAATGGAAATGCGTGAATTGCTTTCATTCTATGATTTCGATGGCGATAATACTCCTATTATTCGTGGTTCTGCATTAGGTGCTTTGAATGGTGTTCCTCAATGGGAAGATAAAGTAATGGAGTTGATGGATGCAGTTGATACTTGGATTCCATTGCCTCCGCGTGATATTGATAAACCTTTCTTGATGCCTGTTGAAGACGTGTTCTCTATCACTGGTCGTGGTACTGTTGCTACAGGTCGTATCGAAGCTGGTATTATCCATGTAGGTGACGAAGTTGAAATTCTTGGTTTGGGTGAAGATAAGAAATCAGTTGTTACTGGCGTTGAAATGTTCCGTAAATTATTGGATCAAGGTGAAGCTGGTGATAATGTTGGTTTGTTGTTGCGTGGTATCGACAAAAACGAAATCAAACGTGGTATGATTTTGTGTAAGCCGGGTCAGGTTAAGGCTCACTCTAAGTTCAAAGCTGAGGTTTATATCTTGAAGAAAGAAGAAGGTGGTCGTCATACTCCGTTCCATAACAAGTATCGTCCTCAGTTCTACTTGCGTACTATGGACTGTACAGGTGAAATCACTTTGCCGGAAGGAACTGAAATGGTAATGCCTGGTGATAACGTAACTATTACAGTTGAGTTGATCTACCCGGTTGCATTGAATGTAGGTTTGCGTTTTGCTATTCGTGAAGGTGGACGTACTGTAGGTGCAGGTCAGATTACAGAACTCCTTGACTAATCACTAGATAATTAATATGATCAGTTCTCGGTCGTAAGACACCGGGAACTGATTTTTACGGGAGTAGCTCAGTTGGTAGAGCACCGGTCTCCAAAACCGGGTGTCGGGAGTTCGAGCCTCTCCTCCCGTGCTAAACTTGAAAGAATATGTTTCAGAAAGTAGCAAATTATTGTAAAGAATCTTATGACGAATTAGTCCATAAAGTATCATGGCCTACTCGTAAAGAACTTTCTAGTAGCGCAGTGGTTGTTTTATATGCTTCCCTACTCATTGCGCTAGTTGTTTTTCTTATGGATTCAGCCTTCCAGTTTGTAATGGAGGATATTATCTATCCGCACTAATTAATTGAATAAAATGTCTGAGATTGAAAAAAAGTGGTACGTATTACGTGCTGTTAGTGGAAAAGAAAGCAAGGTTAAGGAGTATCTTGATGCTGACATTAAGAACAGTGATCTTAGCGAGTATGTGTCTCAGGTGTTGATTCCTACCGAGAAAGTGTATCAGGTTCGCAATGGTAAGAAAATTGTGAAAGAAAGAAGTTATCTTCCCGGATACGTTTTAGTCGAGGCCGCTTTGGTCGGTGAGGTTGCTCATCATTTGAGAAACACTCCGAATGTAATCGGTTTCTTGGGAGGTTCCGAAAATCCGGTTCCTTTGAGACAATCGGAAGTGAATCGTATACTTGGTACGGTGGATGAACTTCAGGAAGGTGGTGAGGAACTTAATGTACCTTATACCGTAGGAGAAACAGTGAAAGTTACCGTTGGACCGTTCAGTGGCTTCAGTGGTCTCATTGAAGAGGTGAATACCGAAAAACGGAAGTTGAAGGTTATGGTTAAGATCTTCGGACGTAAAACTCCGCTGGAACTTGGCTTTATGGATGTCGAGAAAGAATAATGCATTCTGTTACGTGCATTGGACTTTCGCTATAATTAATATATAAAAATTAGAAACAAAATGGCTAAAGAAGTTGCTGGACTAATCAAATTACAGATTAAAGGAGGCGCTGCAAATCCATCACCTCCCGTTGGACCTGCTTTGGGTTCTAAGGGTATTAATATCATGGCTCAGGACAAAATGGTTGACTTGAACTGCTTCACTATCGAGTCTGCTATGACTATGGTAGCTGGTACAGCTAGAAGTATGGGTATCGCTGTAAAAGGGGAATTCCCGGGTAATAACTAATAAACTTCAATTATAATGGGTAAACTGACAAAAAATCAAAAGTTGGCTGCAGAAAAAATTGAAGCAGGGAAAGCATACTCACTGAAAGAAGCTGCACAGTTAGTTAAAGATATTACTTTTTCTAAGTTTGATGCTTCATTAGATATTGACGTACGTTTAGGTGTAGACCCTCGTAAAGCTAACCAGATGGTTCGTGGTGTAGTTTCATTGCCTCACGGAACAGGTAAGCAAGTGCGTGTTTTGGTTCTGTGTACACCTGATGCTGAAGCTGCTGCAAAAGAAGCTGGTGCTGACTATGTTGGTCTTGATGAATATATTGAAAAGATCAAAGGTGGATGGACTGATATTGATGTAATCATTACAATGCCGTCTATCATGGGTAAGATCGGTGCTTTGGGTCGTGTTCTTGGTCCTCGTGGATTAATGCCGAATCCGAAGAGTGGTACTGTAACTATGGATGTAGCTAAGGCTGTTAAGGAAGTTAAGCAAGGTAAGATTGACTTTAAGGTTGATAAGAGCGGTATCGTTCATACTTCAATTGGCAAGGTTTCTTTCACTGCAGATCAGATTCGTGATAATGCGAAAGAATTTATCGCTACTATCATTAAATTGAAACCAAGTTCAGCTAAGGGTACTTATATTAAGAGTATTTATCTTTCAAGTACTATGAGTAAGGGTATCAAGATTGATCCCAAAACTGTAGAAGAAAACTAACAATAAGGAGGAATCATGAGAAAGGAAGATAAAGGCGTTATTATTGGTCAGTTGGCTGAAACCGTTAAGCAATACGGACATTTCTATTTGGTTGACACAACTGCTATGGATGCAGCTAAGACAAGTGAACTGAGAAGAAAATGTTTCAAAGCAGGTATTAAGCTGGTTGTTGTGAAGAATTCTTTGCTTCACAAAGCTCTGATGAGCATGGAAGGTGTTGATTTCTCTCCGTTGTTCGATTCTTTAAAAGGTACAACTTCAGTAATGTTTAGCGAAGTAGCTAACGCTCCTGCAAAGTTGTTGAAAGAATACAAAGAGGAAATTCCTGCATTGAAAGCAGCTTATGCTGAAGAAGGTTTCTATGTAGGTGCTAATCAACTGGATGCTCTTTGCAACATTAAGAGTAAGAATGAAGTTATTGCTGATATTATTGCATTGCTGCAATCACCGGCGAAAAATGTTATTTCTGCTCTTCAATCAGGTGGTAACACCATTCATGGAGTTCTTAAGACTCTGGGCGAACGTGCCGAATAATCAATTTTATAATCAATTAGTAACAAACAATTAAAATCATACAAAAATGGCAGATTTGAAAGCTTTTGCAGAACAATTAGTTAACTTGACAGTAAAAGAAGTTCTAAAGACGAAGCTGAATCACTGAAGAAAACTTTGGAAGAAGCTGGAGCTGAAGTTGAGCTTAAATAATATTAGCCTGAGTATCAGGTAATACGGTTAGGAATCCTCTGGTAGAGGATTCTTAACCTTTTTGTGTCTATATTATTATTAAGTTCTACAAAATATTAACAAATGTCTTCAAATACTGAAAATCAAAGAGTTAATTTTGCTTCCATCAAGAATCCGATGAAGTATCCGGATTTCTTGGAAGTGCAATTGAAGTCATTCCAAGACTTTTTACAGTTGGATACCCCGCCCGAAAAGCGTAAGAATGACGGGCTGTATAAGGTATTCGCTGAAAACTTCCCTATTGCTGACACTCGTAATAACTTTGTCCTTGAATTCTTGGACTATTACATTGATCCGCCTCACTATTCAATAGACGAGTGTTTGGAGCGCGGGCTCACATACAGCGTGCCTTTGAAAGCAAAACTGAAGTTGTATTGTACTGATCCTGATCATGAAGATTTCGATACGGTTATTCAGGATGTTTATCTGGGTCCTATTCCGTATATGACTCCGAAAGGAACTTTTGTTATTAATGGTGCTGAGCGTGTAGTTGTTTCTCAGTTGCACCGTTCTCCGGGCGTGTTCTTTGGTCAGAGCGTGCATGCTAACGGTACTAAATTGTACTCTGCCCGTATTATTCCATTCAAAGGTTCATGGATCGAATTCGCTACAGATATTAACAATGTAATGTATGCGTATATCGACCGTAAAAAGAAATTGCCTGTTACTACTCTGTTAAGAGCTGTAGGTTTTGAAAATGATAAAGATATCCTCGAAATCTTCAATTTGGCTGAAGACGTTAAGGTTAATAAGACTAACTTGAAGAAAGTCGTAGGAAGAAAACTCGCTGCTCGTGTTTTAAAAACATGGACAGAAGATTTCGTAGATGAAGACACAGGTGAAGTTGTTTCTATTGAACGTAATGAGGTTATTATCGACCGTGAAACTGTGATTGAAGAGGATCATATCGATGAAATTATAGACTCAGGCGTTCAGAATATCCTTGTTCACAAGGAAGAAGCGAATTCATCCGACTACTCTATTATATTTAATACCCTTCAGAAAGACCCGAGCAACTCTGAAAAAGAGGCTGTACTTTACATTTACCGTCAGTTGCGTAATGCAGATCCGGCTGATGATGCCAGTGCTCGTGAGGTTATCAATAACCTGTTCTTCTCTGAAAAAAGATATGACCTTGGCGAGGTAGGACGTTACAGAATCAACAAAAAGTTGGGACTGACTACGGACATGGATGTGAAGGTATTGACAAAACAAGATATTATTGAAATCATTAAGTATCTGATTGAGCTGATTAACTCTAAAGCGGATGTTGATGATATTGACCACTTGAGTAACCGTCGTGTACGTACTGTAGGAGAACAGTTGTCCAATCAATTTGCGATTGGTCTGGCACGTATGTCTCGTACCATCCGTGAGCGTATGAATGTGCGTGACAATGAAGTGTTTACTCCGATTGATTTGATTAATGCGAAGACTATTTCTTCTGTTATCAATTCATTCTTTGGAACAAATGCTTTGTCGCAGTTCATGGATCAAACTAATCCATTGGCTGAAATCACTCACAAGCGTCGTTTGTCAGCGTTAGGACCTGGTGGTCTGTCACGTGAACGTGCTGGTTTTGAGGTTCGTGACGTACACTATACTCATTATGGTCGTTTGTGTCCGATTGAAACTCCTGAAGGTCCGAATATCGGTTTGATTTCTTCTTTGTGTGTGTATGCTAAGATTAATGAACTTGGCTTTATTTCAACTCCTTATCGTAAAGTAGCTGATGGTAAGGTGGATATATCTGATGAAGGTATTGAATATCTGACAGCCGAAGAGGAAGAGGATAAGATAATCGCTCAGGGTAATGCTCCATTGGATGATGAAGGCAAATTTGTTCGTGAGAAAGTAAAAGCTCGTCGTGATGCTGATTATCCTGTTGTTACTCCTGACCAGGTAGAGTTGATGGATGTTTCTCCACAGCAGATTGCTTCTATCGCTGCTTCTTTGATTCCGTTCTTGGAACATGACGATGCTAACCGTGCATTGATGGGATCAAACATGATGCGCCAGGCAGTTCCTTTGTTGCGTACAGAGGCTCCTATTGTAGGTACAGGTATTGAAAAACAGTTGGTTGAAGACTCTCGTACTCAGATTGCAGCAGAGGGTGATGGTGTTGTAGAATATGTCGATGCAACAACTATTCGTATCTTGTATGACAGAAATGAAGATGAGGAATTTGTAAGCTTTGAACCTGCTTTGAAGGAATACAGAATTCCTAAATTCCGTAAGACTAATCAGAGCATGACCATTGACCTCCGTCCTACTTGTGATAAAGGACAGCGTGTGAAGAAGGGTGATATCCTGACTGAAGGATATTCAACTCAGGGTGGTGAGCTTGCATTGGGTAAAAACCTGTTGGTGGCTTATATGCCTTGGAAAGGTTATAACTACGAGGATGCTATTGTATTGAATGAACGCGTTGTACGTGAGGACTTGCTGACTTCTGTACACGTTGATGAATATATTTTGGAGGTCCGCGAAACGAAACGCGGTATGGAAGAATTAACTTCTGATATTCCTAACGTGAGTGAAGAAGCTACTAAAGATTTGGATGAAAACGGTATTGTACGTGTAGGTGCACGTATCGAACCGGGTGATATCCTGATTGGTAAGATTACTCCGAAAGGTGAATCAGATCCTTCTCCGGAAGAAAAATTGCTTCGTGCTATTTTCGGTGATAAGGCAGGTGATGTGAAGGATGCTTCATTGAAAGCTTCTCCGTCATTACGTGGTGTCGTTATTGACAAGAAGTTGTTCTCACGTGTTATCAAGAGCAGAAGTGAGAAGAATGCCGATAAGGCTATTCTGCCTAAACTGAATGATGAATTCGAAGAAAAGGCAGCAAAACTGAAAGATATCTTGATTGAGAAACTATTGGTTTTGACTAATGGTAAGGTTTCCCAAGGAGTGAAAGATTATTTGGGAACGGAAGTTATTGCCAAGGGGGCGAAGTTCACCAAACGCGATTTGGAATCATTGGATTATACTATTATCCAGTTGAGCAAGTGGACAGCTGATGCTCATAAGAATGACATGATTCGTGACTTGGTGATGAATTATTTGAAGAAATATAAAGAATTGGATGCTGAATTAAAGCGTAAGAAGTTTGCTATCACTATCGGTGATGAACTTCCTGCGGGCATTATTCAGATGGCTAAGGTTTATATTGCCAAGAAGCGTAAGATTGGTGTAGGTGATAAGATGGCGGGACGTCACGGTAACAAGGGTATTGTTTCTCGTGTGGTTCGTCAGGAAGATATGCCGTTCTTAGCAGATGGTACTCCAGTAGATATCGTATTGAATCCGTTGGGTGTGCCTTCTCGTATGAATATTGGTCAGATTTTCGAAGCCGTATTAGGTCGTGCCGGAAAAGAGTTGGGTGTGAAATTTGCTACTCCTATTTTTGACGGTGCTTCTATGGATGATTTAAATGAATGGACAGATAAAGCTGGATTGCCTCGTTATTGTAAGACTTATCTTTGTGATGGTGGTACAGGCGAACGCTTTGACCAACCTGCAACAGTGGGTGTAACTTATATGTTGAAACTAGGGCATATGGTTGAAGATAAGATGCATGCCCGTTCTATCGGTCCGTACTCCCTTATTACTCAGCAGCCGCTTGGTGGTAAGGCACAGTTCGGTGGTCAGCGTTTCGGAGAAATGGAAGTTTGGGCGCTTGAAGCATTCGGCGCAGCACATATCTTACAGGAAATCCTGACCATTAAGTCTGATGACGTTGTAGGACGCTCAAAGGCTTACGAAGCTATTGTGAAAGGTGAACCTATGCCAACTCCGGGTATCCCCGAATCTCTGAATGTATTGTTACACGAACTGAGAGGTCTTGGCTTGAGTATCAACCTTGAATAATAAAAAAATATAACTCTTTACATTATAAATAAGGAAGTATGGCTTTTAGAAAAGAAACTAAGATAAAGAGTAATTTCTCGAAAATCTCAATTGGCTTGGCTTCACCCGAAGAAATCCTTGAGAATTCGAGCGGTGAGGTGTTGAAGCCTGAAACGATCAACTACCGTACCTACAAACCGGAACGTGATGGTTTGTTCTGCGAGCGTATTTTCGGTCCGGTGAAAGATTACGAATGTCATTGCGGTAAGTACAAACGTATCCGTTATAAAGGTATTGTTTGTGACCGATGTGGCGTTGAAGTGACTGAAAAGAAGGTCCGTCGTGAACGTATGGGACATATTCAGTTAGTTGTGCCTGTAGCGCATATCTGGTATTTTCGTTCATTGCCGAACAAGATCGGTTATTTGTTGGGGCTGCCTACAAAGAAACTAGACGCTATTGTATATTATGAACGTTATGTGGTTATCCAGCCGGGTGTGAAGGCTGAAGATGGCATTAATAAATATGATTTGCTTTCTGAAGAAGAGTATTTGGATATCTTGGATACACTTCCTAAAGAAAACCAATATTTGGAAGATACAGATCCGAATAAGTTTATAGCTAAGATGGGAGCAGAAGCCATTTATGATCTGCTCTCAACTTTGGATTTGGATGCTTTATCTTATGAATTACGTCATAAAGCAAGTAATGATTCTTCGCAGCAACGCAAGAACGAGGCTTTGAAGCGTCTGCAGGTAGTTGAATCGTTCCGTGCATCTCGCGGACGTAATAAACCTGAATGGATGATTGTACGTATTGTGCCGGTTATTCCTCCTGAACTGCGTCCATTGGTTCCGTTGGATGGTGGCCGTTTCGCTACCTCTGACTTGAATGACTTGTATCGTCGTGTGATTATCCGTAACAACCGTTTGAAGCGACTGATTGAAATCAAGGCTCCCGAAGTGATTTTGCGTAACGAAAAACGTATGTTGCAGGAGGCTGTCGATTCCTTGTTCGATAACTCACGTAAATCAAGTGCAGTGAAGACTGACGCTAATCGTCCATTGAAATCACTGTCCGATAGCTTGAAGGGTAAGCAAGGACGTTTCCGTCAGAATTTGCTGGGTAAGCGTGTTGACTACTCTGCTCGTTCGGTTATTGTTGTTGGTCCTGAATTGAAGATGGGTGAATGTGGTATCCCTAAACTGATGGCTGCAGAGCTTTACAAGCCGTTTATCATCCGTAAGTTGATTGAACGTGGTATTGTGAAGACTGTAAAATCTGCAAAGAAGATTGTAGACCGCAAGGAGCCTGTGATCTGGGATATCTTGGAACATGTCATGAAAGGTCATCCTGTATTGCTGAACCGTGCGCCGACTCTGCACCGTTTGGGTATTCAGGCTTTCCAACCGCATATGATTGAAGGTAAAGCTATTCAATTGCACCCGTTGGCTTGTACAGCGTTCAATGCCGACTTCGATGGTGACCAGATGGCGGTTCACTTGCCTTTGAGTAATGATGCGATTCTGGAAGCACAGATGTTGATGCTTCAAGCTCATAACATTCTGAATCCTGCTAATGGTGCTCCTATTACTGTGCCTGCACAGGATATGGTACTTGGTTTGTATTATATTACCAAGCTGAGAAAAGGGGCTAAAGGTGAAGGCTTGACTTTCTACGGTCCGGAAGAGGCTTTGATTGCTTATAATGAAGGTAAAGTGGATATTCATGCTATCGTCAACGTAGTGGTGAAGGACTTGGACAAAGATGGCAAAATCGTAGATGTGATGATGAAAGAAACCTCCGTAGGGCGTGTGATTGTAAATGAAATCGTTCCAGCGGAAGTGGGGTACTTGAATACCATTATTTCCAAAAAGTCTTTGCGAGATATCATTAGTGATGTTATCAAAGCTGTCGGTGTTGCACGTGCTTGTGAATTCTTGGATGGTATTAAGAACTTAGGTTACTATATGGCGTTCAAGGGTGGTCTGTCATTCAACTTGGGTGATATTATTATCCCGAAAGAAAAAGAAGAACTGGTAAAACGTGGTAATGAGGAAGTGGAACAGATTATGATGAACTATAATATGGGTTTCATTACTGACAATGAACGTTATAACCAGGTTATCGATACATGGACTCACGTGAACAGTGACCTGTCTGATATACTTTACAAGACGATTAAGAATGATGACCAAGGCTTCAATTCAGTATTTATGATGCTTGATTCCGGGGCCCGTGGTTCTAAAGAGCAGATTCGTCAGTTGTCTGGTATGCGTGGTTTGATGGCAAAACCGCAGAAAGCCGGTGCTGAAGGCGCACAGATTATTGAAAACCCTATTCTTTCAAACTTTAAAGAAGGTTTGTCTGTGTTAGAGTATTTTATTTCTACCCACGGTGCTCGTAAAGGTTTGGCGGATACAGCGTTGAAGACTGCTGATGCGGGATACTTGACCCGCCGTCTGGTAGACGTGTCGCATGATGTGATTATCAATGAAGAAGACTGTGGAACACTTCGTGGTTTGGTTTGTACGGCTTTGAAGAATAACGATGAAGTTATTGCTACTTTGTACGAACGTATTCTAGGACGTGTTTCTGTACATGATATCGTCCATCCTACTACTGGTAAACTGATTGTAGCCGGTGGAGAGGAGATTACAGAGGATATTGCGCAGGAAATCGAGGATTCTCCGATTGAAAGCGTTGAAATCCGTTCGGTATTAACTTGTGAATCTAAGAAAGGGGTATGTGCTAAGTGTTATGGACGTAACTTGGCATCCAGTCGTATGGTTCAGAAAGGTGAAGCAGTCGGCGTAATCGCTGCCCAATCTATTGGTGAGCCGGGTACACAGTTGACATTGCGTACATTCCATGCCGGTGGTATCGCAGGTAATATGGCTGCTAATGCAAGCATTGTGGCCAAGAATAATGCACGTTTGGAATTCGAAGAATTGCGTACGGTAGATACGGTTGATGAAATGGGTGAGGCTGTGAAAGTGGTAGTCGGTCGTTTGGCTGAAGTCCGCTTTATCGATGTGAATACAGGGATTATCCTGTCAACTCATAATGTGCCTTATGGTTCAAAATTATATGCTGCGGACGGTGATATTGTTGAGAAGGGAAAACTGATTGCTAAGTGGGATCCGTTCAACGCTGTTATTATTACAGAGGCTACTGGTAAGATTGAATTCGAGAGTGTGGTTGAAAACGTAACTTATAAGGTAGAGTCTGATGAAGCTACCGGTTTGCGTGAAATTATCATTATCGAGTCTAAGGATAAGACAAAAGTACCTTCTGCCCATATTGTAACCGAGGATGGTAATTTGATCCGTACTTATAACTTACCCGTGGGGGGGCATGTTGTGGTTGAAAACGGTCAGGCAGTGAAAGCTGGTGACATTATTGTGAAGATTCCTCGTGCTGTAGGCAAGGCTGGTGATATCACTGGTGGTCTTCCTCGTGTTACAGAACTGTTTGAGGCTCGTAACCCATCTAATCCTGCTGTCGTTTCTGAAATAGACGGTGAAATTACTATGGGTAAGATTAAGCGTGGTAACCGTGAAATTATTGTCACATCTAAGACAGGTGAAGTGAAAAAGTATTTGGTGAATCTGTCTAAACAAATATTGGTTCAGGAGAATGACTACGTTCGTGCCGGAACTCCGTTATCTGACGGTGCGATTACTCCTGCTGACATTTTGGCCATTAAAGGTCCCACGGCTGTACAGGAATATATCGTAAATGAAGTGCAAGACGTTTACCGTTTGCAGGGTGTGAAGATTAACGACAAACACTTTGAGATTATTGTTCGTCAAATGATGCGTAAGGTAGAAATCGATGAGCCGGGCGATACTCGCTTCTTGGAACAGCAGGTAGTGGATAAGCAAGAGTTCATGGAAGAAAACGATCGTATTTGGGGCAAGAAAGTAGTTGTTGACTCTGGTGATTCTCAGAATTTACAGCCGGGTCAGATTGTTACTGCCCGTAAGTTGCGTGATGAGAACAGTATGTTGAAACGTCGTGATTTGAAGCCTGTTGAGGTACGTGATGCTATTCCTGCTACATCTACTCAGATTCTGCAAGGTATTACCCGTGCCGCTTTGGGAACTTCAAGTTTCATGTCTGCTGCATCATTCCAGGAAACAACGAAAGTTTTGAATGAGGCTGCCATCAATGGTAAGGTTGATAGATTGGAGGGTATGAAGGAGAATGTGATTTGTGGTCACTTGATTCCTGCCGGTACCGGTCAGCGTGAATTCGAAAAGATTATTGTTGGTTCGAAGGAAGAATATGATCGCATTCTTGCTAATCGTAAGAATGTACTCGATTATAGTGAGGTAGAGTAATTTTTAATACATACACTGTAAAAGAAGGTGTGTCGTAATACACGATGCGCCTTCTTTTTTTTCATTGACTATAAAAATCGACTCATTTTTTTAAGCTG
>PPYE01627751.1_pt1 | contig 12003 bp, 10 predicted proteins | sample 1559881 | NCBI WGS metagenome assembly PPYE01 (sample SAMN08240022, study PRJNA423297) | Human gut metagenome, whole genome shotgun sequencing project.
GATAGCCACATCCTGATTCATTGATGCGAGTGACCAAAGTGGCTAAATCATAAAACTGCAGAAAGCGCTTCCAATCTTCCGAGAAAACGTGCCGCCTTGCCCATTCCCGCAAAAACAAAGGCAGGGGCAGCCGTTCGATTTCATCGATCACGCTCATTCCCACCTTGATCCGATGGACGGTCTGGGTTGTCAGGTTAAGGGCAAAGAAGCTGTCAAAAAGGGAAAAAATCCCATTCATGATGCTCTGGACAGCCGCCTTTCGATCCTTGAAAGCCGACGTGCGGACACCGGTCAGGATGATGAGAAAAGCTTCCGCTCCATTTGACTCATTTTGGGCAATAGGGTCAATGCGCAGGGTACAGACTTCATTATGACTGAGGACCTCAATGGTGATGCCCATTTGCGTATCCTGACACTGCTTAATGGCCTGCAGAAGGTTCCTACGGTAAAAAGTCCCTGCCTGTCCCATATATTCATTGAAAGCCGCGGAATCACGAAATGCCAGCTGCCCTTCCCGCGCCGTAAAGGCCGCGTTCGTTTCAAGAAGGCTCAGCTTCCCCGCCTGATATTCGACGATGCAGGCAGGCAGGGAGGGAAGGACCAGCCGTTCGTCCTTGCCATGGGAAACCGGTTCCGGCATGGCCTGCACCATGTTGCAGCAGCCTACGGCATTGTAATACCGGCAATTGGATGCCGTTTCATCCGTATCCCAGATGGCAAGATCCAGCAGTTGGGCAAACGGGATGGGCCGGCTGTAGAGATATCCCTGCATCCGTTCACAGCCCACGCTTTGGAGATACTCCAACTGCGCTTCGGTTTCAACCCCTTCTACAAGAGTCTTCATCCCCAGCTGCTTGACCATGGCAATGAGGGCCCCGATGATGAAGTTTCCCCGGTTGATATGGGCACTGCCCACAAGAAAGCGCAAGTCAAACTTGACCAGATCCACATCCAGATCCTTGAGGAGACTCAAAGAGGAAAAACCGCTTCCAAAATCATCCATCCAGACTTCATAGCCATGATCCCGCAGATCCTTGATCTGGTCCTTGAGGACTGATACATCATCACAGAAATCACGTTCCGTAACCTCCACGCACAGAGCATGGTCCGGCACGTGATATTCTGCTCGGAGCCGGTCGAGCTCCCTGCGGATCTCACAATTCTGGAAATCACTGCGGGAAAAATTGATGGAAATGGGCAAATTGACATCGGGCCGGAGCTGAAGGTCCTCATAAAGACGGCAGACTTCTTCGGCAACATAAAGATCCAATTTGGTGATCAGATGTGTAGCCTCAAGCGGTTTGATGAAGATAGAGGGCAGCAAATGGCCATACTGGGGGTCATCCCAACGAGCCAAGGCTTCTGCCGCACAGGCCTTACAGGTCAAGGTCCGGATAATGGGCTGGAAGAAAACCTTAATATCGTGGTTTTTCAGGGCCTCTTCCAAATGGGTCACCACATAGTGATCAATGGCCAAATGTTTTTGAAGGTCTTCGTCATATTCCCGGTAAACCGCCTGATAGTCCTTTTTGATATGGGCACAGGCTGCTTTGGCATAATCCGAAGCGGTAATGGGGCTGATCTGGGGATTGGAAACAATGAATATGCCTGCCTTTAAGTCAAGCTGATTGTTGCTGCGCAGGGAAAGCGCCTTCTTATGGAGATGGATCAGCCGCTCCCGCACATCCGGGACCCCGGTCACAACCGCAAACTGTATGGAGGCACCGCGCGTAATCAGGGCATCGGGAAAGGTCTGATGGATCAGGGCAGACACTTCCGTGAGCAAATGGGCCCCTTCACTGATATCCCCCTGCATATTGATGAATCGAAAATTTTCAAGATCAAGGAAAATGTAGCAGGCCTTCTTCCCCTGCTGGAGAAGTTCCTTTTGGAGCTGTTCGGCCTGCATCCAGAAATCACTGGTACTGTCCAGACGATTTCCCTGCGCTTCCTTTAATTTGGCAATGTCGTATGCTTGAACATTCATAGGAACACCTTCTTCTTCAAAGACACGGCACTTACTATTTCTGGCCGAGGGGCATCATGACGAGGGTCCCATAATAAGGAGACGTCATCTTCATGGAAATCAACATCTCTTCCTGGAGAAACTGGCTCTTGATGCGAAAGGTTACATTTTCCTTTTCATTGGCCATTTTATGGATATACGCCCACAGGGGCTGATCCGGAGCCTTGAGCAGCGGCATGATGGAACGATTGGTCCAGCGTTCAGGACGCATGTTAAAAAGGTCGGCAAAGGCCTGGTTCACGACCTTGATGCGAATGTTTTTAATTGCCCCCACGCTATCACGTTCCACGGCGAAGACAAAAAATGGCGAAGGCACGGTATCGCAGTTGATGCGAAGGGACAGTTCCTCCGCGCTGTTTTGATGGTATACGGGGGCCTCCTGTCCCATTTTTTCATAGAATGCCCTTTTCTCCTCGTACATACGGCGGTCGGCTTTTTCTTTCAAGACGGAAAAATCCATCGAAAACTGCGGAACCCATACAACGCCCACGGCAAGATTGATGCTCCGGGACGCCATGAGCATACGGATTTCCCTGACCTTTTCCAGAAAGGACGCTTCCTTGATGCCATCATCGAGAATGATGAATTCATCCCCACCAACGCGAAACACCTGCTTTTTATCAAAGACCTGGATCAAGGTCCCCGTAACCCGGGTCAAAAGGTCATTGCCCGCCTCATGGCCATAATTATCATTGATCTTCTTAAGCCCCGAAACATCAGCAAAAATGACACCCAAGCTTGTTTCATCCGATAAATGGTCGAGGGCGGAAAGAAGCCGATTGAAATTGCCTACCCCGGTCAAGGGATCTGTATAACCGAGAACCTGGAGCCGTTCAATGAGCTTCCAATTGTAAAGAAGGGTCGAGACAAAAAAACCAAGCAGCCGAACCGATTGTGAACTGTCATGGTGCGGCTTATCCGGGTCCTTATCAAACCCGATGATGCCAATGATGTTGCCATGACGCTTCAAAGGGGCCGCATAGGCCTTTTCCGTCTCTACGACCTCTTGTGTCCAAATATGGGGAAAACGGGCTTCAATCTGGGAGGCCGTGAAGACTTGATGCATTTCCCGCTCTGAAACAGCGGAAACCTTCCATTCATAGGTCATAATAAAACTGTCAGGACCAATCTTTTCCAAAATATAGACCCGTTTTCCATCAAGATGCTGACTGAATTGGGTCATCAAGTTTTGGAAGGATTCCTCCGGACTGTTTCCATCATCATAGAAGGGATCCTGATTGATACTGACGCCATAAGGTGACCATATGTGGTTTTGTGAAGCCATGATGCCGTTTTCCTCGCTTTCTCCCCCACAATGAGGGTAAATAACCTAATCAATTGCTGTTTGTTGCCAATATTTCCCGCTCATTTCCATTAAAAACAAGCAATATAGTCGTATTATACATGATGAAATATCCTTATGACAATAAGGCTCATCTAGACGCTGCCAAGATAATCCGTTCCATCACAGGTTACATTTATAATCATTATTAAGTGGAAATTTTTGATAAATACCAATTCTTATTGGCGGAATTTTTTCTGATTTGGGATGAAACGGACCCTTTCCCATATAATGGGGACCTCACTTGATAGAGTACAAAAAATAAGACTATTTTCTTGAAAATTCTTTATTAATAAATGTTCTATGAAGACAGTCATTGTTTTTATCAAGAAATCATAAGGATGAAACAGATTGAAATTTTTCACAAAAATTTCACATTTTTCTTTCCCTATGGGGCTTTCCCCTAAGACACAGAAAAAGGACGGGAAGAAAGGCATTCCCCGTCCTTTTTGATGCATTATCCCTGTGCCGCAACCGGCGCATGGTTCATGATTTTTTCTCCTCCCAGAAGCCACTGGATACATTCCAGGAGGGTTTGGGTCATATTCACAACCCAAAATTCGCCTGCTTCCGTCAGGTCATATTGGATTCCATTAAAGTGCCATAATCCGTATTCTTCCCACAGGTCTCCCAAGTGGGAGAGGCTCACAAGACGCGGATCAAGCGCCATGAGGGCATCGAGATTTAGATGGCACTGATTCATCTCTCCTTGGACGCGGGCTTCATAGGCCGCAAAAGGGGAAACTTCAGAAAGGAACATAAAAGGTTTCACTCCCCTTGCCACCATACCTTCATAGGGCCCCAATACGCGGTGAAGCATGGTCGATACGCCGTCCACATGACCGCCGGCGCCGCAGCCAAAAGGAAACAGATGGGTTCCGCTGCGGGCAAGGGTATTGTACAGGCTCCGTTCCCGATTGTTTTTAGCCCAGTGGCAGTGGCTGATCCGCTTGCAGCCCCATTGGGCCATATAGCGTCTTCCTATACGGAACATCTCCGTCTGCATGAGGGTTGTGGCCGCCGGCGAAAGGCGACCTTCTTCGATGCGCTTATGAAGGTCGCTATTTTCAAAGACGTCAAGCTGGTAGAGGTCCGCCCCATCGACACCGCTTTCCACAAGATGGTGCAGGTCTTCCTGCCACACGTCAAGGGTCTGGTCTGGCAGGCCATACATGAGGTCAATGATGACGGCGCACTGATTGTAGGCGCTGAGCTTCTGGAGCCGCTTCATGACTTCTTCTCCCGTATCGATGCGGCCCACTTGCTGACGAACCTTCGTGTCAAAGGACTGGACACCCAGGGAGATGCGGTTGACGCCTTCTTCCATCCAGACATCCATTTTTTCTTCCACAAGGTCATGGACGCGCCCTTCGAGGGTAAGTTCATAGTCGTTGGCAAGGGGCAGGGTCTTACGGATAGCGCGCAATAAACGCCGGATGTTGGAGGGAGATAGACTTGTCGGTGTGCCGCCGCCAATGAAGACGGACTGGATGGGCGCACTTTGAAGCCTCGGTTTATCGGCATCCTGAGCAAGTTCCATAAGGAGATGGTCCACATAACGATCCTCGACGGACATATCCGTCCCGTTTTGAAAGAAGCCGCAGTACAGGCATTTGGTCTTGCAGAAGGGGATGTGAAGATAGGCCATTTGCAGCGGATTTCCTTCTACGGGACGCTCCATGAGGGCATTCCAACGCGCCTGAGCCTTATCGGGCGGAATCATGCGCCCCTTGAGGCCGGCGTGGACAACACGCTTATGGCGGAAAGCCCCTTGCAAGGGATCTGCCGCCTTTTTACCAAACTGCAGGATCCGTTCCTCTTCCGGCAGGGCTGCTATATAAGCAGCTAGATCTTTGACCGTCATTTCCGTCCCTCTTCCACCATGAGCTGGATTTCATGGGCAAAATGAGCGGCATCGCTCAAATCCTTTTCATCAGGATGGGTGGAGGCGGCCTTGTGACGGGCTTCATTTTTGGGATTCTTCCCATGGATATTGTCACTGGGGAACATGCGGTACATCGCTTCAATAAGCTTGGGATCTACTTTGCCCTGACAGATGAATGCGCCTAGGGGTTTTTTCCCATCCGGCAGACAGGCGGCACCCTGTTCCAAACTTTTCATAGCATGGGGGCTCTTAGGGTCGGCGCCCAAGGTTGCAAAAAGGGCAATATAGGGATTGTCAAGGCTTTTTAGGATAGTGCGGCTTGCTTCATCGGCGGTTCCCTTATCGACCCAGTAGCCCATGAAGACACAGTCATAGGAAGTGGTGCCCTCGGGCAGGCTTTCCTTGAGGTCCTTGATATCAACGCAGGGCGTGCCTTCCGGCAGGGCCTTTTGGATGGCTCGGGCCACCATGCGCGTATTTCCTGTGCGGGAGGAATAAAGTACAAGATAGTTCATGGTAAAACTCCTTTTCATCAGAAGGTCAATTCTACGCCCGCTCTCCAGATACGGCCGCAGATGGAGAAGTTGTCATCATTGGAGAAGTGTTTATCAAAAATGTTGTCCACACCGGCATAAAGGTGGGTGTTCTTGCCAAGGTCCTTGGTGACGACGAAGTTCGTCGTGCTGTAGGTGTAATTTTTCCCATCGCCGTTGAGATAATCCTGTACCACTGGTTATAACGTGTCATGGTCCAAGGATTATCCTTGCCCGTCGTATAGAAAAGTTCGGCGAGACCGTTCATGCGGGCATTGCCTGTAAGGCGCTTGGGTGAGCTCATTTTTAGCATCCAGATAGGTCATGGAAAGCTTGGCATGCCAATGATCATCGAAGCGGTAGGTCACTTCACTTTCAAATCCCTTCATGGCGTCCTTGTCAATATTGATGTACTGGTAGCGGACAGTCCGTCCGAAGCGGCCCTGGTACTGCGAGGAGATAAGGTCATCGATCTTGTTGTGGAAATAGGTGACCTTCGCCCCCGCCTTATCTTTTTCTGCCTCAAACCCGATATCGAAGGTCCTGGTTTTTCCGGGTCAAGATGTTCATTGCCCCAAACCTGGACCTGCATGCGGCCCATGTTGCGGTCCATATGGGAGTACAGCTCAAAGATGGACGGAGACCGGTAGCCGGCGCCATAGTTTGTCTTGATCCGGCTGTTTTTGCTCATGGCATAGGTAAGGCCCGTCCGCGGAGAAAGTTCCCCGCCAAAGCTGTCGTGATGGTCATAGCGAAGGGACGGGACAAAGAACAGTATATCCGTCAGGTTCCATTCGTCCTGTACGTAGAAGGCATAGCTTTTCACATCGGCCGAGCCATATGGCTTGGTCATGCCTAGATAGGTTTCTTCTGTCCGCTTCCCGGCACCTGTGCCAAGGCGCGTGCCGCCGGCCTTTTGTTTGCGGTACTCACCGCCATAGGTCACGGTATGATGCTCATCGACATGATAGGTATTCTTTGCTTCAACAACGTATGTTTCGTACTTGCTGTGGTCAAAGTCCCGCCAGACGCCGGGCGTCTTTTTTCGGGATTCCTTGCCCAAGCGGTTGTAGTCGTTCTGGAACTCATAATCATTTTTGCTGTGATAGCCGTCGTATTTGACGAAATAACTTTGGCGATTGTTATCATACCATTCCGTCATATCATCGCGGGCGGACGCGCTCATCGCCGTAGGATCACCTTCGGAAAAGCTCCCATACTGTTCCTTCATATAGGACGCCCCAAAAGAAAGGCCCCGCGTTTCATCAAACTGGCAGCGGCCCTTGAAATCGACATAGCGCCGCGGTCCATACATGTTGGAGTCGCCGTCCCGGTCCGATTTTCTTACTTCTGTAAGATTGTAATTGACGTCAAGGTTCAATTTCCCCACCTTGCCCGTCAACACACCGCCGTACAAAGCTTGTTCCCGACCGCCCAACCAAGTGCCGACATAACCGCCGGCTTTTTTGTTCTTTTTGATGATGATATTGATGACGCCGCCCATAGCATTGCTGCCGTAAAGGCCGGATCCAGCGCCGCGCATGACTTCGATGCACTCCACCTCATCAAGGCTCATGCGATTGAGCTCATACACATTCATGGTACTTCCCGAATCCTCTCCGGCAAGGCGTCTGCCGTCAATAAGGATGAGGGTGGACGAGGTTCCCATGCCGCGAATGGAGACCTGGTTTCCGGTCATGCCCGCTTCCATGACATTGAGCCTGGTAAGGGGCTTTAGCACGTCACGCACATTGTAAGCACCGCCCTTTTTGATGTCTTCTTCCTTGATGACCGATGTCGTCATGGGCACTCAAGCTTAGTTTTTGTCGCTGTAACGACCGTTTCCCCAAGGTCGTACGTGGAAAGGGGCTCCCCGCCTGCAAAGGCATTCGTTGTAATGCCCATGAAAAGGGCCAGGAGAACGCCTGCATAAACCTGGTTCTGTTTGTTTTTTCCCATATCTATAATTCAAAAATCCTTTCTCCTCAAGTATGTATCATTTCAAATCATAATACACTTCATGAAGTGTGCTTGTTTTATCCTTGGGCTGCCCTTCGTGCTGCGGCGACACAAGGTAAAGACGCACCCCGGGCCGGTGCTTCCTGACATAGGCTGCCGTTCCTAGGCCGTCTTCCATATGGAAGGAGCCTGTCACATGGAACATAACAGCATCAGGATAGGCGTCAAGGTAAGTCATGAGCGCTTCGGCCATCACGGCATCCTTGATGCACTGGGCTTTGTAAAAAGCCTCCTTTCTTGTCGTGCCAAGGGGCATAACGCCCGCGTTTTGCTTCATAACACGGCGGAACTTTTCCCGGTATTCCCCCGTTAACGGTTCAAGGTCTTTGGGCAGGTACTGGGCGTCTTCCAGAACCAGGCCGGTTGCACTGCCATGTTGGACCACATGGGAAGCGACGCGGCGCGGCACATTGGCCGCAAGGACGGGAAGCCCCTTCTTTTTGGCAAATTCCACAAGATGCCTGTAATCCCGCTCATAGTTGGGCCACGGCCGGCTGACTTTCAGGAACTCCATTTCCGTCATACGACCGGCAAGGTAGGCATCAAGAGACGCCTGCACGTCCTTTTCAAACATTTCCAACGATAGGACCAAGCGATCCGGAACAAGGCGGTAAAGTTCCGTCAAAAGTTCAAATTCCCGTTTGTGGGAAAGGGCATTTGTATGTTCTTCGCCAAAAAATATGATCCCGCTTTGGGCAGCTTCCTGGGCCACCGTGCCAGCCGGCAGGGCCATGCCCGCCTTGGAAAGGTAAAGACCAGGCGCAGCGTCGAGGTGGTGACTTGGGGGAATCCCCATAAGGAGCGGCAGAAAGCCAAGGACCATCATCCATTTTCTTTTCATAGGGTTCTCCTTAGTGTAGGGCAAAGACAAAGGTCTTCGAGGCATAACAGCGGACGGCATAGCCTTCCTTATAAGCCGGGGCAAAGGCATAAGTGTAGGCTGCCGACAGGGCCGCCTTATCCATAACGCCATAGCCGGAACTTTGGATGACCGATGCCGCTTCGACAGCGCCATCTTTTCCGACCACCATCTGGACAGTGACGCGTCCTTCGATGCCGCGGCTGCGCATGGCCTCGGGATAGTTGGGGGCGCTTCCGGAAAGAAGCGTCGGTGATACATCGGGCTGGATGGCGTCCGTATCAAAGGAAGGTCCACCGGAACCAGAACCGCCCGCTTCGCCTGCGCCGTCACCCGTGCCTTCTTCCATACCCGTTCCTGCACCGGAACCCTTCTCCGAACCTTCGCCGCTTTCCGCTCTGTCATTGGATACATCAAAAGAAGCAGAAGCATCCTTGGAAATGGACGGCTGCAGGACTTAGGCCTACCATGTAGATGGGACCTTTTCCTTTTACATGAGTCATGAGGCCTTGATAGGAAAGGACGCTAAAAATGCCAAAACAAAAAAGGTGAATCAGGATTGACGCCATGAGGCTTCGGTCCTTTGCATAAAGCACCATGCTTATCTCCTTTCTGCCGCCATGCCAACACGGGTAATGCCCGCTTCTTTCAAGAGGTCGAGCACATCAAGGATCTTTTGGTAATTCGTTTTTCCGTCCCCGTAGACCACAACGGACACATTGCGGTCCTTGATTACGGCCTTGCGCCCCCACAGGAGAAAGGCTTCCTTCGTAAGGGGCTTATCTTCAAGGAAAAGTCTGCCATCGGGCAGGACCGTCACATGGTAAAGGCTCTTTGTATCGACTTCGACCTGGGAAGCTTGGGGCAGCTTCACAGGGAGGGTCTTCACTTCGTTCATGTTCATAGTACTGACGATAAAAAAGACGAGGAGGAGAAAACTCATATCAATCATGGGGCTGATCATGATGCCCACAGAAAGGTTCTTTCTTTTTTTCAGACGGATCATAGGGACCTCTCCTCTTTTCGCAGCACGCAGGGACATTCACATTTCTTGCGTACAGCCTCCAAAAGGGTGTTGCTCATTTCTTCGATGCTCAGCGTAATGCTCTTCATGCGCCGTTCGAAATAACCGAGAATGCAGACAGCAATGATGGAAATGACAAGGCCAAAGACCGTCGTAATGAGGGCCTCAGCAAGACCTGCCGTTACGGCCATGGGATCTTGACCGCGTTCAACAAGTTTGGAAAAGGACCCCATCATGCCCGTGACCGTTCCCAAAAGGCCTAGGACAGGGGCCAAAGTGATGATGATATTGAGCAAAGCCAAGTTCTTCTCAAATTTATCCATGGCACGTTCTGCCCGGTAAGAAATGAAGTTTTCCAGGTACTCGTAATTTTCATGCTTATCCATGACGATGGTAGCAAGTTTTGCGATTTCTCCTTCCGTACTATCGGCAAGCTTCTTGGCCCCTTCCCAGTCGTTATTTTCAACGAGGGTACAAAATTTTTCCGTAAAAACCTTTCCGCTGTCTTTTTTCTTAAAGAACAGATAGCGGTTGATGCCAACGGTTACGGCTGCAATGGAACAGACAAGGAGCGGGTACATGACCCAGCCTCCGCGAACAAAATAACTTAAACCGGATGCAAATGGCTGCATCGTTTCATCCCTTCTTTCCAAGATGCTGACGGGAACGGTTCCGCCGCTTTGGCTGCGGCTGGTTCTGTTCCTTTGTCCAAAGTTTCCAAAAAAGTCCTTTTTTCTCGATTAGGTTCTCCAGTGTACCTTCTTCCGCAATGCGCCCGCGTTTCATGACAAAGATCCGGTCTGCATGGCGGATCGTGCTCAGGCGATGAGCCACAATGAGGGTGGTACGCCCGCGCTGAAGACTCTCCATGGCCCGTTGGACCTGGGCTTCTGTCACGTTGTCAAGAGCGCTCGTTGCTTCGTCAAGAATGAGGATGGGCGACGCGCGAAGGAACGCCCGGGCAAGGGCAATGCGCTGCCGCTGCCCGCCGGAAAGGCGGACGCCCCGCTGCCCCACAGCCGTGTCATAGCTTTGGGGAAAGCGCCCAATAAAGGATGCGGCATGGGCCCTTTCGGCCGCTTTTTGAACGGCCTCCATACCAGCAAAAAGGTTCCCATAGGCAATATTTTCCGCAATGGTTCCGGAAAAAAGGAAGACATCCTGGGAGACAAAGGCTATGGCCTTGCGAATGCTGTCACGGGAATAATCCGCCACATCCTTGCCGTCAAGATAGATATGCCCTTTGGTAGGGTCATAAAAGCGCAGGAGAAGACTTAAGAGGGTCGTTTTTCCGCTGCCCGTTTCACCGACAAAAGCGATGGTCTCCCCTTTCCGGATCGTAAAGGACAAGTCATGGAGTACATCGGGCAGTCCTTTATAGTGGAAGGAAACATGGCGGAACTCGATGGTGCCATGCGGGGCTTCAAGGGGCGGGAGATTCTTGCCGCTTTCTTCTTCCACCCTGATGAGCTCATAAAAGCGGCGGAAGCCAGCCATGCTCTTTTGATACGCTTCAACAAAAAAGACGAGCTTCATGGCAGGCTTGATAAACACGCCCACATAAAGGAAATAAGCCACAAGGTCGGCAATGGTCATAGCACCACGGCGGATTTCAAAAACGCCCATGAGGAGGATGGCAAACTGGATGAGGTGCGTAAAGAGGCTGATGCTGGAACCAAAATAAGCACCAAGAAAAAAGGTTTGTTCCCGGGCCCTTAGGTAGGCATCGGCCACCTTTTGGAAAGCCTCGATGATATGATGCTCAGCACTGTAAGCGCGGATCATGCGGATACCGCTCAGGTTTTCTTCGCCCAAGGCGGACAGGTGTCCAAATTCCCTTCGGTTCCGTCCATATTGGTTCCGGAGCTTTCCGCTAATGACGATGGTATGGACGACCTTAAAGGCCATGAGGACAATGACGACAAGGCCCAAGGGGCGATTGAGATATAAGAGAAGGATGATCGTCCCTACGGCCGTCACAAGGCTCACGGCAAAATCGCCGGGAATGCGGCTTACAAGGTCACCGGCTTCACTGATGTCTCCCATGAGGGTTGCCATAAGTTTTCCCGTCCGGCTGTAATCAAAAAAGGCAAAAGATAAGTGCGTCAGATGTCGGAAGAGGGTCATACGCAGGTCATTTTCCACACGGGCGCTGAGCTTTCCCCCATAATAGGAACCAAGGAGGGAAAAGAGAAAGACCGCCCCTTCCACAAGGGCAAGAAAGCCAATCTTTCGAAAAAGAACAGGCCAGCTTTGCAGGAACACCCCTTCTTCAAGAAGGTCCCGAACCCCCAGAGGAAAGACAAGTTCCAAAA
>PPYE01454582.1_pt1 | contig 12002 bp, 7 predicted proteins | sample 1559881 | NCBI WGS metagenome assembly PPYE01 (sample SAMN08240022, study PRJNA423297) | Human gut metagenome, whole genome shotgun sequencing project.
AGTCTGTCGTATTCGTCGTGTCGATCAGGTTGTCCGCTGTCTTGAAGGAAAAGCCGGTCAGTCGGGAAAGGATTTCCGGGAAGAGGCGGATGTATTCCGGTTCTGCATTGAGCCCGGTGCCGACGGCGGTGCCTCCCATGTTGAGCGCTTCCAGAGAAGAAAGGGAAAGGGAAATGCGGCGGATCCCGCGGCGCACGGCAACGGCATACGAATCCATTTCCTCGCCAAGGGTGATCGGCACAGCGTCCTGGAGGTGCGTGCGTCCCATCTTGATGACGTCCTTGAATGCTTCTCCCTTTTCATCGAAGCCTCTTGCCATGGAAGAAAGCGCATCCATCAGGCGGTATGCCTTCCTGACGAGGCAGACCTTGATCGAGGTCGGGAAGACATCGTTCGTCGACTGCGCCATGTTTGCATGGTTGTTCGGTGAAATGATGTCATAGCGGCCCTTCGGATAGCCGAGTAGTTCGAGCGCGCGGTTGCAGAGGACTTCATTCATGTTCATATTGACGGATGTGCCGGCGCCGCCCTGGATGGGATCCAAAGGAAACTGGTCGAGCAGTTTTCCTTCGATGATTTCATCCGCTGCGCGTATGATGGCGTCCCCGATTACGGGATCCATCCGTCCTGTCTTCAGATTGGTCAGGCAGGAAGCTTTTTTGACGACAGCCATGGACTGGATGAAATCCGGGTCAAGCTGCGCGCCGGTGATCTGGAAATTTTCCATGGCTCTCATCGTCTGCACGCCGTAATATACCTCATCAGGTACGAGTTTCTCTCCCAGAAAATCATGTTCCTTTCTCATTTTGCAAGCCTCCTGTAAATGAAATAGATAGATTTGATAGAAATGGATAACTTTTCCTTATAGCAAAACAGAGCTTTACATAAGAAAAGGGGGGCAGAGCTTCCGCACGAAGCGGACCGCTCTGCTCCACGAAGAAGGGCGTCCGGCACTGCTCTGCCGGACGCCCTTGTCGCTCTTATGTACTTATGGAAATGCTCTAAGGAGTGCTCTCCTATAAAAATAGTGTACATCTATCACCGAAAAGTGTCAAGAAAAATTTTGTCAAATTTCTGTAAGGAGAAAAGGAGCAGCTTTTGCTCATTTCTTTGAGAAAAAGTATATTTTCCAGGGCTGACAAGAATTGTAAACGTATTTTCTCATCAGATTCAAAGAATAAAGAGTTAACAATTTATTTTTGAACAATTGCAAGATAGATATAACAGAAAAAAGAGGACCCGTCAGGCCCTCCTTGGCTTTTCATGGAGCGGATGAAGGGAGTCGAACCCTCCTGTCCAGCTTGGGAAGCTGGCGTTCTACCGATGAACTACACCCGCATATTCAATTACTAAGTAATCATATCATTTTTTGTGAAAAATTTCCAGTCCCACTCTCAAAGCTGCGATAAAGCTTGAAGAAACCGAAGTTTTCAGGGAATGCTTTAAAGCGCTAAAAATTTTCATTAAGTCCCGGAAAACGCGAGAAATCTATATATCGCGAATTCAGAAAAGTGAATACGATTTTACAAAAATTATGAAAATCAATAATAATTCATACTATTTCCAAATATAAACTAACAATAAACTCAAATCTATATTAATAGAAATCTATAAAATTTTAAGCATAGTAGAGCTTATTGAAGAAAATCTAACATATAGCAATTTTCGATAAAAACTGATATAATATTTTCTAATAAATCAGTATATTTTTTGTTTATTATTTCAGCAATACGGAGTATTCCTTTTTGATAAATTGACAAGCGGAGAATAGAGAAATGGACAAATTCAAAAGGTTTCGTTTCTTCTTTTACTTGCCGATCATTATTATCGGCTTGCTCTGCACGATTGTCTTCGACTGGGCTCTCTATGTCCAGGAGGAAAAAACCCTACAGAACTGGATGCAGCAGATCGCGGATGCAGAAATCCTGCGTCTGAACCGCGCCATGGACATGTATATCAATATTTCAGCGGCCATCGAGGACCATTTGATGGAGAACAGGGGACTTCCCCCGGGGGATTACATGCGTAATCTCTACTTCTACTCGATGAGCCAGTCTTTGCGTGAAATAGAGATCCAGACGGCGCCGGACGGACAGGTGCGCCCAATCTATCCGCAAAGCGGCAGTGTGCTTTCCGGTTTCAACCTTTTCGGAGAGAACCAGTTTGCCAAGCGCGCAGCTTATGGAAGAGCGCAGGATGTCGTCGTCATTGAATCCGGCGTTCCTATGGCAGACGGCACGACGGGTATGGCAGTCGTCCGTCCTGTTTTCATGGACAGGACTGCCGATAAATCCTTCTGGGGCTACATCGTGGTAGCAGTCGACCAGGACAAGCTCGTCCACGAGGCGAATATCGACCGCCTCGACCAGATGGGCATCGTCTATACGCTGATGAGAAAAGGCTATGGTGAGTCCGAGTACACTTTGATCGACACGAATCAGAACTCGACGCACAGGGCGATCGATGCATGGAGCACGATCCAGTCCTCCGGCACCGTCGATGGGGACGAATGGCGCCTCATCATGCATCCGACAGGCGGATGGGTGAACTTCTGGCTGCTCTTTATTTCCACATGGGCAGGCCTCATCACCACATTCATCATTGCATGGCTCTGGCAGAGAAATAAGCGTCTCCGCTTCATCGGCGAGACAGATGCGCTGACAGGCGTATTCAACAGAAAGGGCGGCGACATCGCCGTCGACAAGTACCTGCGTACGAACCCGAGAAAATCGGCGATGGTCATTGCCGTCGACGTGGATAATTTCAAAATCATCAACGACGTCTACGGTCATGCGGCAGGGGATCTTGCACTGAAGACCTTCGTCCGCGACATGAAGCGCATCTTCGGCGCCAATGCGATCATCACCAGAAACGGCGGCGATGAATTCGTCATCTTCTGTCCTTACAATAATAAGGAAGGCGTTTTCAATGATATGCGCCGCTTCACGGAAGAACCGCATATCTTCGGTTTCAACGACAAGGAAATCCATTTCACTTCGTCGCTTGGCTGCGCTGCATACCCTGAACAGGGAAGCAACTACGGCAACCTCTGCATCAAGGCAGACTTCGCCCTCTACGACGCGAAGATCGACGGCAAGTCCGGCTGGAGGAAGTTTGATTCTTCCCTGACGGAACTCCGCCACCGTTTCCAGTTCGGCTTCAACCTGAGCGATATGGCAAACGGCATGCCTGGTGCCATGATCGTCTACAAGGCAGACAAGAGCGGCAAGCTTCTCTTTGCGAGCCACATGGCCATCGATTTCTTCGGATGCACGGACTGGGACGATTTCATGAAGTACACCAGGACCACTGTCTGGAAGCTCATCTATACCGAAGACCTCCAGTATGTCCGCTCGGAAATCAAGAGACAGACGCATCTTGAGAAGAACAAGAACAATATTCACTTCGTCAACCACCGCATCGTCACGAAGGACGGCAGAGTGAGGGAAGTGGAAATCATCGGGCGCCTGCGCCACAATGCATTCTACGGCAACCTGTACTATGTAACCCTCTATGACCGCGAGCAGAAGCTTGAAAATCTGAGCTCGGACAAGCACCCCTGCAAAAACAAGCATGTGGGAATGAAGCCGGATGAAAAGAAAGATGATAAGTAGTTTATAATAAAAGGACTGTGAAAGATGGGATGACCATTTCTCGCAGTTCTTTTTTATTTCCATACAAATCGGCAAGGCTCTGTTTCTTACGATTTCCTCATGTCATGGTAAAATAATAAAAAAGGAGGAATTATGGAAACGAAATATTATGATATCGGTTTGAACCTGTTCACCCGTTCCTTCCCGGACCCGGAGAAGATCATACGGAATGCGGAAGAGGCCGGGGTGCGCTGCATCCTGACCGGCTCGGAAGCGCGTGAGAATGAGCTGGTGGCAGATTTTGTGAAAAATCATGACGTATGGGGCACGGCGGGCATCCATCCGCACAGCGCCGATACGGCGAAGGAAGAAGATGTTGAGCGCGTCAGAGAGCTTGTCATGACGAATCCGAAAATCGTGGCTGTCGGAGAGACGGGCCTTGATTACGATCACATGTATTCGAAGAAGGAGAACCAGATCCATTTCTTCAAAGAGCTTCTGGATGTGGCTGAGGAAACGGGAAAGCCGCTCTTCCTTCACGAAAGGGATGCAGCGGATGATTTCATTGCCTGCTTCAAGGGCCATGAGGATCTCTGCCGCCGTGCAATCGTCCACTGCTATACGGGGGACAAGAAAACGCTTGAGCGCTTCCTCGATATGGGCTTCTACATCGGCATCACGGGATGGATCTGCGATGAAAGGCGCGGGGAGGCTCTGCAGGACGCTGTTTCCATCCTGCCTTTGGACCGCGTGATGATCGAGACGGATGCGCCGTACCTCACACCGAGGGGCTACCACCTGCCAAGGACGAACGTGCCGCAGAACATTACCTACGTGGCAGAAACGCTTGCCAGGTACATGCAGGTGCGCCTCGATCCGCTTCTCGAAGCAGCGAAAAAGAACACAGAAGACTTCTTCCACATCAAGAGCTGAGGGTCTCAAAAAAGACTCTCAAGTTTCACATGAGACACTATTGACTCATTTCAATGTGTATGATATGATTGTCTCATCTAAGACAGAAGTGTCTTATTTGATACAGTATAGTTGCAAATGAGAGAGGTGTTTTATGGAAACGGGGACGAGAGAAAACGAATTGAAGAAGCTGGCTTCCGCGCTCTGTACGAAACCGGGAGGCTCTGCCAGGGATCTGGCAGCGGCGGCCGGGATCAGCAAAGCGACATTCTACAGGGTGTATTCATCCAAAGACCATTTAGAAGAAATCCTGACGGAAAGGGCCGAAGAGGTCGTCGAAGGCCTTTTTGCCATTACGGAGAAGGATATCACGAGCCGCAATGCGCTTTCGGAAATGATGCGCTGGTGCTGCGACAACCGCGAGTACCTGATGTTCCTCTGCCGCTCGGCTCTTCCTGGCAACAGCTGCGTGGACACATGCCGCTGCTCGTATGACGACAGGATGAGAGCATTTTTCCTGAAGGGCCAGCAGCGAGGCGAATTCCGCGTCGATGTGCCGGCCGCTGTGATGGCGGAAATTTTCGGCGGCGAGATGGCCGCTTTGTTTGAAGCAGAAAGCCGGGGCCGGATCGCTTCGGCGATGATGGCGGATTATTGGGAGACCATATTCCTGTTCGGTGTGGAAGGTAAAGGAAAGAAGGAAAGCCATGAATAATATGAATGAGGTGAAATCACCGAAGAAGCCAGTCTTGATGTACTACGTCATCATCTTCCTTCTGGTGATTCTGTTCAACTCCGCGGTCATGCCTGCATGGCGTGAACAGCAGGTGAAGGAAGTCGACTACTCGACATTCATGAACCTGACGGATGAGAAGAAGATCGACAAGGTCGAAGTGGATGAGAACCAGATCCTCTTTACGGAAAAGGGCGACACGAAGCAGACTTACAAGACAGCTCTCATGAATGACCCGCAGCTCGTCAGCCGTCTGCATGATTCCGGCGTCACATTCACCGGACAGATCGTGGACAAGATGAACCCGATCCTTTCCATCCTGCTCAGCTGGGTACTCCCGATCCTGATTTTCTTCTGGATCGGCCAGTACATGAATAAGCGTTTCATGAAAAACATGGGAGGCGGACCGGGAGCCATGCAGTTCGGCCTCGGCAAATCCAATGCGAAGATCTTCGTCAAACCGACAGACGGCATCCGCTTTGCCGATGTAGCCGGTGAAGATGAAGCGAAGGAAGGCTTGCAGGAAGTCGTCGAATACCTCCACAATCCGTCCAAGTACAAGGAAATCGGCGCGAAGATGCCGAAGGGCATCCTCCTCGTCGGACCGCCAGGCACAGGCAAGACCATGCTGGCCAAGGCAGTCGCAGGGGAATCGAACGTACCGTTCTTCTCCATTTCCGGTTCTGAATTCGTAGAAATGTTCGTCGGCATGGGCGCAGCCAAGGTCAGAGACCTCTTCAAGCAGGCGAAGGAAAAAGCACCATGTATCGTATTCATCGATGAAATCGATGCCATCGGCCAGAAGAGAGGCGCGACCTCCATCGGCGGCAATGATGAACGTGAACAGACGCTGAACCAGCTCCTCACCGAGATGGACGGCTTCGAAGAAAACACAGGCGTCATCATTCTGGCGGCAACAAACCGTCCGGAATCCCTCGACCCCGCACTGACCCGTCCGGGCCGTTTCGACCGCCAGGTGCCGGTCGTCCTCCCAGACCTTCAGGGCCGCGTGGAAATCCTCAAGGTTCATGCTGCCAAGATCAAGACAGCTCCGAATATTGATTATGACAAAGTAGCGCGCATGGCTTCCGGCGCATCCGGCGCTGAGCTTGCGAACATCGTGAACGAAGCAGCCCTCCGCGCTGTCCGCGACCACAGAAAAGTCGCAACGCAGGAAGACATGGAAGAATCCATCGAAGTCGTCATTGCAGGCTACCAGAAGAAGCATGCGATCCTGACAGACAAGGAAAAATGCGTCGTCGCATACCATGAAATCGGCCACGCTCTCGTGGCTGCCATGCAGACACATTCCGCTCCTGTCCAGAAGATCACAATCATTCCTCGTACAAGCGGCGCTCTCGGCTACACGATGCAGGTCGAAGAAGGCAACCATTACCTCATGAGCAAGGAAGAAATGGAAAACCAGATCGCTACCCTGACCGGCGGCCGCGCAGCTGAAGAAGTCGTATTCCATACATCCACAAGCGGTGCTTCCAACGATATCGAAAAGGCTACCCGCCTTGCCAGAGCCATGATCACACGCTTCGGCATGAGTGATGAATTCGGCATGGTCGCTATGGAAACCGTCACGAACCAGTACCTCGGCGGAGACACGACACTCGCATGCTCGCCTGAAACTCAGGCAAGAATCGACAAAGCCGTATCTGCCCTCATCAAGAAGCAGTACGAAAAGGCTGTCCAGATTCTGGAAAACAACAGAAGAACACTCGATGCTCTTGCAAAATTCCTGTATGAAAAGGAAACCATCACTGGCGAACAGTTCATGCACATCCTGGAAAACGGCCTGCCGGAAGAAAAACCGGCACAGCCGGCTCCCTCCATGGACCTGAACCTGGAAAGATAAAGCTAAAGGGAGCTGTGAAGGAATGTCCCCTCATTCCTCACAGCTCCTTTTTGCCGCCCCATATTCTTTTAACCATTTCCGGAATGTCGGAAGGCAGGCCGTCCCTCTGTCAATGCAATTCCCTCCCACGGCCATGACGACAGGATGCCTGCTGTCGTCATTTCGAGCGGAGCAGCCTGCCGCTATGGGTGTATATGTTATCCTTTCTATTGATACGCAGAGCCGGGAAATCTCCCGCGCTGATGTGGCTCAATGGTAGATGAAATGTTATCCCTCCCAAAGAACGAGGGAACAACGTCTGAAGTCTATTTTCTATCATTCCATTCTTAGACTGCCGGTCAATTATTTCATGTACATCCGCCCTATCTGTGGTATAATTTATAGAAATTTGGTATTTTTCTTATGAATTTTTACGCGAGGTGAATGGTGAAACAAGTGATTCTATCCGCCCTTTCCTGGGTGGCAGGTACGTCTCTGGTGATTATGGCACTGCTTCATGCAGGCGGAGACTTCCCTGATATCCACAGCTATGTGCAGCCCCGGCTGGGCGCGGCGCTCCTGGTCTTCCTTATCGTATCCTTCGGCCTTTTTTCCGTACTGGACAGAAAGTACCTGAAACGGCTTCTCCCCTGGGCGGTGATTCTGCCCCTTCTCTGGATGGGCACCTTTACCTGGGCCTAAGGCTTCGCCTCCCTGCCGGAGAAAAAACATCTGGGCGACTACTACGTGCTGGGTGCCCTTCTCATGGCCCTTCCCTATGTGTACACCGCCTGGACTGCCAGGGTGAAGCGGTTTTCCTCTCTATGGACAGTCATCGCAGGGATTTACACCTTCTTCATGGTACTCATCCCCTTCATCTACATCGGCTACTACGTGCTCTTCGGCGGGGAAATGGATATGTTTGCCATGATGGCGGTGCGCTCCACCCACCTGAAGGAAATCAAGGACTTCCTCCGCACCATGGGGTCCCCCATGCATCTGGCAATGGCGGTCATTGCCCTTGGCATCGTCATTTCCTGCGCTGTCGTCCTGTCCCGCTCCATGATGAAAAGAGCTCGCAGTTTTGAAGGAAATATCTTTAGAGGCAGCGGGAAATCCTTCTCCGTCGGGCTCCTTGTGATTTCCGTCCTCTTCTTCGGCGGATTCTACCAGCAGATTACCCATGTATTTCCTGCCACCATCTTCAAAGCCCTGAACTCCTCGGGCAGCGAATTCCAGCTTCTGCAGAAGCTCAATGACAACCTGGACAAAAATGTGAAAACCATGACCTTCCTTGCGCCGAATCCGGAAAACGGCATTGACGAAGGCACCCACATCGTCATTATCGGTGAAAGCGCCAACAGGGACCACATGAAGGCCTTCACGCCGGACTATCCGGAAAATACCACCCCCTGGCTTTCGGAAATGGCGAAAACAAAGGACTTCGCCCTGGGCTACAAGGCATACTCCAACTTCCCCAATACCCTCTTCTCCCTGTCCTACGCCATGACCAGCGCCAACCAGTACAGCGACATGTCCTTTGAAGACGTGGTGAGCATGGTGGACGTGGCCAAAGCCGCCGGATACCGCACCGACTGGATTTCCTTCCATAACCGCAGCTCCATGTCCAGCGCCGGCGTCACCATGATTGCAGAACGGTGTGACGACTCCTACTGGGAAAAGAACTATGACGGCTACACCCTGGAAGTGCTGAAGAAACTGCCGCCTGCCAAAAAGCGCATTATCTTCATCAACATTGACGGCAGCCACTACACCTACATCGCCCGGGTGCCCGTGAACCTTCGGGATGAGCTGGGCATCTCCAAAGAAGACCCCTACCATGACTACGACCTCACCATCGCCTACGACGACCGGGTGATGAAAGAAATTTTCGAATACGCCAAGGCAAACCTGAATCTCAAATCCATGATTTACTTCTCCGACCACGGCGAAAACATGAAACACTACCACACCACATCCCCCTTCTACTACGACATGGTGCACATTCCTTTCTTCGTCTACCTTTCCCCGGACTACCAGGCCGCCCATCCGGAACTCATGCCCGCCCTGAAATCCCATGAACAGCAGGTCTTCACCAACGACCTGGCCTTCGACACCGTCACCGGCATCTGGCAGGCAAAGACCAACTTCTACCAGTCCAAATACGACTTCTCCTCTAAGGACTACGCCATCAACATGGACAACGCCACCACCTTTGAAAGAAAGAAGGAAATCAAAGACGACCCTGTGTGGCAGGGGAAATAAAAAAGAGCAGGAAAACCGAAATGGTTTTCCTGCTCTTTTTTTGAGAGCTTTATTCTGCCACCGCAGGCGGGGTGGCAAAGGAACTGGAGTCACTCCAGCGAACTGGATTCGTAGGGGAGCCTAAGCGACCTGAGAATCCAGTGAGTCGGTGATAGCCGTGCTGTAGGGAGCCCAAGGCGACTGAGAATCCAGTGACATGCTTCCCTTTGGGTAAGTCCCGCGAAGTGGGCAAGGGGGTGGCCACCGCAGGCGGCCAATTCAGCAGAATGGAACGCTGCGGTCAAACGTACTGCCCTACGCTTATTCTTTTCTTGGTATCATGTAATGCAGCGCGTCCATAGTGCCCCGTTAGAGGTGGCAAAGGAACTGGAGTCACTCCAGCGAACTGGATTCGTAGGGGAGCGGGAACGACCTGAGAATCCAGTGACATGCTTCCCTTTAGGAGAAAGGTGGTGGCGCAGCCGCCGAAGGCGGCTAATCACAGTCATTCTGTTTATGAAGTATGAAACAAATGCTGAGCGTAGAGAAAATCCCCATGAGCGCCAGCGAACACAACCTTTCTACACAACCTGCCGCGAAGCGGCACCCCCTTTTGGTGCCTGTGGGCACCACCTTTCCCCCGCAAGCGGGGGCACAATACAAAAGGGAAATGAATCCTTTGAACCCGGGCCGCGAGGCGGCCCATTAATCCCTTGAAAACAGGTCTCTGGTATATACTTTTTCCTTCACCGGCAGCAGATCTTCGCTTACCCGGTTGGCCAGGATGATGTCCGATTTCTTCCGGAAATCTTCCAGGTCCTGGGTGACGGGCACGCCATCGAAGGTGTCCTTGTCCAGGGTGGGCTCATAAATGATAAGAGCGATTCCCTTTTCCTTCAGCCTTTCGATGATACCCTGGATGGCGGAGGAGCGGAAGTTGTCGCTGCCGCTCTTCATGGTGAGGCGGTATACGCCCACCAGCTTGGGAGAAAGGGAAGCGATGTGGTCCGCAATGTACTGTTTCCTCGTTTCATTGGCTTCCACCACCGCACGGATCATGGTTTCCGGCACATCCTTGTAATTGGCCAGGAGCTGCTTGGTGTCCTTGGGCAGGCAGTAGCCGCCGTAGCCGAATGAGGGGTTGTTGTAGAAATCGCCGATGCGGGGGTCATAGCCCATGCCCTTGATAATATCGGCGGTGTGCAGTCCTTTTTCTTCGGCGTAGGTGTCGATTTCATTGAAATAGGCCACGCGGATGGCCAGGAAGGTGTTGGAGAAGAGCTTGATGGATTCCGCTTCCGACGAGCCTGTAATGAGCACGGGAATATTTTCCTTAATGGCTCCTTCCTGCATGAGGGAAGCAAAGAGCCGGGCCTTTGGGAGGAGGGCTTCCTTCCCTTGGGGAATGCCTACGATAATGCGGGAAGGATAGAGGTTGTCGTAAAGGGCCTTCCCTTCCCGAAGAAATTCCGGCGCAAAGAGGATGGAAAGCTCGGGATACCGGGCGGAAATTTTCTTGGTGTAGCCGATGGGGATGGTGGATTTGATAATCACCACCGCTTTGGAACCTGCCTGGCGGATCTGGGTAAGAATGGACTCCACCGCCCTGGTGTCAAAGCGGCCGGTTACGTCGTCGTAATTGGTGGGAGCGGCAATAATGATAAGCTCTGCATTCCGGTAAGCACTGTCCCCGTCCAGGGTGGCAGTGAGAGAAAGCTCCCTGTTTTTCAGATAGTCTTCAATATAGGCATCGGCAATGGGAGACTCCTTCCTGTTCACCATGTCCACCTTTTCAGGGATTACGTCCACCGCAGTCACATCATGGTGCTGGGCAAGGAGAATGGCATTGGAAAGACCTACGTAGCCGGTACCGGCAATGGCTATTTTCATAAATAATTCCTCGCTTCTTTATAATGATAGTCTTTATCCTATTATACTCTTTCCGGCGGAACGTGGGAACAGCGGCGGGACAGGGGACAGGAAACTATTGGCGAAAAGTTTCCTGTTGAGCGTGGGGACAGTCGTGGTTCATTGGGGCAGGAAACTATTCACGAAAGGTTTCCTATTGAGCGGGGAGACGATGGCGGTTCATAGGGACAGGAAACTATTGGCGAAAAGTTTCCTACTGAGCGGGGAGACGATGGCGGTTCATAGGGACAGAAAACTATTGGCGAAAAGTTTCCTACTGAGCGGGGGAACAGTGGTGGTTCATGGAGACAGGAAACGATACGCGAAGGGTTTCCTATTGAGCGTGGGGACGATGTGGTTCATGGAGACAGGAAACGATACGCGAAGGGTTTCCTATTGAGCGTGGGGACAGTGGTAGGTCACCGCGACAGGAAACTATATGCGAAGGGTTTCCTGTTGAACGTGGGGACAGTGGTGGGTCACCGCGACAGGAAACTATTCGCGAAAAATTTCCTACTGAGTATGAGGACAGTAGTGAGTCACCGCGACAGGAAACTCTTAGCGAAAGGTTTCCTGCTGAGCGTAGAGACAATGCGGTTCATAGAAACGCCACTCCTTCCTTTTCTCTCTCCTTTGTGATACTATATTGATAGAAATCGAATTGCAAGGAGGCATTTCCATGACACTTGAAATTGGTAAAAAGGCGCCGGATTTTACTCTGCCCTCTGATAGCGGGAAGGATATTTCCCTTCATGATTATGAAAAACAG
>PPYE01132631.1_pt1 | contig 12001 bp, 18 predicted proteins | sample 1559881 | NCBI WGS metagenome assembly PPYE01 (sample SAMN08240022, study PRJNA423297) | Human gut metagenome, whole genome shotgun sequencing project.
GATGATAATCCCACGATATGCGAATATTGGGTAGGATTGTGGGAGTGCGTAGCACGGAGCAATCCGTAGGCATCAAAGTTGAGGGCTTTTGACCCCGACATCATGTAAGTGAGTAAGAAAAAGACCAGGAACGGGAAGAGTAGCTTTATTCAGGCTGACAGAGAGTGGATGTCATCGGCTGGAAGCATCCTTAAGTTATGAAGATTGTGAAGTGCCCCCGGGAGTTGATTCTGCGAAAGAGCAAGTAGCGGGATACGTTGGCACGCGTTAAGTGTATCAAGTGAAAGAAGAGGATTCTTTTATTAGAGTGGAACCGCGGAGAAGACTTCGTCTCTATTTTGAGACGGAGTTTTTATTTTTATCAGGAAAGTTTTATATCTTTTAAATCAGGTGTTAGGAGAGAGGAAAATGAGCATATTATCGTATGTGAAAGATGAAATTCAGGTTATACGGGAGCGTGACCCTGCGATCAAATCGAATATGGAAGTATTTCTTTATCCGAGTTTTAAAGTCATACTGAATTATCGGATCGCACATAAGCTGTATCTGAAAAAGCATTTCTTCTGGGCAAGATGGATCTCCCAGAGGGCTGCACGAAAGACCGGGATTGAAATCCATCCGGGAGCAACAATAGGAAAAGGGCTTTTTATTGACCATGGAAGTGGTGTGATCATCGGAGAAACGACGATCATCGGAGATAATGTGACTTTGTATCAGGGCGTAACACTTGGGGGTACAGGAAAAGAACAGGGAAAGAGACATCCTACTTTAAAAGATAATGTTATGGTCAGTGCAGGGGCGAAAGTAATCGGATCTTTTACGATCGGGGAAAATTCTAAGATTGGGGCAGGGTCCGTTGTGCTTGAAGAAGTTCCTCCAAATTGTACCGTGGTCGGTGTGCCGGGCAGAATTGTAAAGATGGATAATAAGAAAGTTCCGCGAAGCGATATGGATCAGATCCATCTGCCGGATCCGGTACTGCATGATATCCGTGAACTCCAGCAGGAAAATATTCAACTTCACAAGCAGTTGGAGGATATGGTAGAATATATGAAATGCTTAGAGAAGAAAAGAAAGGAAGACGCAGCAAATGAAGATTTATAATACGATGTCAAAGAGAAAAGAAGAATTTGTGCCGTTGGAAGAAGGAAAAGTAAAAATGTATGTATGCGGTCCTACAGTTTACAATTTTATTCATATAGGAAATGCAAGACCGATGATCGTATTTGATACAGTAAGAAGATATTTTGAATATAAAAATTATGATGTGAATTTTGTATCAAATTTCACAGATGTAGATGATAAGATCATCAAAAAGGCAAATGAAGAAGGCGTTACTGCGGAAGAAATCTCCAAAAGATATATTGAAGAGTGCAAGAAGGATATGGAAGGAATGAATATTCAGCCGGCAACGAAGAATCCTCTTGCAACAGAAGAAATTGGTGGAATGATCAGCATGATCGAGACTCTGATCGAAAAAGGTTATGCCTATGAAAAGAACGGAACTGTTTATTACCGTACAAGAAAGTTCGCAGAATACGGCAAGCTGTCCCATAAAAATCTGGATGATCTGCAGTCCGGTGGACGTGCATTGCTTGTGAGCGGTGAGGATGAAAAAGAAGATTCACTGGATTTTGTATTATGGAAACCAAAGAAAGAGGGCGAGCCGGCATGGAAATCTCCATGGGGAGAGGGGCGTCCGGGATGGCATATTGAATGCTCAGAGATGTCTAAAAAATATCTGGGCGAGCAGATTGATATTCATGCCGGTGGAGAAGATCTGATCTTTCCTCATCATGAGAATGAGATTGCACAGAGTGAAGCTGCAAATGGAAAAGAGTTTGCAAAATACTGGATGCATAATGGATTCCTGAACATCGACAACCACAAGATGTCCAAATCTCTTGGAAATTTCTTTACCGTAAGAGAAATTTCTGAAAAATATGATCTGCAGGTTCTGAGATTCTTTATGCTCAGTGCACATTATAGAAGTCCTCTGAACTTCAGTGCAGAACTGATGGAAGCTGCTAAAAATGGGCTGGAGAGGATCACAACAGCAGCAGAGAACCTGAAATTCCTCATCAATAATGCAAAAATGGAAGATATGAGTGAGGATGAGAGAGAAAAACTTGCCGGATCGACGGTGTATGTCGAGAACTTTGAGAAGGCAATGGACGATGATTTTAATACAGCAGATGCAATTTCAGCAGTATTTGAATTTGTAAAATATATGAATACGACAACTGATGGAGCAAGTTCCAAAGAATATCTGCAGAACCTGTTTGACTGTCTTGTAAGACTGACGGATGTTCTGGGAATTATTGTGGATAAGGAAGATGAGATCCTTGCAGCTGATATTGAAGCACTGATCGAAGAACGTCAGGCAGCAAGAAAAGCTAAGAACTTCGCAAGAGCAGATGAGATCAGGGATGAACTTCTGGCAAAGGGAATCATCTTAAAAGATACAAGAGAAGGGGTACAATGGAAAAAAGCGTAGGAATAGGATTGGAACCATTTATCAGGAAAATTCCGGGGATGAAGCAGATCGACCCGAAGCAGTGTTCACCACTGGTTCTGGCATATGTCGGGGACTGTGTCTTTGATCTGATCGTAAAGACGATGGTAGTCGGAAGAGGAAACCGGCCGGTTCATCGTCTTCATGAGGAGACGAGCCGGTATGTCCAGGCATCGGCACAGTCCTATATGATGCGGTTCATGCAGGAGCATCTGAATGAGGAGGAACATGCAGTTTACCGGAGGGGGCGGAATGCAAGAAGTGTATCACCGGCGAAAAACCAGTCGATCACGGACTATAGAAGAGCAACCGGCTTTGAAGCTCTGATCGGGCATCTTTATCTGAGTGAAGAATATGAAAGACTGACAGAACTGGTGACGATCGGACTGGAGGCCATGGAAGAAAAATTTGATACAGAAAGAAATGAAGGAGCAAAGAATGCGGGAAAATAGCAGATATCATGAAGCAGAGAATCATACGGGACAGGATAATTCCCATACGCTGGTTATTGAAGGCAGAAATGCAGTACTGGAAGCATTCCGGTCAGGGAAACCGATCGACAAAGTATTTGTACTGGATGGATGTCAGGATGGTACGGTGAGAACGATTGTAAGAGAAGCAAAAAAGCATGATGCCCTGTTGAATTTTGTAACAAAAGAGAGACTGTCGCAGATTTCGGAGACCGGAAAGCATCAGGGAGTTGTGGCATATGCAGCAGCATATGAATATTCAACGGTTGATGATATGCTTGCACTTGCAGAGGAACGGGGAGAAGATCCTTTTATCCTGATCCTTGATAATATCGAAGATCCGCATAATCTTGGAGCAATTATCAGAACGGCGAATCTTGCAGGAGCACATGGAGTGATCATTCCAAAAAGACGGGCAGTCGGGCTGACGGCAACTGTTGCAAAGACTTCGGCAGGGGCATTGAATTATACTCCGGTTGCCAAAGTGACGAATCTGGTTAAGACGATGGAAGAACTGAAAGAAAAGGGGCTTTGGTTTGTCTGTGCGGATATGGACGGTGAGCCGATGTATCATCTGAACCTGACAGGACCGATCGGACTGGTGATCGGAAATGAAGGAGAGGGAGTCAGTAGACTGGTAAAAGAAAACTGTGATTTTGTAGCAGGAATCCCGATGAAAGGTCAGATCAATTCTCTGAACGCATCGGTGGCAGCAGGAGTTCTTGCATATGAGATCGTAAGGCAGAGAATCATAAAAGGACAGTAGACGCAGGAGCATTTGAGTAAGAACCGATGGAAAAATATGATAAAGTGACGGATGAGCAGCTTATCAGGGATTTCCGTAATGGAGACCGGGAAATTATGGATCATCTGATGATGAAGTATAAAGCAATGGTAAGAAAAAAAGCCAGGGCGATGTATTTGTTTGGCGGGGAGAACGAAGATCTGATCCAGGAAGGGATGATCGGACTGATCAAAGCTGTCCGGGATTATGACCCGGATCAGGGAGCTTCTTTTGCGAGTTTTGCGGAACTTTGTGTGTCAAGACAGATGTATTCCGCAATCGAGGCATCAAAAAGAAAAAAGCACATACCGTTAAATTCATATGTATCGCTGTATGATGACAGTGGTCAGGAAGGAGAGGAAAGAAGAACCCCTCTGATCGATACCATTGAGCCGGTTCGTGATAATGACCCGGAAGTGCTGTATTTGGGGAAGAAATTTACGGAAGTTTTTATTGAACAGTTGAAAGATACTTTGAGTCCTTTGGAGAACCATGTGCTGTATCTGCATTTAATGGGAACGGATTATAAGACGATCGCAGAGCTTCTGGGCAAAAGTCCGAAGTCAATTGATAATGCCCTGCAAAGGATCAAAGCAAAGGCAGAAAAGATGCTTGACAAATCAGAATAAGCTCTTTCAGAGGAGATACAAATGAATAAAGGGAAAAATTGTTTTTTTGCAATACTCGTATTTGGATTAACGATGGCAGTATTTAATGGAATGTCGGTCGTATTGGCTGTATCTGCGTCCATCGGTGGAGGAATCATTCAGGGAGCAAATGGAGTGAATATGACCTACGATTATCTGATGGATCATATGAATTTCTATTCTGTACTGGTTTATCTGATTCCGCTGGCTATTTTTGGACTTTGGTATTATTTCGCATTTGTGGATCAGAAAGGTACAGAAAATTCCCTGTCCGTGAAAATAAAAAAGTTAGATATAACAGGGTGTCTGATCCTCGTGGTTTTTACATTTTCAATCCAGCATGTGACGAGTCTGGTGATGGCAGTAATCAACCAGTTATTTCCACAGGCAATGGAAACTTATACGGAAATGATTGATAGTTCGGGAATTACGGAGTATTCGCTGATGTGGGTAGTCAGCACGCTGATTCTCCCTCCGCTGGTGGAAGAAATGATCTTCCGTGGACTGATTATGGGATATCTGAGGAGAACCGGAATGCACTGGATGATCGCCAATGTGATCCAGGCAGTCTGCTTCGGCATTTTTCATCAAAATTTAGTTCAGGGAATCTATGCAGGGCTTCTCGGACTGGCACTTGGATATGTAGCGTATCGTTATGGAACACTATTTGCATCTATGCTGATGCATCTGCTCTATAATCTTTTCGGAACTGTACTGATTGATATTGAATCAAGTATTATGCCGGACTGGATGCTGGGGCTTCTGATTTTCCTCTGTGTGCCGCTTACAGTTGTGGGAATTGTGCTTGTATATATCAAGACAGTAAATACAGATAAAAAGCAGGAGAGCAAGATATGAGATTTGTAATACAGAGAGTCACAGAGGCTGCTGTCCGGGTGGATGGTGAACTTCTTGGACAGATAGAGAAAGGATACCTGGTTCTGATTGGTGTGGCAGAATCAGATACGGAGGAAATCGCAGATAAGATGGTAAAGAAGATGACCGGTCTGCGGATTTTTGAAGATGAGCAGGGAAAGACGAATCTTGCGTTGAAAGATGTGGGAGGCAGTCTGCTTCTTGTGTCGCAGTTTACACTATATGCAAACTGTAAAAAAGGAAATCGTCCAAGTTTTATCGAGGCAGGTTCTCCGGAAAAAGCGAATGCCCTGTATGAATATATTATTAAAAAATGCAGAGAAAGTGTGGAATGGGTAGAAACCGGCCGGTTTGGTGCGGATATGAAAGTGAGTCTGCTGAATGACGGACCGTTTACGATTGTCCTTGATTCGGAAAAATTATAAGATGTAAGAAAATGATTATAACAATTATAAGAGATTTTCTTGACTTTTCTTTCAGAGTAGTGTATATTTATGATTGCGTTCGGTTTTGGACGCAATGTGCTGTCTTGGCGCAGTCGGTAGCGCGTCGCCTTGGTAAGGCGGAGGTCGGGGGTTCAAGTCCCCTAGACAGCTTTGAACCTCTTTAAGTTGCATTTTTCTTTTTGCTTCAAGTTTTTTTGTGACGTGTAAATATATTTCTCTTGTTACATGGCTGTCATTATGTCCTAGCCTTTTGGATATGCTGTCAATATCAACTCCCTGTTCCATTAAAAGGCTTGCGTGCGTGTGCCTTAGTGCGTGTGGCGTGATTTTCCGACCGATAACATGGAGAGATGTTTCTCGTAAATATTTTGCGTACGCATAGTAATCTACGTGTTCTTGAACTGTACCAGGGAACAGAAAATTGCTAAAGTGTATTATGTTATCGCTCTGAGATAGCAGAAGGGCGTTTTTACAGGTTTTAAGCAATTCATCCTGAATATATACGTCTCGTATAGAATAATCCGTTTTAGGCGTTGTTACGAGGTCATTAATGCAGTCATAATTTTTAGATACATGGATTTCACGCTTTTTTAAATCAATATCTGATCTCTCAAGGGCAGCAGCTTCTCCAAAACGCAAGCCGGATAAAACAAGAAATTCTGTTAAAACTTTCCATTTTGCAATGTTCATTCCGTCCAGTAACTTTTTAACTTCTGCTGACTCAAGAAATTTATCCTCAATTTTTTTACGGTGCGACACATCTTTAAAACGCTCAATTTTATCAAGATATGCAATGCTGGAGATATAATCATTTCGATATCCCCAACGTAGTAATGCTTTGAGCCGTGTCATCCATTCATTCATAGTGCCTGGTGTACGTCCCGTGGCAAGAAAGCGTTCTCGGATATATCCAGCATTAAGTTTTTCAACCAACGTGTCAGCTCCAAGAATTTTCATAATAGATTTACACGCCCCGCAATTTCTTTTATATGTAGATTGCTTTACCGTTCGTAACTGTTCAGAAGCATATAAATCTACAAGTTCTTTTAAAGTTAATTTGGGAGCCTGTGGCAGTAATGCCTTGTCAATCTTTTCGGACAGTGCAACAGCAGCCAGTTTTCTCGACTGTGCCGTATTTTTCTCCATTACAACAGAAACCCTTCGGGTCTTTCCTGTCATTGGGTCGGTGTAGCGTTCAACAAATTTGAATCCGGTTTTTCTTTCTTCTACCCACATAATCATCTTCCTTTCTGTTTTTGAGTATAAAAATAACAGCCAGCGAGGAACGTGCGTTCCGCTTGCACTGACTGACCGAAGATGATACAATATTCATTGGTCGTTGAATGATGTATTTCTTCGGAAATCATTATTCGTCTCCCGGTGTTGGTAGCACCGGGATTTTTTAGTTATATTATTATTTCATCTGCATTTTCTGCATTAATGCTTCTTGAAGCACCTGAGAGAAATTAAGTCCCATAGCAGAAGCAGATTCATTTAACCATTCTGGAATGGTAAGAGTTTTTTTGACAGCTTTGTTGTTATACATCTTACGATAAGCCATTGTATCGCAAGCAATATAATTAATAAAGTCGTTATCAGAAAGTGTAATTTCTGATGGAGCAGAAGGAGCAGGAATTTTGCGTCCGTCCTTTTCGTATCCGTAAAGAACTAGAGCGAGTGCGTCTTCTGCCATTTCAATACCGTCTTCCAGTGAATCCCCACAAGTGTAACAACCTTCCAAGTCAGGAAAATTAATCGAAAAACTTCCATCATCTTCAGGGGTAAAAATTGCGGGATAAGCATATTTTGCCATAACAATTCTCCTTTCAAATATATAATATATAAGACTGGAAAAGAAGGGGACTATTTAAGTCCCACATCTTTCAGAATGTTGTTGAGAGTTCCTGTTGGAATTTCTGCTTTGTGTCTTGGAACTGCGAATTGCTTTCCAGTTATAGGACTGTACCAAATATCATGCCGGCTACCATTCCGAATCAATTCGCATTTCGCTTTCTTTAGCATTTTTAATAATTCCTGTGTTTTCATTATATCTCCTTTCTATGATATTATTATAACACGTGCTGACACGTATGTCAATAAAAAGAAGTGTAAACACGTATAAAATAAACAGAGATACTTTGATAAATTTTTCATATCATTTGAATGAGAGTGATGTTTTGGCGAAGGGGCGGTTTTTATCAATAACATTTTTTCACGAGTTCTATGCTACAAAGTGTTTACTACAGGATTGAAAGTTCCATGCTCATTTTCAAACATCAAAATTCCAACAGTTTCCTCAGGGTCTTGAGGATTTTTAACCATTATATTTAGATCAGTAATACCATTAAGGTTTAAAAGCGATTCTTTTGTAACAGTTAATTCAGAAGCAATAGTATATGTAGCATCTTTGCTTTCCTGTAGATCTAAATTAATAGACATACTTTTTCCACCGTCTGAAGTTGTAACAATATAGTTGACTTTTAATTCAGGAAAATCCTGTTGGATCTCAGAAATCATATCTGCATATACAGTTAAGCTTTCCTGTCGTTCTTTTTCTAAAGCCGCTTCTTCTTCCGGAGATTTTTCAGAGGTATCCGAATTATTATCCTGTGCTTCATCTTCATTGTCGGTGACTACTTTAGATGAATGATAATCAGGCGAATTATCATAATTGCTTTCATTTGTAAGTTCACATCCTGAAAATAAGGCTGAACATATTGCTGTCAAAGACAGTATCAGGGTTATAGATTTCTTTTTCATTCCTTCTTCTCCTTTGTTAATAAGAACCGTTCTTTATGAATAACACCACTTATTCATTTATATAATCCCGCTAGGGGTTATATCATTTCTGTAACTGTCAGATAAGGAACAAAGTAAATAACATAGTTATCTACAGTAGTGCAGATTCCATATTTACTCTGATAGCAGTTAATGCATTCTTGCAGGTATTCTTCTGTAACATCTAAATAGTCTGCAATTTCATATTGGTTTTGACATCCGGCATTAAACGCCCGGACAATCCCCATGAGTCCGATTAATTTATTGTATCCCCACAAACGAGCCTGTCGTTCCTGCTTCCGGTTTGCAAGATCGGTCTGATCGAGAATGCATCCGACAGAAGTATAATGATGTCCGAGTTCTTCTGCTAGGACGCAAGCTTTTTCAACAGATGTGTCTATTCCCTGATGGATTGCGATACGATTTTTGTATATTCGTCCGCCATATCCCGGAATGTTCTTTTCTTTTACTATCAGATTTTCAGTATCTGATAGCTTTAATAATTCCTCATATGTCACAAAAATCACTCCCATTCGCTATCATTATGCATAATATCATCAGCGTTTTTCTTTTGTTGTGATGTAGCACTTCTGTCATTGGCAGCATCTAGTGCAAGAGAGTCGTCCATTTGCAAAAATTGGACAAGCTTTTCCTTTTCAAGTCGTTCTTTACGAAGTTCGGATTCTTTTAGTGCTAGTACTTTTGAATCTATAGTAGCTATAGTGTATTTTTCGACTTTTGATTTTAAATGCTCAAATGTATCGTATTCTAAACGTATGATTTCACTATTTTTTAACGTTAAAAGAAGTTTATGCTCTGAATCATCTTTATATATATGATATCCTAAGCTTTCTAAGTATTTCAAAAAAGATGTATCATTTGATGAGATTAATAATTGAGCTGTCACTTTTCCCCTTTTTTGTAAAGCTTCATATTTGTTCAATAGTTCGTAATCAAAAAAGCTGGCTACTGTTTGTCCGTTTTTGTTTTGAATGGTGAAATAGTCAGAATCGTAACTTTCACAGCAAAGGGTATAGTTTTGTAATTCAAGAATATGTTCGATTTCTTGTAATATAGCGTCTCTTTCAACCAAACGGGGATCTTCTTCATAATTACTCCATCCCATTAAATAGGCTGGCGAAACGCTTCCGATTCGAGCAGCTTCTTCCACCTTGTCAGAGGGAATGTTTGTAATAATGTTATTCTCATATTTGTACAATGTTTGTTTAGACACATTAAGCTTGTCAGCAAAATCTACTTGACTCATTCCAAGCTTTGTACGTAGTTCTTTTATTCGCTCGCCTACTGTCATTTTGTTTCCTCCTTTTAATGAAGTAACTTTATAATAACACAAAAATGTTATAATTGCAATAAAAAATATCTTGACAAGTTACTAAAATGTGCTATACTAAGAGTAACTTTAAAAGATACGGAGGTGAAAATGTGATTAAGACAGATGAACTGAGAGGGATAATCGCAAAAAATGGTTTATCTCAGACTGATGTTGCAAAAATGATAGGTGTTACGCCAAAAACATTTTACGAAAAGATGAAAAATGGAGTTTTTGGAAGTGATGAGATTCAGATTATGATTGATGAATTACATATAAACAATCCAATGCTTATTTTTTTTGCTAAAGAGTAACTTAAAAAGATACTACAAGGAGGAAAGATGGAAGAATTATTAAAAATCAATTTTGACACAGAACAGCCTACGGTGTCCGCTAGAGAGTTGCACGATGGACTGGAAGTATCTGAAAGGTTTCAGTCATGGTTTAACAGGCAGTTACAATATGGGTTTCAGGAAGACATCGATTATATAGGGTGTAAAGAATTTAACACCCTAGCAAAACAGGAATTACAAGATTATCAGATTTCCGTTGACATGGCAAAACAGATCTGCATGATTCAGAGATCAGAAAAAGGCAGATTATACCGTCAGTATTTTATTGACTTAGAGAAAGCTTGGAACACACCGGAACAAATCATGGCAAGAGCATTGAAGATGGCGAACCAGTCAATTGAATCATTGAAAGACAGATGTAAGTTCCTTGGAGATCAGGTTATTGAGCAACAGCAGATTATCACGGAACTACAGCCTAAAGCAAATTATGTGGATAAGATTTTGCAGTCTAAGTCATTGGTAACTATCACGCAGATTGCAAAGGACTACGGCATGAGTGGCAGACGAATGAATCAGATTCTTAAGGAATTGAAGATTCAGTACAAAGTCGGTGTTCAATGGGTTCTGTATTCCAAATATCAGAATAATGGATATGTCCATAGCCGGACGATTGACATCACAAGATCTGATGGCAGACCAGATGTGACAATGCAGACGGAATGGACACAGAAAGGAAGACTCTTCTTATATGAAGAATTAAAGAAACACGGCTATGTTCCGGTAATTGAACAAGTAGCGATGGATAAGAAAGATGAAGCGAGGTGAGGAGAGATGCAGGAATATATCATAGCATTGCAGGGAATCAGTTATTCTGACTGGGTTAAGTTAAAAGCAGGAATAGACAGAACTTTTGAAATGCAAAAACGCGAATTTGAGAAAAATCTCAAACTCGCTAATACGGATCATGTGAAGAAAATCATCCATTCACAATTTGAATAAACATTGGATTAATTCTCCAGTCGTTCCCCTTGTAATAAACATGAACGTAGTCAAGACCGTAAAAACTGTGTTCAAGTTCTTTATCCTTATTACAAGGAGAATAAATGGGAGCACCCTCTTCCCACCAGCAGTAAGGCGATTTACCATATTCACTGATTTTGCTGTTGGGATCATCATTGAGGCATACCCAGTTGCCAGCAAGGCAAGCATATATTTTCTTCATAAAAATCTCCTTTCTTTCATACTCGGCATGGCAGTGCCTGTAAGAAAAGTATAGGGGAACGGAAAGGATAATTCAATGCCAGGATATAATTTCAACCATTTTACAGGGAAGAAGTAGCGAGGTGATACAGGATGCAGATGACTAAAGCACAAGCCATTGCGGAATTGGAACATATCTATGAAATCCTCCCATTGATAGCAGAAGCAGTCAAAGAAGAGAAGAAACCAATCAACCAGTACGGCAAGACTTCCTATTTCCGTGATATGTACGGTCAGTCAATGGGAACTGTGAACAATAGGAAAGAGGGAATCCGGAGAGAAATCAGGTCCGGGAGATACCCGGAGAGTGCATTGATTGAAAGATTTATTGATAAGGCGGTGTATGCCGATTACAACCGGTTCTTCAAGTACTTGGAGGGAGCGGGACGAAAATACGTTCCTGCTTATGATCCACTGGAGGCGATGGTGCTTGTAAGGAAAATGGAGGGAGAGGCGAGTGAGCAGTCCGTGTAGGAAGTGCAGGTTTGAGAATGATGTAAAAATGTATGGTACTCAAACTTAAAGGAGCTTCCTGTATAATTCAAATATAGGGAATTCCAAGAAAGAAGGTTGAGAAAAAGAAATACCTCAGAGTAAAATAA
>PPYE01358367.1_pt1 | contig 12000 bp, 10 predicted proteins | sample 1559881 | NCBI WGS metagenome assembly PPYE01 (sample SAMN08240022, study PRJNA423297) | Human gut metagenome, whole genome shotgun sequencing project.
GGGCTATATTACTGGGGCTACCGCCCCTAGACCAAGCAAGGATGCTTGCAGTCAGCCGCACAAAGCCACTGCACGATGCAGTGGCATAAATGGCTGACGACCTGTACGGGGGCTACGCCCCTGCGACCCCATTTTTATCAACGATAGAGGTTTTTCGACAGTCTGCTATCCCCTCCGCTTTTGCGGAGGGGATTTTTGCGTTATATACGGCTTGAGTCCTGCGGATTATATACCCATTATCTCTTTTTCTTCGGCAGTGAGCTTTGAAGCGTATACTGAATACCCTTCTTCTCCGTAACTGTTCAGAACTATATCCATAACCTCACGGAAAATGTACCGCCTTGCTTTTTCGGGATTTAAAAACAGCTTTTTGTCAAGCGTTTCGCCGCCAATCGTGTGACAGCATACATAAAATATAAATTCACGCTTCGCCGTTATCGTGAAATGTTCGCAGTAGCAATTACCTGTGAACGAATAAACCGGCGGAATATCAAGCTCCCGAAAACGTTCTTCGAGAGCCTTTAATTTTTTCGGCACACTTTTATTCTTGACGGGCTTATCTGTACCGTAAATTTCACGGCACATACTTCTGTCCGAAATATGATTTTTGTAAAGCTGAATGATGACACAGACGAGCGCCATAACCGCTATGACCGAGCCGATTATAAGCAGTACAGCGCCTAAAGGTGAATCGGTTATCCTTGAGCCGTTCATATTATACCTCAATGATTGTTAATGCGTGTTTGTGTTTGTTGTGCCTGTTGTGCTTGCTGTACTCGTGCCGTTATGTACGGGAACAGTGTAATCCTGCGGCTGAATAGGTGCGCCGCAGTGAGGGCAGGCGTTGCAGCTACCTATGGTATAGACGCCTCCGCAGTATTCGCAGGAGGCCTGTTTCATTACGACGGATTGCGGCTGCGGTGCAGTCTGCTGAGGAGGAGCATAGTAGCCGTCAAGAGGTACTTCCTTTGCTCCCTTGTATTTATTTGCGTTAGGTCGGAAGAATACCATAAAGAATGCGTGTATGCAGACGAACAGGAGCATAAAGATTCCTATTCCGAAGGTTTCGCCATCAAATCTGAACTTCATTACAGTAGGAGTAAGTGCGTTAAAGCTGTCGGTGATAGCGTCATTTACCTTTGTTCCCTCGACAAGCAGCCTCTTGTGCAGATCATTTGTAAAATCGTATGCTACGGATGAAGTAATGATACTGTCGGTATCATTGCCCTGCATACCCTCCCAGTACCAGTTGTTGAATTCGTCGTCGGGATCTTTCGGCTGAGAATACACTATCAGCCAGTGCTTTTCGTCATAGAACCGGTTTACATAAAGCTCATAAGCGTACTTCTCAAGGTCGGTATAGTTATCCTCCCAGTCGGAGTTGTACACAGTCATTACCGCAGGAGAAATACCCGTTGTGTTGAAGAAATCCTCAAGTGCGTCACTGAGCTTTGTTGTATCTCCGAGTACATGAGCGTCGTCCTGTATAACTATCTGCGAGTTATAATCGACCTTCAGCTTTTCGGGTATGCCGAAAGACGTAGATATCATCAAGAACGCCGCCAGAACAAACGGCACATAGAATATGAGCATTAAAAATCTCAGCTTGCTCGGACCTTTTGAAAGGTCGGTGTCCGAGTAAACGTAGTTCGGAACGCCGTTTCTGTAGTAAACGAATCTTCTTGCACCGGGGAAATATGTGCGGCTGGTCCTTATTCTGCTTGAGCTTCCTCCCGATGATGAACGGTGTGACGAGCTGTGCGATGAGGAGGAGTGGTGGCTTCCGCCCCCGTGAGAGCCTCCGCCCGATGAGTGTGGCATATTATACCTTCTTTCGTGTGACTTTTGATATTATTCTACCATAAATTAACCGTCAAATCAAGATATAAAGCTATTCGGAGTGACGGCTGAAAACTGTAAAGCGTTAAAAATCAAATGTAAAGTCGCACGGCAAAAATGTAAGGTCGGTGTATAGATCGGCTTTGCTATGCGGAATATGTGGCTTTACAAAAACTTTACCGACTTTATACCATTCCTTGCTTTAATGTAAAGCGTGTTCTGACTATAATATGAAATGTAGTCGGGAGGGAAACCGAGCGACAGATAAAAAATGTATATAAACATTAAGGAGTATCAGGAAAACTCCGAGGGGTATCGCCCTTAAGAAAGGAAACAACATGAACAAGAAGTTAATATCACTTATCGCAGGCGCAGCAATAGTTGCTGCAGCAACAGGCTGTTCCCAAACTGCAACAAGCAGCGTAGCAGGCACATCTTCTACGGCAGGCACATCTGCAAGCGAAGCGTCATCTACAGCTGCAGAAGAGCTCAGCGGCACACTGTCAATGAACGGCTCAACATCAATGGAAAAGGTTATCAAGGCTGTTAACGGCGCATTTATGGAAAAGAACAAGGGCGTAACAGTAAACTTAAACCTCACAGGTTCAGGTACAGGTATCCAAGAAGCCTCAGAGGGCAAGTGCGACATCGGTAACTCATCAAGAAAGCTCAAGGATGAAGAAGCAGAAAAGCTCGACGCTACAGTAGTAGGACTTGACGGTATCGCTCTCGTAGTAAACCCTGTAAACAAGCTCGAAGACATCACACTCCAGGATCTTGCAAAGGTATATTCCGGCGAGATTACAAACTGGAAGGAGCTTGGCGGCGATGACAAGGCTATCGTAGTTATCGGCCGTGAGGACGGCTCGGGTACAAGAGACGGTTTCGAGTCTATCGTAATGGGCGACAAGGAACCGAAGTACGCACAGGAGCTTGAGTCTACAGGTTCGGTTATCAACGCAGTAGCAACAACAGACGGTGCTATCGGTTACGCTTCACTTGCAAACGTTGACGAAACAGTAAAGGCACTCAAGGTCGGCGGCGTTGAAGCTACAGAAGAAAACGTAAAGAGCGGCGCTTACAAAGTACAAAGACCCTTTATCTGTGCAACGCTCAAGGGTTCTGACAACAAGCTCGTTAAAGCTTACCTCGACTTCATTCTCTCAGAAGAAGGTCAGGCGCTCGTACTTGCACAGGGCGCAGTTCCCGTAAAGTAAAAAACAAGTCGATAATTCCTGTACAGTAAGCACTTTTCCGGTAGCAATCCGTTACCGGAATTTGCTGTATAACTATGTATAGCCCTGAAAGGATGGTTTACTTGGAAAAGACAAGCGGCGCAGCAGTTGCGGTAGGCTCGGTCGGAAAGCAGAGATCTGCTATAAGAAGTAAAAAATCGGGATTCACAAACGTTACAGAGCGTGTAATGAAGTACATATTTACCGTGTGTGGGATCACAGCGGTAGCGTGCGTCCTGATGATAACAATTTATATGATAATATCGGGTGCTCCCGCCATAGGAAAAATCGGCTTGACCGATTTCCTGTTCGGCGACACATGGTACGCAAAGAAAGAACAGTTCGGTATCCTTCCGCTGATTCTCACGTCGGTATTCGGTACTCTCGGCGCAATAGTGATCGGTGTTCCGATAGGACTTCTCACAGCGGTGTTCCTGTCCGAGCTTGCACCTAAGGCTATGAAGAACGTAGTAAAGCCTGCTGTCGAGCTTCTTGCGGGTATCCCGTCGGTTATATACGGTTTGCTCGGCGCAAATCTTGTAAAGCCGCTTATGTACGCACTGGAGGAGGTCATTTACGCAAATGATCCTACACATCAGTTCACAGGCGGCGCAAACCTTGCAAGTGCCATAATCGTACTTGCCATAATGATACTCCCCACTATCATAAACATTTCAGAGAACGCAATATCCGCTGTCCCGTCCGAATACAGAGAGGCAAGCTACGGACTGGGAGCTACCAGGATACAGACTATCTTCAAGGTAGTTATCCCCGCCGCAAAGTCGGGTATTGCGTCCGGTGTCGTTCTCGGTGTCGGCAGAGCGATAGGTGAGGCTATGGCTATTATCCTTGTTGCAGGCAACAGTGCAAATATGCCGGAGCTGTTCTCATCGGTAAAATTCCTCACAACAGGTATCGTTGCCGAATTCCCGTATTCAAGCGGACTTCACAGAGAGGCGCTCTTTGCGATAGGACTTGTGCTGTTCGTGTTCATTATGATAATAAATCTGATACTCAACGGCATTCTCAAAAAGGGCGGCAAAAAGGAAAAAGCGGCAAAGACCGCAGGAAAGGCGTGATAGATTATGGCAAAAGCAGTTACGAATTCTCTTACTAAAAAGCGCAGAAGAGTAAGCGACATAGTGCTGAAGGCTCTGATTTTTATCTCGTCCGGCATAGTCGTTGCGCTGACGCTCGGTATGATTATATACATAGCCGTAAAAGGCGCAGAGGGAATGAGCCTGAATTTCCTTACAACTCCGGCGTTCTCATATCCTTATGAAAACTACGGCGTGCTCGGCAATATAATCAATACGCTTTATCTTGTAGTGATTACGCTTATCATCGCAACACCTGTCGGTGTAGGTGCGGCAATTTATCTTACCGAATACGCAAAGCAGGGCAGACTTACAAGAATAATCGAATTCACTGCCGAAACGCTTGCAGGCATCCCCTCAATCATATACGGACTTTTCGGCAGTGTGTTCTTCTACAATATCTTCAAAGTAAACTACTCACTGCTTACAGGTGCGCTGACATTGTCAATAATGGTACTGCCCACCATAATCCGTACCACGCAGGAAGCGATAAAGACCGTTCCTATGGGATACAGAGAGGGTGCTGTCGGACTTGGCGCACCTAAGTGGCATACTATAAGGACCGTTGTTCTTCCAAGCTGTATAGACGGTATACTGACCTCGGTAATCCTGTCCATAGGCAGAATAGTAGGCGAGTCTGCGGCACTTATCTTTACAGCGGGTATTGCCGCTGAGGTAGGCATAAATTCGCTCGGCGATATTTTCGACAAGGTGATGAATCAGGGCGGCTCGCTCACTGTTCAGCTTTACCAGTACGCACAGCGTGGCGGTGCAGAAATGAAGTACGCATTCTCTACAGCGCTTGTACTGCTTGTAACAGTGCTTATAATCAATATATGCGCAAAGCTGGTCGCTTACAGAATAAGAAAGAAACGCTCGGTATAATGCCGTAAAAAGAAAAGAGGATAAACAATGTCAGATATAATCGTACCTCAGAGCGATGTAAAGCTCTGTACAAGAAATGTGAATCTATATTACGGAGAAAATCACGCTCTCAAGGATATAAACCTTGATATAAAGACAAATAAGATAACCGCCTTTATCGGTCCTTCGGGCTGCGGCAAATCCACATATCTGAAAAGCCTTAACCGTATGAATGATCTGATACCGGATTGTAAGATAACAGGTCAGTTCCTGCTTGACGGCGAGGACATCTACGCTGACGGCGTTGACACAAACGTACTGCGCCGCAGGATAGGAATGGTGTTCCAGAAGCCCAATCCCTTCCCGATGAGCATTTACGATAACATAGCATACGGACCGAGAGTACACGGTATAAAGAGCAAGGCAAAGCTCGACAGGATAGTCGAGGAGAGCCTTATCGGTGCGGCTGTTTTTGACGAGGTAAAGGACAGACTTCATAAATCCGCACTCAGCCTTTCGGGCGGTCAGCAGCAGAGGATCTGTATTGCAAGAGCGATCGCCGTTCAGCCTGAGGTCATTCTTATGGACGAGCCTACATCGGCGCTCGACCCTGTATCGACGCTTAAAATCGAGGAGCTTATGAACACGCTCAAGGAAAAGTACACGGTAGCTATTGTAACTCACAATATGCAGCAGGCAACGAGAATTTCGGATTACACGGCATTCTTCCTTGTAGGAGAAATGGTCGAGTACGCACCGACAGAAGAACTGTTCTCACGTCCCGTTGATAAGCGGACGGAAGATTATATCACAGGACGTTTCGGTTGATTTTATACGTTATGTGTGATATTATATTAGAAAGGGTAAACAGAAATGAGAGAAACATTTGAACATAAGCTCGGCAAGCTGAATAACGATCTTATCCGTATGGGCGGAATGATAGAGGAGGCGATAGCTTCCGCCATCACAGCACTGCGTGACAGCGATGCCGTTCTTGCAAAAAAGGTAGTAGACGGCGACAGAGCGGTAGATGAGGAAGAAAAGAACATCGAGAGCCAGTGCCTGTCTATAATACTGCGTGAACAGCCTGTCGCAAGAGATCTTCGTAAGGTTTCAGCGGCGCTCAAAATGGTAACTGATATGGAGCGTATAGCCGACAATGCCGCAGATATTGCGGAGATCAGCCTTACCGCAGACGTATCCGCTATCATGCACATAGTAAAAGAGATTCAGACTATGAGTGAAAAGGTAATAATAATGGTTTCGCACTCTATAGATTCATTCGTAACAACCGATATGGAGCTTGCAAATGAAACGATAAAGGCTGACGATGAGGTTGACGAGCTGTTCGTTTCTATAAGAAACCGCATAGTAGAGCTGATAAAGAGCGAGCATTGCAGCGGCGATGTTGCGGTTGACGCTCTTATGATAGTAAAATATCTTGAAAGAATAGCCGACCATGCGGTGAATATCTGCGAGTGGGTGGAATTCTTCAAGACGGGAGAATACAAGAATACCCGTATTATATAAACTTTGGAGGCTGATATAATGGCTGAACGTATCTATATAACTGAGGACGATGACAGTATAAGAGAGCTTGTGACGGTCGCCCTTTCGGCTTATTCATACGAGGTGGAGAGCTTTGTCAGTGCGGAGGATTGCCTTGCCGCAGCCGAAAAGCAGGTGCCGGATATATTCCTGTTCGACATAATGCTGCCGGGTATGGACGGTGTGCAGGCGGTGAAGATTCTTCGTGAAAACGAGCAGACAAAGAATACGCCGATACTTATGCTGACAGCAAAATCGGCCGAGATAGATAAGGTGTTCGGGCTTGAAAACGGCGCAGACGATTATCTCACAAAGCCGTTCGGCATTATGGAACTTGCCGCAAGAATAAAGGCGCTTTTAAGGCGTTCCGGCAGAAGCGCATCAGACAGCGCTTCCGATAAGATTACGGCAGGCGGCATAACGGTAAACACATCTCTCAGAGAGGTGAGCCGTGACGGCAGACCGATAGAGCTTACGCTGAAGGAATACGAGCTTCTGCTGTATCTTCTTAAGAACAGGGCAAGAGTAGTCAGCCGTGAGGAGCTTCTCACGAAAGTGTGGGGCATAGATTTTGTCGGTGAAACAAGAACGCTCGATATGCACATAGGAACGCTCAGAAAAAAACTCAGCGACGATGCCGAGAACGCTCATCTTATCAAAACGGTAAGAGGAGTAGGCTACAGATTTATAGGAGAATAACAGGAGGACGTACAGATGAAAAAAGCACTTATAGTACGTTTTCTTATAGTAATTGCGATAGTTATGTCGGTGTGCGTTGTATCTGCTACCGCACTTCTTTCAAGCACGGAGCAGAACGTCAGAAAAAGCGATATGCTGACCTCTCTCGGACTTATCCGTGTGATATATGAGGACGAAGCCGACCACGACTATGACCTTGCGAACAGATTAAGCTCACTTGTCGGCAACGCCAGAGTGAGCTTTATCAATAAGGACGGAACTGTATTTGTAGATACCTATATCGACGGTGAGCCGGACGATAACCACAGCACCCGTGAGGAGATAAAGCAGGCAGAACTTACAGGAAGCGGAGTAGCCGTAAGATATTCAAAGACGCTCGGCAAAAATCAGATCTATGCCGCTATGAAGGTTAAGGACGACGATATAATCAGAATAAGCTACAATATAAACAGCTATATGGATTTTGCGTCAATGTTCATAGCACCCATGCTGATAGCCGCCGCAATAGGCATAATAGCGGGACTTATAGCGGTGAGCAGTGTCGCCCGCCAGATAATGAAGCCGATAAACAGCATATCAAAGGCTATGAGCGGTATGAAATATGTCGGTGACGAAAAAATCTCTGCGGAGCTTGACGAGATACCCTCGCACAAATATCCCGAGCTTGACGAATTTGTCACAATGTTCAATTTTATGCGTAAAAGCATACAGGATAATATGAAGACGCTTGAAAACGAGCGTGAAAAGGAACGCTTCATACTTGAAAGCCTTCAGGACGGTGTAATTCTTTACGGTAACGATCTTTCGGTAATTTCAATAAACCGTGCCGGGCTTAAGCTGCTCGGTGCTTCTGAGGAAAATGGTGCTTCGACCGTACCCGAGCTTGCAAGAAAGCCCGAGATAATCAGCGGAGCGGAAAAAGCGGCAAACGAAGACAGGACGGTAACTATAGAAAGCACCGTTGACGGAAGGATCTTGCTCGTGCAGATATTCCCCGTATCCAAAAGCGGAATAGACGCAATGCACGGCGGACTTATGGTTATCCGTGACGTTACCGACAAACGTATGTCCGAACAGCTGAAGGCCGATTTCTTTGCAAATGCCGGTCACGAGCTGAAAACGCCTCTCACGGCAATTTCGGGCTTTGCCGAGCTTCTTGAAAACGGACTTGTGCCTAAGGATAAGAAGGATTATTACATCGGAAAAATTCTTACCGAGGCAAAGAGAATGTCAACAATCATCAGCGACATTCTTGAAATATCCTCCCTTGAAAATAAGACCACAGCCGAGGAAGTGACCGACTGTAAGCTGTCCGAGATATGCACAGCGGTAAAGGAATGTCTGGAGCCTGCGGCTTGCGCAAAGAACGTCACGATAGAACTGTCAGGCGACAGCTTTACCGTCCGTGCCGCATACAAGCACATATATGAGCTTGTCGAAAACATAGTCAGCAACGCTATAAAGTACAACAAGGACGGCGGCAGGGTAGAGATAACGCTTCGCAATGTCGGCGAGACAGGCTGTATCTATGTAAGGGATAACGGCATAGGCATCCCTAAGGAGTCGCTTAACCGTGTATTTGAGCGTTTTTACAGAGTGGATAAGGGCAGAAGCACCAAAGAGGGCAGTACCGGACTCGGCCTTTCCATAGTAAAGCATATCGTCAACTGCTACGGCGGTACGGTAACTCTTGACAGCGAGCTTGGCAAGGGTACTCTTGTCTGTGTAAGACTGCCGATTGCAAAGAATATTTCGGAGTAACCGCATATTTGATTTTTCGCTTGACACAGCGTTGCATTTATGATACACTAAACATATAATGAAGCATAAGTGCAAAGACCGTGTATGGCAAGAGTAACCGGTAAAAAGTTTCACAGAGAGCCGTGTAAGGTGAAAGACGGCAGACTGATTTACGGCGAAGTGCGGCTGTACGGATTTTTTATCCGGGTCGGCAGAGGGAACGTTCAGACTTATCAGTATCTCTGCCCGTGTAGTCTGCGTTAAAGACATAAAGGGAGTGTAAGCTCCGAAGCGAAGTGGAACCGTGATAGAAATATCGCCTTCGTCTGTTATGCAGACGAGGGCGTTTTTATTTTCGGAGAAGGGTAGGAAACATATGTTCGATAAAATTAAAGCGGATATAAAATCGGTCAGAGAACGAGATCCTGCTGTAAAGAGCGATCTCGAGGTGTTTTTCCTGTATCCCAGCTTCAAGGCTGTAAGGGCATACCGCAGGGCGCATAAATGGTACCTTAAAAAGCATTATTTCATTGCAAGGTGGATATCACAGCATGCTTTGCGGAAAACGGGTATAGAGATACACCCCGGCGCAACGATAGGAAAGGGTTTGTTCATCGACCACGGAAGCGGCGTTGTAATAGGCGAAACTACCGAGATAGGCGACTACTGCACGCTTTATCAGAACGTAACGCTCGGCGGTACGGGTAAAGATACCGGTAAACGTCACCCCACGCTTGGCAACAATGTAATGGTTGGCTCAGGAGCGAGGGTTCTCGGTCCTTTCAAGGTGGGCGATAACGCAAAGATAGCCGCAAATGCCGTTGTGCTGTCGGAGGTACCGCCTAACTCAACTGCGGTCGGCGTTCCTGCAAGGATAGTCCGCCGTGACGGTCAGAGGGTAAATGCCTGCGACCTTGACCAGATACACATTCCCGACCCTGTGGCACAGCAGATATGTGCCTTGCAGAGCAGGCTTGAAACAATGCAGAGCGAGATAGATCTGCTAAGAGAAGAAGTTAAAGAAAACAATATTAAATAAAAGCGAGGATAAGAAAATGCAGTTATATAATTCACTGTCACACAAAAAGGAAGAATTCGTGCCGAATGTCGAGGGCAAGGTAAATATGTACACCTGCGGACCTACCGTGTACCACTTTGCGCACATAGGCAATCTGCGCAGCTACATTATGGAGGATGTGCTTGAAAAGTACCTGCGCTATGTCGGCTACGATGTAAAGCGTGTAATGAACATTACCGATGTAGGACATCTGACAAGCGACGGTGACACAGGCGATGACAAGATGCTGAAGGGCGCAAAGCGTGAGCATAAGACGGTTATGGAGATAGCAAAGTATTACACAGACGCTTTCTTCGAGGACTGCACGAAGCTGAACATCAAGCGTCCCGACGTTGTAGAGCCTGCAACGCACTGTATCGCAGATTTCATCAAGGTAATTTCTTCTCTTATCGAAAAGGGCTACGCTTACGAAGCAGGCGGAAATATCTATTTTGATACCTCCAAACTCGAAAAGTATTATGTTTTCAACGATTTCAAGGAGGAAGACCTTGCGGTTGGCGTTCGTGAAGGCGTTGAGGAGGACGGCAACAAGAGAAACAAGGCAGACTTCGTTCTGTGGTTCACAAAGTCAAAGTTTGACGATCAGGAACTCAAGTGGGACAGCCCGTGGGGAGTAGGCTACCCCGGATGGCATATCGAGTGCAGCTGCATAAGTATGAAGCATCTCGGTGAATATCTTGACATTCACTGCGGCGGCATCGACAATGCATTCCCCCACCACACAAATGAGATAGCACAGAGTGAGGCTTACCTCGGTCATAAGTGGTGCAACTACTGGTTCCACGTTCACCACCTTAATACAAACAGCGGCAAGATGAGCAAGTCAAAGGGCGAATTCCTTACAGTATCACTGCTTGAAAGCAAGGGCTACGACCCCGTGATATACCGTTTCTTCTGCCTGCTGTCACACTACAGAAAGTCGCTCGTATTCTCTTATGAAAATCTTGACAACGCAAAGGGTGCATACGAAAAGCTGGTCGCTAAGATAGCACAGCTTTTAAAGGCGGAGCAGGGCGAGGTTGACAAGGCGGCTTACGATAAGCTCCGTGAGGGCTTCACCGCCGCTATGGACAACGATATAAACACATCGCTTGCAATCACTGCGCTGTATGACGTATTAAAGGCTGACACAACACCCGCAACAAAGCTGGCGCTTATCGCCGATTTCGACAAGGTGCTTTCACTGTCGCTTATCGAAAAGGCAAAGGCAGTAAATGAAAAGCCTACCGATACAGCCGAGGAGCTTCCTGCCGAAATTCTTGAGCTTGCCGAACAGAGAAAGCAGGCACGAAAGGATAAGAACTTCGCACTTGCCGATGAGCTTAGAGATAAGATAACCGCAATGGGTTATACCGTAGAGGAAACAAGACAGGGAACGGTTATAAAGAAGAAGTAAGATAATTAAAACGGGAGGTTGTTCTTTATTCAGGAGCTTCCCACATTAACACATTCACCGCAGTGTTTCCACTGCGGTGTTTTTGCGTTTGTGGTTGCACTGTCGGCGCAGTTATGGTAAAATGTAAGTACAAAATAATACGGGAGGCAGTTATGAATAATATTGATAAGCTCACGCAAAAAATATTCAGCAAATTCAATGACAATTCTTTGTTTTTCAGCAATATATATCTGACCGGAACGGAAGAAAACAAAGCTGTTGTTCTCTTTGATATGGAAGGTTTCATTTTAAAGGTTTGCCTTGACAAAGTTAAAACCGAATATACAATGCCTGAAGACAGCTATGTGCTTGTCTATGAGATGTGCATTGATGAAAATGAAAATGTGATTCATTTCTCGGTATGGAGCGAAGAACGAGGTGAAGAAGATTTTGAACTGAAGTTTGATTGTGCAAATGCGGAAATGATGCCGTGCAGGAAAACATATAACTCCGATGGCGTATGGG
>PPYE01073543.1_pt1 | contig 11999 bp, 10 predicted proteins | sample 1559881 | NCBI WGS metagenome assembly PPYE01 (sample SAMN08240022, study PRJNA423297) | Human gut metagenome, whole genome shotgun sequencing project.
ACCATCGCGTTCATTCTGCTCACGGCGTGTAGGAAAAAAAAGATATGACCCAGTTTTTTATCGGACTATATGATTATTTCGAGAGGCACAAGATTCTGTTCTATTTGTCACTCATCAGTTGTGTCCTGTTAATGGGATTCTTTGCCCTGCAAGTAAGGTTCGAAGAGAACATCACACAATTTTTCCCCGACACTAAAGATTCCCAGAACACAATCAAAGTATTCGACAATCTCAAGATTAAGGATAAGATTATCATTATGTTATCCTCGGCAGATACCTGCCACCGCGTAGAACCCGACTCCCTGATAGAAGCAGCCGGACAACTGCAACAAACCCTGACTGAAAAAGCCGGAGGAAAACTGATTAAAGGAATTTTCGCACAGGTAGACCAAAGCCTCATCCAAGGAGCCACGGACTTCGTTTATGAACATCTTCCGCTTTTCCTGACAGATACGGACTATCAACGCTTCGATTCCTTACTGACGGATAAAGGGATACTGGCTACCATGCAGAAGAATTATACCAACCTCCTCTCTCCTGCCGGAATTGCATTAAGAAACTATATTCTCCGGGACCCGCTCGGACTGGGAAGCGAAACCCTGAAACATTTGCAAGATTTCCAGTTGGAAGCCAACTACGAGATTTATGACGAACATATCTTCTCCAAAGACGGTTCCACCTTACTTATGTTCATTACCCCGGTATTCAGTACAGGCAGCACCGGAAAGAACGACGAACTGATAAAGATACTCGAAGAAGAGCTCAAGCACGTACAGGAAAAATCTCCTACTATTCGAGCTGAATATTTCGGCGGTCCCTCCGTGGGAGTCTACAACGCCCGTCAGATTAAGAAAGATACCATCCTGACTTCCTCTCTGGCACTGCTTATCATCATTGTATTTATCTCACTCGTTTTTAAACGAAAGAGATCGATACCGTTGATTATTACTCCGGTACTGTTCGGAGGATTATTCGCCCTGTTTCTCATTTTCTTTATTAAAGGAAGTATCTCCGCCATTGCAGTGGGAGCCGGTTCGGCAGTGATGGGTATTGCACTAAGCTATTCCATTCACATGCTGGCACATCAGAACCACGTTTCCACCGTACAACAACTTATTAAAGAGATAGCCCATCCGCTTACGGTAGGTAGTTTCACCACCATCGGCGCATTTCTGGGATTGATATTCACCAGTTCCGATCTGTTACGCGACTTCGGATTGTTTGCCTCTCTGGCATTGGTGGGCACCACCCTCTTCTGTCTCATTTACCTGCCTCATTTTCTGAAAGGACAGGCAGACGTCAAACAGGGACGCATACTACGCATCATCGAGAAAATAAACGCTTATTCTTACGAAAAGAATAAATGGCTGGTAGGCGGCATCCTCCTCATTACAGTGATCTGTTTGTTTACTTCGCAAAAGGTGGGCTTCAACAACGATATGATGAGTCTCAACTATGAGCCCCGCCATCTCCAACAATCAGAAGAAAAATTACTGCAACTCTTCGACAACGACGAAAAGACCGTGCTTTTTGTCAGTGTGGGCAAAGACATGAATCAGGCTACCGAAATTTATGCAACGACCAATCAGAAGTTATCGGCACTGAAAGAGCAGGGACTCATCAAAGAGTATGCCTCCGCCTCACAGTTTCTGATCTCTCCGCAAGAGCAGCAAAAACGCCTGAAGAAATGGAAAGATTACTGGACGGATGAAAAACAGCAACAAGTCCGTGAACAGTTGGAAACAGTTGCCGCCGAATATCGTTTCCGCCCGGGAAGCTTCGAACCTTTTTATCAATGGATGAACCAGCCTTTCGGTGAATATCATTACACCGCGCAAGAAGACGATTTATCCGGCAAGCTATTGAATGAATGGCAAACCTCTGCCGATTCCATCACCATGCTTATCAGCCAGATACGGATCAGCGAACCGAATAAGGAAGCTGTGTACCAGAACTTTAATAAAGACCCGAATGTAGTCATCTTCGACCGTTCCTATTTTGCCAACAAATGGGTATCGGCCATCAATGACGACTTTTACCTGATTCTGTACATCTCTTCTTTCCTCATATTCTTTGCACTATGGTTCTCCTACGGACGTATCGAACTTACCCTGATGAGCTTTCTCCCGATGCTAATCAGCTGGGTAATCATCTTGGGATTGATGGGAATTCTGGGGATTGAGTTCAATATTATCAACATCATCCTGTCCACCTTTATCTTTGGCATTGGAGATGACTTCAGTATCTTCATTATGGACGGGCTACAAAACAAATACCGTACAGGTCAGAAGGTGTTGAATTCCCATAAAACGGCTATCTTCTTCTCCGCCTTCACCACAGTGGTCGGTATGGGAGCACTTGTGTTTGCCAAACATCCGGCTTTGCAATCCATTTCCCTGATTTCCATTCTGGGTATGATAGCAGTAGTACTGGTGGCCTATACCATTCAGCCACTCATTTTCCGGTTCTTCATCGCAGGACCCGCTTCCAAAGGATTACCGCCTTATACGCTTATCGGATTGATACGTACCGTGTTGCTCTTCCTGCTTTTCTTTATCGGCTGCATCGTCCTCCGTATATTGATTATCCTGCTTTATCCGGTGCCTGTGCGCAAAAGCAGCAAGCAGCGTTTGGTGTGCCGCTTGATACAAATCACCTGCAAAGGAATTTTGCTACTGGCCACCGCCGTCAAAAAAGAACATATCAACAAAGCCAACGAACGCTTCCGGCATCCGGCAATTATCATTGCCAACCACCAGTCGTTCATCGACATTCTGGTATTGCTGTCTCTTTCATCTAAAATCCTGATGGTAACCAACCATTGGGTATGGCACTCTCCTTTCTTCGGAGCCATCATTCGTTATGTCGACTTCTATTATATAGGCGAAGGATACGAGCAATATATGGAACGGATGCGGAAAAAAGTGAAGGAGGGCTACTCCATCGCCATTTTCCCGGAAGGCACACGTACCTATAACGGAAAGATGAAACGTTTCCACAAAGGAGCATTCTATCTGGCAGAAGCATTGAAACTGGATATTCTCCCGATCCTGCTTTACGGTAATAACAAAATCATTGCCAAAGCACAACCTTTCAATATCCGGAAAGGAATCATCTATACGGAAATACTTCCCCGTATACCATTAGACGAACTGTCTTTCGGAAATACTTACCAGGAGCGTACCAAACGCATATCCGCTTACATGAAAGAAGTTTATGCCCGTATCTGCCGTGAACAGAACACGACGAACAATCCTGCATTCTACGAAGCTCTTATCCAAAACTATATCTATAAAGGTCCCGTCGTAGAATGGTATATCCGTATCAAAGTAAAGATGGAAAAGAATTACCGGCTATTCAACCGATTGATTCCCGTCCAAGGGCAAATCACAGACATCGGTTGCGGCTTCGGCCCGTTATGCTATATGCTGTCTCTGCTTTCCGAGGACCGGGAAATCCTGGGTATTGATTACGATGAAGACAAGATAGCGCTGGCGCAGCACGGATGGTTACGCAACGAGCATCTCCAGTTCAAGCATGGCAATGCATTGGAATATCCCCTGCCGGAAAGTGATGTCTTTATCCTGAACGACATGCTTCACTATATGAGCTACGAACATCAACAAACCCTATTGTTGAAATGTGCCGGTCGCTTACGTTCACAAGGAATGATTATCATACGCGACGGAAATTCAGCCAACGCTTCCAAGCACCGGTTAACCCGGTTCACGGAATTACTATCCACCCGTATTTTCAACTTCAACCGGACGACCGGAGAGCTGTATTTCACCACTGAAACCCAATTACGGGAAATAGCAGTCGCCTGTGGAATGGCTGTCGAAATCATTCCTAATGACAAATATACATCAAACACCATTTACATATTTAGAAAACCGAACTAGTATGAGCAAATATGACATCATCATTATCGGCAGCGGCCTTGGCGGACTGGAATGCGGAGCGATTCTTAGCAAAGAGGGATTCAACGTATGCGTAGTAGAAAAAAATGCGCAATTCGGCGGATGCTTCCAGACTTACCAACGAAAAGGGCATCTGTTGGATACGGGTATTCATTATGTAGGAAGCCTGGATGAGGGTCAAGTGATGAACCAGTATTTCCGCTATTTCGGTATCATGGACAAGCTGAAAATAAAACGCTTGGACGATGCTGCTTTTGATACGATCTACTATAAAGGAAAAACATACGATTATGCAATGGGATACCCGCAGTTTATTGAAACCATCTGCCGTTCCTTCCCGCATGAAAAAGAAAACTTGAAATGCTATGCCGAACAGCTTCAGGCTGTCGGAAACCTGATTAGCGTAGACCACCTGAAACAAGGCACACTCGCTTTGGAGGGTATGAAATACTTTTGTACCTCTGCCGCCCACCTGATTGCGGATATCACTCCGGACCCCGCCTTACGAAATGTACTGGCAGGTTCAGCTTTACTCTACGGAGGTTTGAAAGATGTCTCCACTTTCTACCAGCATGCCATGATTAATCACTCCTATATTGAAGGCGCCTACCGTTTTGTAGACGGAAGTATGCAAGTCAGTCTGGAGCTAATCAATGTAATCCGGGCAAACGGAGGGACCGTGCTCAATAACAGTGAAGCCACCCGCATCATCGTTGAAAACGAAAAGGTACAAGGGGTTATCATCAATGGAGAAGAGCGACTGGAAAGCGACTTCGTCATCTCCAATATGCATCCCCAACGGACATTGGAGATACTGGATAAAAACCGTAGCATCAAGAATGCCTATATTTCCCGCATCCGTTCGTTGGAAAATACCTACGGCATTTTTACGCTCTACCTGGTAATGAAGAAAAAAAGCACTCCTTATCAGAACCGCAACCTGTATCTGCATGCGAACAATAAAGTGTGGTATGACAAACTGCTCTATCCGGGACGGACCACCAACTGTATGATTTCCATGCAAGCGTCTTCCGAGGACAGTCAATATGCCAGTGTCATTTCCATCCTGACACCGATGTATATAGATGAACTGTCCGCCTGGAAGGACACGACTCCCGAACATCGGGGAGAAGACTATCAATCCTTCAAAAAGGAGAAAGCAAAACAGATTCTCCGCTTCATCCGGGGACATGGCATTGATCTTTCAGAAAACATAGAAGAGATGTATGCCACTACTCCATTAAGCTATCGGGACTATACAGGAACAGTGGATGGTTCCGCGTATGGGATCATCAAAGATTATAAATGTCCGCAAATTGGTTTCGTATCTACAAGAAGCCGCTTGGGAAATCTCTTTCTCACCGGTCAAAACCTGAATGTGCATGGTGCATTAGGGGTAACACTAACTGCCATGCTGACTTGTGCGGAGTTTGTAGGACAAGAATATCTGGCTAAAAAAGTAGGAAATGCATAGAATAGTCAAAAAGACACTCCAATACACGGGCTTCCTTTTCCTGTCGCTCATCGTTCTATTGATAGCCGGAATCAGCTATCTCTACTTTTCTGCAGATATGCAAACGCCCAAACATGAGCAAAGCATGACCACAGACAAAGTGATTGATATAGACAGTCTCCACCTCCGGTATTATGGAGATAACTTTCTCCGGCACAGCGACAGCGGCTTATGGGAATTATTTGTGAAAGGGGATGCTTTCCAGAGAGGAGAAGCTATCGGGAAACTGTCTTCCGACCTGCTCCACTATCAAGAGAAAGTGTTCGTGGATCAGATTCGTGAGATTGTTCCTTCAGACAGTTATCTGAAATTCCTCCGGTTCTTCATTGTATTATTCAACCGTAATCTGGGTGAGAACGTCCTCGAAGAATACCGCGACGAGATCTACGGAATCTCGCTATCATGTACGCATGAATACGACTTCATCGGCACTCCTTACGAACGCCAGTTGAATTACCATTCGGCACACGACCTGGGACATGCCATGCAAGATTATATGTTAGTGGGATGCAGTTCGTTCGCCACTTGGGGAACACAAAGTGCAGATTCATCCCTGCTGATCGGACGTAACTTCGATTTCTATGTAGGAGATGCCTTCGCAGAGAACAAGCAGGTGGCTTTTTATGTACCGGAGCAAGGATACAGGTTTGCTTCCGTCGGATGGCCCGGTATGATAGGAGTGTTATCCGGCATGAACGAGACAGGTCTTACCGTGACAATTAATGCTGCCAAATCTGCTGTCCCCACAGGTTCCGCCACCCCCATTTCCATCCTGACCAGAGAGATTCTGCAATATGCAGCCACTATTGATGAAGCCTTTGCCATCGCCAAAAAACGGGAAACATTCGTCTCCGAATCCATATTGATAGGTTCTGCCAAAGATGGCAAAGCCGCGATTATCGAGAAATCTCCGGAGAAAACTGTGCTTTTCACCGGAAAAGAAGCCAATCGGCTCATCTGCACCAACCATTACCAATCGGAAGAATTCAGCAAGGACGAACGAAACATGGAAAATATCCGCACTTCCGACAGCCCATACCGTTTTGCACGATTAACGGAACTCATTAATGAGGATCTTCCGATCGATGTCTCCAAAGCCGCCTCTATCCTGCGTGACCACAAAGGCCTGCAAAACACAGACCTGGGACTGGCCAACGAAATGGCCATCAATCAGTTTATTGCCCATCATTCCGTCATCTTCCAACCGGAGAAACGGCTGATGTGGGTATCGACCTCTCCCTGGCAATGTGGGAAATACGTAGCCTATGACCTGAATAAGATATTCAAAGACACGATTGATTGGCAACACGAAATATACAGTTCCGACCTGACCATTCCGGAAGATAAATTCATCGACACACCGGAGTTCCAGCATCTTCTCACGTATAAGAAACTGACTCCGCTTTTATTGAAGAAAATCAGAAAAAAGGAACAGATAGAGGAATCTGTTTTAAAAACATACCAAGCCTCCAATCCTTCCCTATACTATGTATATGAAGTAATAGGAGATTACTACGAGGCCATGCAGCAACCTCAACAGGCCATTGCATACTGGCAACAGGCATTGAAGAAATCCATTCCCAAGTTGCAAGAGAAAGAACGTATCCAACAGAAAATTCAAAAACAATCCAAAGATGGAAAAGAATCCTGAAATTCTTGCAACAGATCCCCGTCACTACCAAGACGGACCTGCAACTCCATAACGATGATTTCATCTGCGTAGACAAAGAGGAAATTATCGACTATGTGACGACTTCGGGCACATTGGGAGATCCGGTCACTTTCGTTCTCACCTCTGAAGACCTGGACCGTCTTTCTTACAACGAATACTTATCTTTCACCACCACCGGATGCACCAAGCAAGATATTCTTCAATTGATGACTACCATCGACCGCCGTTTCATGGCAGGCTTGGCATATTATATGGGAGCCCGCGAACTGGGTATGGGAGTGATCCGTGTAGGCAACGGCATCCCGGAACTGCAATGGGACACAATTCGACGGATACATCCGACTTGTGGAATGGTAGTCCCCTCTTTCCTTATCAAACTGATAGAGTTTGCCGAAAAGAATCATATCAACCATAATACCTGTTCCATGCAGAAGTGCATCTGTATCGGAGAAGCATTGCGCAATCAGGAATTCCAGTTGAATACGCTCGGACAGAAGATACACGATAAATGGCCTGCCTTGCAGTTGTATTCCACTTATGCCTCCACCGAAATGCAGTCGTCCTTTACCGAGTGTAATGAATTCCACGGAGGGCATTTGCAACCGGAACTTATCATTGTAGAGTTTCTGGATGATAACAATCGTCCTGTGGAAGAGGGAGAAGCAGGGGAAGTGACGATCACGACGCTCGGAGTCAAAGGTATGCCGTTGCTCCGTTTCAAAACAGGTGATATTTGTTACCACCACACCGATCCCTGTGGTTGCGGGAGAAATACCATCCGCCTAAGCTCCATCCTCGGCCGGAAAGGACAAATGATTAAATACAAAGGAACGACGTTGTATCCGCCTGCATTATTCGACATTCTGGATAATATACCTTCGGTAAAAAACTATATCATTGAAGTTTATACCAATGAATTGGGAACGGATGAGATTCTGATTCGTATCGGAAGCGAGAACCGTAGCGAAGCCTTTGCCAAAGAGATTAAAGATCTGTTCCGTTCGAAAGTCAGAGTGGCGCCAAGCATCAATTTTGAATCGGCAGAGTACATTGCCAAGATACAAATGCCTCCAATGAGTCGAAAAACGATAAAATTCATTGATTTACGATAATTATTTTCTACTTTTGGAAGTTAGTAACCAACTATATCACTTTAACATTAACGTATATGAAAAAACTTATTCTATTCTTATTCTTGAGCACGAGCCTGTTCTGTTTCGGACAAGGCAAGAGTGCATTGAAAGACATTCAGTCTATTAAGTTCTATGGGGTAGACTACTCCCAAGTAAAAATTTTCGGTGCAGATGAATCACCGGCACAATTCAAAGATGCTTTCAGACGTATCAATGAACTGTTCATCACAGAAGCTAAGAAGTATAACGTAGGAAAACAATTGAAAAAAGAAGTGACAGAGATTTCACTGGATGCCGTTAATCAGGTGAACGAAAACATCGACCTGGCCGAGCTAATGACTGCTAAAAGAGAATATACTCTTAGTAAAGAGCAAATCAAAGCAGCCATCAACGCATTGCCTATCCAGAAAACACCCGGAGTAGGTATGGTGTTTATCGCACAGTTCCTGGACAAATCAAACAATAGAGGTACGTATGAAGTCGTATTCTTCAATACCGAAACAAAGGAAATCATTGAAGAATGGATTACCGACGGCAAGGCACGTGGTTTCGGATTGCGCAACTATTGGGCAGGCTCTATCTATAGCGCACTCAAGAAACTATAAACAATAAAAATACAAGTATGAGAAAACTACTATTAGTACTGGCCTTATTATTAAGTATCAGTACATATGTCGCAGCACAGAATTACACAGAAGTAGTGTATTTAAAGAATGGCAGCATTATTAAAGGAGTAATCATTGAACAAGTGCCCAATGTCTCTTTAAAAATCAAAACAGGTGATGGCAGCCTCATCATCTGTCAGATGAGTGATGTGACTAAAATCACAAAAGAAGAGCGGTACACAAGAGATTATCGTAAGGATACCAACGACCGCAAAGCCGCAAGAAATACATTAAAAGGCTATAAGGGTTTCGTAGACTTTGCATATATTGGCGATGTGAGCGACTACAATGCCTCTAAAATTGAATTATCAACCACACATGGTTATCAATTCAACAATTATTTCTTTGTAGGTGGTGGCGTTGCTTTCAACTACTATACCGATGCAGATCTTTATGCAGCCCCCATCTATGCTAACTTCAGAGCTAACTTCATCAACAAAAAAGTGACTCCGTTCGCCGACGTAAAAGCCGGATATGCTGTAGGAGACATAGAAGGAGCGTATGCTTCAATAGGAGTAGGAGTACGTTTTTCTTTAAAAGGGAAAAAGGCCTTGAATTTAGCTTTGATGTATAACTTCCAAGATTATGACGCCACAACAGATTATAGTTACAGCTATGGAGGGCATTATTATCATAACAGTTGGAATGATACATGGGAGTTACATGGAGTAGGAGCTAGATTCGGATTTGAATTCTAAGCCTGTTTGCAATACAGATAAATTTCTTACCCTACTATTGCTTTTCACTAATTAATTTTGTATCTTTAGTAATTTTCATCCTTTTGAGGATAGCTAGTCACCTTATAGAATGATAAATGTCACCCTATAAGGTGACATTCGTCTTTTTATAAAGTGCCCATTGTCCCGTTACAACAGGACAACCACCCGACTGCATAAAAAGTCACTAGTTTCTGCACTGAAAAGTCTTAATCTATGCACTGAAAGACCTTAAATACAATGAAGAATAATGGAAACGTTATTGATGCGTTATATAAAGAATATTAGGAACTTTCCGTTCTCCGGCATGGTCAAACCGCCCATTGTCACAAGGATAATTAACGACTCCATTATCCGATGCACCGGACAACCAAAGAGTAGTAGATCCACCTCCATCCAAATTTAATGCATCCTCACCTCCTAAAACCCGGATCAGATGTGCCAATTCCGGAATATTCACTCCTCCTGCTTGTTCAGGAAAACGCCCGTCTACCGTTATCAACAGGACTTTTCCATCCTTAGTAGTAGCAACAGCACTACGAGGGTGCTTCGTCCGGATAAAATTCGGTTCACACGAGTTCCAATCACAAACCTGTCCGTCTTTCAACATTAACGGACCGGAAGCTAGTATCGTACCTGCTTTGCCTTTATAATTCTTTTCTATCTGTTTGTTCCAAGGAATTAATTTCATTCCCCTTTTGCGCACACTAATGGCTCCTGTGACACGCTGTTTAAACTCACTCTGCAGCGTTGTATCAATAACTTGGCGATCCGTCTTCAGGAAACAGACCGAGTTTCCCCGTTTCATGTCAAAATAGGAGCCATTAATGGCTGCAATGGCGTTATATTCAGAAGCAATCTTACAGAATCGGATGCGGTTTGCCCTTTCAATGTTCCGATAGAACATAAAATCAAGATAGCAATTAACAAGTTTCTTTTTATCATAGATAGAGAAATGAATCATTTAGGCCGCTAAAGCTAGTTAATAATCGCCATTCATCCAAAAATCCCTGTAACTTTCCGCTCGCTCCATTTTCTCTACCTCCCTTTTTTACTATCCAGATAATCCATATCTTCTGACTGCATCTAATTCAGAGTGAGCAACAGAGCTTTAAGTCAACTTTTAATAGCTTCTTATTTTTGATATTGCAGAGTTTTTCCTATCTTTGTTTTCGGAAGGTAATACAAATGAAGAAAGGAGAACCATGATGTCTCGCATAGAGAAAAACAAATTGAATTTTACTGTAGCTTTAATCGCAGAGTTCGCAGCGACTTATCAAATCAAGCAAAAACAGGCATTCAACTATTTGAATCGTTTTAAAGGCCTTGTTTTTTTACAAAAACACTATGAAGTAATGCACACACAATCTTTCGAAGATTCTATTGAAGCTTTATCAATGGTATGCCGTAGAAATGGAGGACAACTGTAATGAAGCTATACCATGGTTCAAATATGGAAATAGACAAGCCGGACCTATCTCGTTCAAAGCCCTTCAAAGACTTTGGCCAAGGATTTTATCTTTCTCCCGGTTATGAACAGGCACATGCCTTAGCCAAACAAAAAACCGATCAATTACAATCCGAGAGCCATCTGTGACCATCTTCGAACTGGAAGATCAAATAATAAAGACTTCAGATCTGCAAATAAAAATATTCGATGATTACTGTGAAGAATGGGCACAGTTCGTTTTACTCAACCGCGACCGTAGCCATACACATCCTGCACACACTTACGATATAGTCATTGGTCCTATTGCCGACGACGGAGTAACCTATCAGTTACGTCGTTACAGCATGGGAGACATTTCAATGAGCAGATTGATTGAAGAACTAAAATATGCCAAAGGGTTGACCATACAATATTACTTCGGCACTGAACATGCCCTTTCATACCTAAAGAAACTATGAAGCTGACGAATACACAAATAGAATGTATGATTGAAGATTTAAGTAGTGAAATCATACGGATACTCATGGAGGAATGGCAGTATAATATGACGCAAGCAATGGAAATCTACTACAATTCCGACACCTTTGAGCGTTTGAGTGATCCGACTACGGGACTTTATTACCAAAGTGCCGGTTACGTGTACGACTTTCTAAAAAAAGAACTGACCACAGGACAAGTTAGTTAGAATAGAGTTTCACACTTGCTTGTCAGCATCCCATATCTTTCACAAGTAAAAAAGCTACCTTTATCAAACCTCTGTTTTCTACAGTCTTGAAATATTTTCGTCTTATCTACTATACACTTCCGCTTTTTTTCGTACTTTTACCCCTTGTTGGAAAGAAGTGCCTTTTCAACCCTTGAGAACAGAAAAAGAAAAAACAATATATAAAATGAATCACAAATGGAATTATCGACCCATTACACCCGAAC
>PPYE01433548.1_pt1 | contig 11999 bp, 12 predicted proteins | sample 1559881 | NCBI WGS metagenome assembly PPYE01 (sample SAMN08240022, study PRJNA423297) | Human gut metagenome, whole genome shotgun sequencing project.
TAAATCTCAATTTCCTGCACCCGTTCCCCGGTGCTTCTGTCCGGGGCATGGACCAGAATTTTCTCCACAAATTCATGGATCATGGGGGCGGTCAGCTCGGTGAAATCCGTATATTTCTGCGCCAGCGCCAGAAAGTGGCTGGCACGGTCCGTGTCCTCAAGGAACTGATCCAGCTGTGCCTGCTCGGAGGCAAGCAGCTGTTCCAGCTCCGCCTGTTCTTTTTCATATTCCGCACACAGCAGCTCAAACCGTTTTTCTTCCAGTTTGCCCATGGCATAGGTTTCATACAGTTTTTTAATCAGCACATGATGTTCAGTTTCATGTTGGTGGACGGTGACCAGCCCCTGCGCCTGTGCAAGCACTGCCAGAAGGTGTTCCTGGGCAGCCGGTCCAACGCCGCCTTTTGCAGCCCACGGTGCAAGAACCAGTACAATGTCTACGAGAGCCGGGGAAAACAACCTGACAAAAATGTGTAAGGCTATACACAGCAAAGAGCGGTGGATTTTCGCTTTCCTTTCGCTATTGACATAAATGGCGCCATCGCATATAATACTATTAGAAGGGGAAGGTCCCCCGATAAAATATTGTTCGCTCCCTGATATGCGGCTTATAAATGGTCAGGATCACAAATATTGTTCGCTCCCCGATATGCGGCTTACAAATGTTCGGGATTCAAATGTTTGTGACGCCCTGTCGAAAGGCAGGGCGTCACTTTTGTATAGGAGGACACCTTGATGCCACGGGCGCAGCTCTATTTTCTATCTAACGAGTATTATCAGGACTTCCCGGATGACAAATTGATGCAGAACAAAGATACCATTGACGGCGTTCCACACAGCCGTCCGTGCTTCTTTGCGTTTTCGGATGCACGGATACCCGAAATTTACTGGATCGTTCCCATTTCATCCAAATACGAGAAATATAAGCGCATCGAACAGGATAAAATCAAGAAGTATGGTCGATGCAATACCATACGCTTCGGCACGGTTCTTGGCAGAAACACGGCATTCCTGATTCAGAATATGTGTCCGGCAACCGAAAAATATCTCACTCCATACATAGACAAGAACAAGCAGCCCATTCAGATTGATGGCCGTGTGGCAGCTGATATAGAGAAAAACGCCCGCAGTGTACTGGCTTTGGCTAAACGTGGGGCAAAAGTGATTTTCCCGGACGTATTCACGATTTTCAAAGGTTTGGAACAGCAGCTCCAACAGGCAGAGGCAGAACACTCATCCTTGTCGGCAGGGCTGGACAAGCCGAGTGTTCCGGCTCAGCTACACCGCCCGACAGAGTGGACAGAATATCCGGCCAAGCATCGCACCAGCCCCGACAAGGATATGAATGGGCGTTAAAAAGGCGCACCTTTGGGAAAGGTAGTTCCGATAATCATATACACAGAAAGCCCACGCCTCCGGTTCTCTTTCCGGCTGCGTGGGCTTTTTTAATCATCGCTTATTTCTTGTTCAACTGTTCTTGGGCTTCCTGCTGGACGATCAGCCCCGCAGAAAAGCCATACTTGAAGTGGCTCTCGCTTTCCTCACACTGGGCGATAGCGTTCTGCGCCCGGAGTTCTTCCACCAGCGCATAGTCCTCTTTGCTGAGCCGCTGGGAATATACTGATTTGGGACGGTGATGCGATGATCGAAACGGATGAACAACGAGACGGGGAACTGATTCCTGCATGTGGAAACCAGTCCCCAGAAACCTGTTTTGTGTGAGAAGCTTTCCCAGGAAGCTTTCAGAAACTACGACCTTAGAGTAAAAAGGAGCCGATTGTTATGAATCGTATTATCACCATCAGCCGGGAGTTTGGCAGCGGAGGCCGGGAGCTGGGCCGCCGCCTGTCGGAAAAGCTGGGCTTTGCCTACTACGACCAGGAAATCATTCAGGAGATCGCCCGGCGCACCTCCCTGTCGGAGCAGTATGTCCAGGCCATTGTGGAGCATCGCCCCGCCTTTTCCTATCCCATCCACATTGGCCACAGCTTCTACCCGGCCTCCAACCAGCCCTTTGAGCAGACGGTGTCCATTTACCAGGAGCAGATGGAGATCATCCAGGAGATGGCGGCCAAGTCCAGCTGCGTCATTGTGGGCCGCTGTGCCGACTACATCCTGCGGGACCGCCAGCCCTTCCGCGTCCTGGTTTACGCCAATATGGAGAGCAAGCTGAAGCGTTGCCGGGAGAAAGGCCCCGCTGAAGAGCACTTGACCGACCGGGAGCTGAAGCAGAAGATCCAAAGCGTAGACCGCCGCCGGGCCAAGTTCTACGAGCTGTATACCGGCAGCCCCTGGCGGAATATGGAAAACTTCGACGTGTGCGTCAACACCACCCATGTCTCTGTTCGGGCTTGGGTCCCATTCCTGGCCAGTCTGGTGGAGTCGGAGAAATAGGGCAGAGGGGTTCCAATCACTTGTCTGGAACAGCTTTCCAGGCTGCGAGTTTGCCTTTCAAGATGGCTTGCGCACTTTCCCCAAATTGGGAGAATCGCAGACCGGGATGAAAGCGCCATGAGTTGGGCCGGGGCCATAAGAAAATCAGCGGCCACCAGAACGCCGCTGTTGACGCTACGGAGCCATACCGTATACTCCGGTGAATGGTGAGGCACGGTTCTTTCAAGTCGATGTCCTGCCAGGTCAGCCCGCACACCTCGCCAGTACGAAGCCCGGCGAAATCACTAGGCTTTCATCTCCACAAACCACCGCCCGCTGGTCTCGTAGAGATAGGTCTCTTTCCCTTTGATCTTCACCACATAGCGCCGGGCCAGCTCCCCTGTGGTGTGGGCCTTTCCTGGCGCCGCCTCCCGGCTGTCCTCGATCTCGTAGACCGGCCCGGTTGCCAGGACGATTTTCTGCGGCCGCACGGAGCCGTCGATGTAGTGGGTGGCCACCACTTCCACATATTGCTTACGGCGGGCAAAGTCCTTCATGCGGAATCAACTCCTTCCAACCCCTGTACTGCCAGGGAGTGAATATTCCCAAACGGAACAGAAGCGCCTTCCAGCACCAGCAACTGCTCCACATCGTCCACGCGCTTTACTTCTCCGCATACCACGGTGTATTCCCCCAGCAGTTGCCCTGCAATGTGCTTTACCGGCACAAAATAGGTGACAGTGGCCCAATTCCCCTGGTGCAGCCCATTTAAGACACGGTAGATTTCCTCCTCCCGGTCGCTGGCAAGGGAAATTTGAGGCACCAGCAGCCTGTCCTGCTCCTGTGTCAAAATCTCAATGTCGAACCCCCGTAGAGCGGAAAAAGGGGTGAACAGCTTGGCCCGGTTCTCTATACTCATTTTGGGGTGGCGAGAAACGGGCCTGGAACAATACAAAATGTCCTGATATGCTGCCAGTGTGACGTTCATCGGCGATGAAATCCTTTCTTTCAGGAAATCCCAACTTTTGGCATGAAGCTTGTGAGTTACTGATTCTTCTTCTCAGAAAGTTTGGATTTCCTATGGTCTCTCCTGCTGTTATTGATTAGTTATTTTGGCAATCTTAAAAATGCAGACAAACTTCCATCACTGTTTTTCCACTTTTTTGGTTGCGTACTTGTCTTTTCTCTTTCAAGAGTTGCTAAAGCCTCTGCTTTTTCAGAAGGAGTGATGTCCAGATATTTCATAGTTGTTTCCAAGTTTTCATGCCCCAACAGATACCGTATCTGAACAACATTTATACCATCTTCAAGCCAGTGAGATGCTTTTGCATGACGAAACTGATGTGCATGCGTATCCAGTGGTACATCCGGATTCTTCTCATGGGCAAGAAACGCGTACTTTTTTATTCGTTTATTTATTGCTGCTTCTGTCAACTTGTTTTCTTTTCTACCACCAACGCGAGTATAGAATAAGTGACTATCTGGGTTTGCATGATTCCCATGAAACTCGGCTATGTACCCATGAAGGTTAGCGGTCATGCGTGGCAGCAGGTACGCCGTTCTGATTTTCCCACCTTTACCATGAAGCAGTATATATGGCTTGACAGAATTCAAATGCAAGTCTTTCATTGTTAAGGCTTGTATCTCCCCAATACGGGCTGCCGTCCCATACAGCAAAGAAAGAAGCGCCATATCCCTACGCCCAATCATGGATGTTGTATCTATTGCGTCAAGAATCGAGGAAACGGCATCCCTGGTCAAGCCTTTTACTTTTTTCTTCTGACATTTTTGACGCTTGATAGTTTTGGCCTCATGGTAAAGATAAAGAAGGCATATGTCTTTGCTGCCAATGTATTCAAGAAAGACCCTCAAAGATCCGAGACGAACATTGCATGTATCCGGACATGAATGACGTTCCGAAATAAGCCATTGGATCCACTTTTCTATAAGAGGTTTCTCGAACGCCTTTCTGCCAAAAGATGAAGGTGTAATACCTTCTCCTTCAAGAAAAGCAACATAAAGGTTAATGGTATCCCTGTAAGACTTAATGGTATGGTCGCTATGTGTCAGAAAACAGGGAGCATAATCATAGAGAAACTCCGAGATATAGCGGGCGAACAAGGCTGCTTCGGCTTTATTCTTTCTCATAGGTCACCTCCGGTACGATTTTGTTAAATCCCATTTCCGTTTTTTCGAGGATGATATCTGCAAATCCGGGAACTATGGAATAATAGTAAAGCGTGGAGGACAGATTTCTATGCCCCATGGATTTTGAAAGGTAGAGTAGGTGTTCGCTTAATCCAAAACTGTCATTTGCAGTCCAACCATTGATGTTTTCGGTGGCATAATTGTGCCGCAATTCATACGGAACCACACATCTTGCTGTGTTCGCCTTTTCCCATAGAGTATGGAATGTTTGAGTAACCCACCCTTTACTATAATGACCGCCGTTATACTTTTCAAAGAAAAAAGTCCTGTTCGGAAGCAATTTATCTATTGTCTGATCATATATGATCAATAAATCAGACATGCTTTTATGAAGTGCAACATAGTGTTGATCATAGCCCTTTGATTTCTGTATATTTAACACTCCTTCAATTGGATCGAAATCAGCTTTGCGCAGAAGCCTTGCTTCTGTTGTGCGGATTCCACTGCTATATAATAGTCTGAAGAATACGGGGCATGTGAGATGTCGAACTTTTGAAAGCAAAGACCGATTTACTGGTATGTTGTCGCATTCATAGAAAAAGCGTTGTAGCTCTTCTTTTGTGAATGCGTGTGGCACATATGTTGCTGGTTCCTTTTTTAGCTTTGCAGGGGCCTTTACATCCGTCAGATCACGATCCTTCAGATAACGGATAAACGCCCTTATCACGCAGATTCGTGTGTCACAAGCTCGATTTAACTCCGTTTCTCTTTTCGCACACCATTTATCTATCATATCCTGACAGAGAGGATCGCCAGGCGGAAAAGTATTGGAACAATAGTGGTCAAACAGGAGTAGGTTTTTTTCATAGGTGGTATTCCATATCCCTGAAGCCTTTCGATACCGTATAAAGTCTTCGATATGACCGGCAAAGCCGGAGTGAAAAGTACTCATACTCGGAACACCTCCTCTGCAACTGGAAACTCTTCTATGCTGAGAGCACAGGTTCTAAGGTGCTCTATATCGGACGAAAGATAATAGTTCAGAGATTCCGGTGCTTCATGTCCAAGTATTTCGCTGATAATCGGCTGTGGAAATCCTTTCATAGCTAAATGCGTGGCTACATGGTGTCTGAATAAGTGAGATCCTCTTTGGTCACCAGCGTTTTGACGTATTCTGGCCGCCTTATAAATGTGTGCGGTCACCGGCCAGATCACCGATGCATCAATCGGCATGTAAGGCGGTTTATTCCATAAAAAAACATGTGGATCCGGCTTGTCGGGGCGTTCTTTAGTGATGTACTCAAAAAGCGCGTTTCCAACGCCGACACTCATGGGAAGCTCGACTGACACCCCTGTTTTACTTTGCTTGCGGCAGATGATTTCTGACTGCCAGTCAATTTCGTTAAGTTGCAGGTCGCTGATATCACCCGCCCGCAGACCGGTGAAATACAGAAGCATTCCGATGGCAAGATCCCTTTTCGTCAGCTCTGTGGCTCCGTTTTCTAAAGCGTCACGTAACCGGAGGGATTCCTCTTGTGTAAAGTATTGAATATTCTTCCGTTGCCTCTTAATAGTTGGCAGGAACAAACGAATCTTTTTTGTCAAAGGATTCAAAGGTTCAGCTGCTGTGAGAACGGACTCAACGTCTTTTCTGTAAGAACGGCTGCGGCAAAGTGCCCCATTATCATCAGTAAAGAACGAGATGACATCGCTTTCTGTCACTGTTTCTAAGGAATCGTGTCCACTCCGTTGAAGATGAAGTAGGAAGCAGGACGCTTTTGAAACACACTTTGTAATCGTGTTTACTGAATAATCATTCAGGATAGCGTACCTTTTATAATAATCCACCAGTTCTTTAAAGGCACCGCGTAACTTTGAATACGCACTTTTTTGTACCAGCGGCACTTTTTTATGATGATTTGGAAACTCATTGTTCTCTTCAAACCGCTGGAGGATTGTGAAGAGCGACCGTTTGTGATAAATCCGCTCTTGTGATGACTCTGGATTTCTGCCTGTTTTTAATCGTTCTTCGTACAGTTCGAGGTACGAAGTGCATTGAAGCAGCTTTGGATTGCGCTTTATCCAGTTAATTTCGAATCTTACGTTTTTGATGTAGTCTTCGCAGTAACCATCCTCCTTCATCTGCATCAGCAAAATTTCACAAGAATTAAATAGTTTCTGTAGATCCATGTTGTATTCTCCTTTCGATGGTTTGTAAACAGGAGAATTATACAATAAAATTCAAAAGGAAATCACAACTTTTTGATGACACCGAACGGAAAGAGTGCTATATTTCAGGTAAAGTTTAGATTTCCTAAAAGGAAGGATTTCACAGGAAATCTTAAAGTTATTATTTTCGATGCCCTCCAATCTGGTCGTTGCGCTCCCAAGTGGTGCCGGCCTCTAGCAAATCCATGCCACGCACCAGACTGTTCTTGCCAAAGCGCTTATGCAGACCGATGGAAGCTTTCATTAAGGCGGTTTCCCGCTCATCGTCCTGCTGGCTGGCAAATAGGCTCAGCTGGGGCGGCACCTCCGATGCTGGGGACAGGCGGATGGCGGCTATGCTCATGCGGCGCACCTCCAGCTCCCTGTCCACCAGCTTGTCATAGAGCTTCAACACGGCTTCGGTGATGCGGGACAGGGACGCCGTTGGCCTGCCCAGCTTTCCCGTGCCGTGAACGGAGGGAGGTACCTTCCGCCCGTAGTAATTGACCTTTAGCGGTCCCTGGTAACTGGAGGCTCCTTCTTTGCTGAGTATCTGATACCCCACATATAAGGTGACCCCCTCGGCAACGTAGCCCTGCTCTACCAGGCCCAGTACCACCTGCTCCGTCATCTCTTTTACTGCCAGGCGTCCCTCTTCCCAGGAATAGGCCCGGGGCAGCACCTGGCCGTTTGCCAGGGACTTGGTAGCGGGCTTGTAGGCTTTGATCTGCTCCATACCGCACGTTTCGATTCCCCAGGCGTGGTCGATGAGGATTTCCGCATCCACCCCAAACTCTCGGAAGAAAATCTCCTCGTTTTGCAGACTTAACCGGGCCAAATCCCCCATGGTGTGGATGCCCATGCGCCCTAAGTGGGCGGCGATGCCCGGCCCGATTTGCCAAAAGTCTGTCAACGGCTCGTGCGTCCAGAGTTTTTCCCGAAAGCTCATCTCATCCAATTCCGCCACCCGGACGCCGTCCTTGTCGGCGGGCAGTTTCTTGGCGGTGATGTCCATGGCGATTTTCGCCAAGTACAGGTTGGTGCCAATGCCTCCCGTGGCGGTGATGCCCTGGGTGGCCAGCACGTCCCGGATCATGGTGGTGACCAGCTCATGGGCGGTCATGCCGTACAACTTCAAATACGGCGTCAAGTCCATGAAGCTCTCATCAATGCTGTACACATGAATGTCACAAGGGGAGAGGTATTTCAAGTAGATGCCGTAAATCTCTGAGGAAACCTCCAGGTATCGGGCCATCCTGGGCATGGCGGTGATGTACGGCACGGTTTTTCCCGTGAGAGCCTTGATCTCCGCCAGCCGCTGCTTCACTTCAAAGAGCCGGGGCCTCCCCGGCACTCCTAAAGCTTTCAAGGAGGGGGACACTGCTAGGCAGATAGTGCCGTCGCTCCGGGTTTCGTCAGCCACTACCAGGTTGGTGGTGAGAGGATCTAAGCCACGGTCTACGCACTCCACACTGGCGTAAAACGCTTTAGCGTCCACGCAGGCGAACTGCTTTCTCTTACCATCCATGGAATCCCTCCCTCGTTGCAGTAAATCGAATATGCGTTCGATATTCTTTTGAGGATATTATAGAACATAATTTCGATAAATGCAAGATCCACAGTGTGGAATTTTCTGCCAAGGCTGCCGCAAGGAGGAAACCGCCTTGTTGCGGCGTATGGATGAGCTTGCAGCAGTTGTTTTTACCTCAATTTCTTTATGCCGCGGGGTTTGTGGGTAAACCAGACCTTCGAGCCCTGCTTGAGCCGCGTCTGCGACATCCTCTACCTGTACCTGACCAAGGTGCAGCCCAAGGAGCCTGTTATTCCCCTCTCCCAGGGGGAGCTGGCCAAGATTGCCGGAGCCTCCCAGGCGCAGATGGAGCGGTGCGTGCAAATCTTAAAAAAGGAAGAAGTGCTGGCCACCTCCCGAAAGCAGCTGGCTATCTTGGACGAGAAAAAATTGCTGGCCCACTGCACGCCGGGCCTGCGGGAAAATTTGTGAAAAAAAGAGGCGCTTTCCCTCTTGTGAGGGAGAGCGCTTTTCCGTGGTGTGGTATGCTGGGGATAAAGAAATCCCCACAAGGAGTGACCACACATGAAAGCCTTTGAACCCTTCCGCATTGGCAAGCTGGAGCTGAAAAACCGCCTGGTGGTTTCCGCCATGGTGACAAACTACTGCAATCCCGACGGCACCCCCACAGAGAAATACCTGGCCTACCACGAGCACAAGGCCCAGGGCGGCTGGGGGCTCATCATCACCGAGGACTACGCCATCGCCCCCAAGGCCGGGGGATTTACACGACTGCCGGGGCTGTGGGAAGACAGCCAAATCCAGCCCCACCAGGAGCTGACCCGCCGTGTCCACCAGGCAGGCGGAAAGATTGTGGCCCAGATTTACCACGCGGGCCGGGAGACCAGCAGCGCCATCACCGGGGAGAGGCCTGTGGGCCCCTCTCCCATCCGGGAGCCCTCCATGCCGGAAACGCCCCGGGAGCTGACGGTGGAGGAAATCCACCAGCTGGTGGAGCAGTTTGGGGACTGTGCCCGCCGGGCCCAGCAGGCCGGCTTTGACGGGGTGGAGGTCCACGGGGCCCACGGCTACCTGGTGGGGGCCTTCGCCTCGCCCTTTGCCAACAAGCGCTGCGACGAGTACGGCGGCACCATCCAGAACCGGGCGCGGTTCGCGGTGGAAATCATCCGGAACATCAAACAGAAATGCGGGGCGGATTTCCCCGTGCTCTATCGGATGAGCGCCGTGGAGTACGTCCCCGGCGGCCTGGAGATAGAGGAGGCCAAGGTGCTGGCCCGCCTGGTGGAAAAGGCCGGGGCCGATTGCATCCACTGCTCCCAGGGGGTGTACGCCTCCACCCAGCACATCATTCCGCCCTCTGTGGTGGCACGGGGCGCCTATGTGCAGAACGCCGCCGCCATCAAGAGCGCGGTGCATATCCCGGTGATTGCCGTGGGCCGCATCAACGATATCCAGGTGGCGGAGAGCATTTTGCAGTCCGGCCAGGCGGATTTGGTCACCATGGCCCGGGCCTCTTTGGCGGACCCGGAGATGCCCAAGAAAATCCAAGAGGGCCGGGAGGACGAGGTGCTGCGGTGCATCGGCTGCCTGCAGGGCTGCGCCGGGGAGAACGGTAAAGGCCATTGTGTCCGCTGCCTGGTGAACCCCCTGACGGGCATGGAGGATGTGTACGACCTCTCTCCCGCCAAGGAGCGCAAGCGGGTGTGGTCATTGGCGGGGGCGTGTCCGGGTGCGAGGCGGCCATCACCGCAGCCCAGAAGGGCCACCGGGTGACGCTGCTGGAGAAAAGCGGCCAGCTGGGCGGCCAGTGGATTCCCGCCTCCATGCCCGTGGGGAAAAGCGAGTTCACCTCTTTGCTGCTGTGGCAGAAAGCCATGTTGGAGAAGCTCCACGTCCAGGTGCTGCTGAACACCCAGGCCGACAGGGAGCTCATCCGCTTGTATGAGCCCGACGCGGTGGTTGTGGCCACCGGCAGCAAGCCCTTTGTGCCCGGCTTCCTAAAGGGGGCGGACCAGGACTTTGTGGTCAACGCCCACGACGTGCTCTTGGGCAAGGTGGAGGTCCAGGGCAAGGTCGTGGTGGTGGGCGGCGGCCTGGTGGGCGCCGAAACCGCCGACACCCTAAGCCAGTCCTGCCAGGTGAGCGTCATCGAGATGCAGCCCCGCATCATGGGGGACGGGGAGTATTCCACCGCCTACTACATGAAGCAGCGGTTCCAGCAGTTTGGGGTGCAGGTGTACACCTCCACCAAGGTGCTGGAGATTGGCAGCCACACCGTCGCGGCGGAGCGGGAAGGCCAAGCCATCACCCTGGAGGACGTGGACTTTGTGGTGATTGCCGTGGGTGTCAAAACCGACACAGCCTTGTTTGACCAGCTGGAGGGCTTGCCCTGGCCCGTGTACAAGGTGGGCGATGCCAACGGCGTGAAAAACGGCTACCTGGGCATCCGGGAAGGCTTTGAGGCAGGATTGGCCCTGTAAGGAGGAACCCTATGAACGCGTTAACACAATCGATTGCAATCCGCGGGGTGGAGCTGTCCGGCCGGCTGGTCATGCCGCCCATGGCCTCGGGAAAGCCCGACCCAGATGGGACCGTCAGCGATAGCCTGGTGGAATACTATAAGGAAAAATCCCAGGGCGGGTACCTGGGCCTGGTGATTACCGAGCACGCCTTTGTGTGCCAGCAGGGCAAGGCCCACGGCGGTCAGCTCTCCATCGCCCGGGAGGAGGACATTCCCGGCTTGCGGCGGCTGGCGGATGCTATCCACAACAACGGGGTGAAGGCCGTGGCGCAAATCAGCCACGCGGGGGGCGCGGCCAATCCCCAGGACACAGGTATGGAGCCGGTGAGCGCCAGCGCTGTGCAATCGCCCCGTGCCAAGGCGGGGGCGCCCCTCCCTCGGGCTATGATAGTGGGGGAAATCCAAGCGGTGGTGGAAGCCTTTGCCCAGGCCGCCTGCCGGGCGCAGGAAGCCGGTTTCGATGGGGTGGAGCTCCACGCCGCCCACGGGTATTTGCTGAACCAGTTCTACTCCCCCCTGACCAACCATCGGACAGACGCCTACACCGGGCCACTTTAGCGGGGCGGCTGCGGTTCCTGCTGGAGGCGGTGGAGGCCGTGCGGGCTGCCGTGGGGCAGGAGTTCCTGCTGGCGGTGCGCCTGGGCGCCGGAGACGATATGCCGGGCGGCACCACGGTGGAGGACAGCGTCCGGGCCTGCCAGCTGCTGGAGCAGGCGGGCGTGGACTTGCTGGACATCTCCGGGGGCTTCTGCGGGCCCTACCGGGGCGGCAGCAAGGAGCAAGGCTATTTCAGCGATTGGAGCCAGACTGTTAAGGCGGCGGTGTCCGTGCCGGTGCTGGTCACAGGAGGGATTACCCAGCCAGAGGCGACCTGCCGCCTGTTGGAAGCGGGCAAGGCAGACCTTGTCGGCGTGGGCCGGGCGCTGCTGAAGGATTCCCTTTGGGCGAAAAGGGCTGTATCCATCGAAGCGGCCAGCGTATGAATCAAATAGCAGTACTACCGGACTTTTCTGGCATGATTGGAATGCTGGGAATATCACATAATCAAATCATTGGCAGCACAGTTTGAAATGCGTAGAATAACTTGACTTTACGTGTATTTAGGTATAAAATATCATTACCTTACACGTTTGGCTGTAGGGGCGGAGCATTTCTGTCAAGTCTGGCCGAATTGATGTTTCTATGAGTAACGTTACACATAGAACCACCAATTCTAGGT
>PPYE01344275.1_pt1 | contig 11996 bp, 6 predicted proteins | sample 1559881 | NCBI WGS metagenome assembly PPYE01 (sample SAMN08240022, study PRJNA423297) | Human gut metagenome, whole genome shotgun sequencing project.
GAAATAAGCTCTTAAAAAACGCGCTTCATATTGATAGTTGTTGTATCGGAACATTTGCTTTTCATAATCAGCGTTCAATTTTAATTCAGGAAAAGTCAGTCCGGTAAATTCGCTCAGAAATAGATTACAAGCGGCTATACCGTGATAGCAGGTAGTCCACATACTACTTTTTGCATTAGTAGGACTCCATGCACCATTATAGAAATCTTCAATCTGATTTCCGGAATAAGCATATTCCGATTCATCGCTGGCGGAACCTAAGAACGCACCGGAATAGTTGCCGAAGTCATAATCAAGATCTCTATAAATATCTGTCATCAGCCCTCCTACATTTCCGAAATTGAGCGTGATATAATCTTTATCGTAATCATTATATTCGTGGTATTCCATTTGTTCGGAACATGAGCTGAATACAGCTGCACATATCATACCATATATTAATTTGTTTAATTTCATAATTGCTCTGTTTTTAGTAATTAAAAACCAATCGCCAATCCGACAATTACACTTTTATTCAGAGGATTTGTCGCCCCGTATGATTCTGGGTCTACTACATCCATGCTGTCGAAACACAATAAGTCAACTCCTCTTACGTAAAGTTTGAGACTGTTTACTACCTTAGTATTCTGTAACAAGCTTTTGGGGAACTTATAGTATACCTCTAAATTTCGTAACTTCAAAAACGCTCGATTTACTACCCAGACTGTATTAGTCTGATAATTATTAGCATTGCTTTGTGAACTCAAGCGGGGATATCTGGCATTCTGATTCTCCTTTGTCCAGCGGTTCTCATAGTAATGCGTTGACAGAGTAGTGTTATTTATCAATGGCCAATACATGCTTTTTGTGTTCAGTATAGCCGAATAATTGGCCGTTCCCTGAAACATTGCATCTACTCCAAGTCCTTTCCATTCGGCACCCAAATGGAATGAATAATAAATTTCAGGTGCTACGTTGCTATAACCTATTGCCACTTTATCATTAGAATCAATCACTTTATCTCCATTTACATCCTGATATTTGATATCACCAGGACGCACAGTTCCAAATGATTGAGGAAGACTGGCGTCTATTTCCGCTTGATTTTTGAAGAAACCAACTGCTTGTAAACCGTAAATCTGATTTAGAGAATGGCCTGTGCTTACTAAGTTGTCGTACAACTTAGGCTCTTCCAATTGTTCTTTGATTTCATTTTTATTCCAGCTAAAATTACCTCCTAAGTTGAGCACTACGTTACCCAGCTTTTGGGTATAATCAAGTCCGGCTTCAACTCCCCAACTATCTACGATACCTGCATTCTCGAATGGAGCATCTACGCCCAATACATCGGTATATTTACCTTCGGAAGAAACCCAGATGTCTTTACGACGCTGATAATAACCATCAATGGTAATATTTAACCCTTTAAGTAATGTGGCATCTATACCAACATTGTATTTGAGGGCTTTTTCGTGAGTGGAATTAATCGTTGCCAAACGAGCGATATACGTATCACCGAAATCAGAATCATAGCCACTATTGAACGGATATGTGACTCCGCTTGTGGTATATATCTGATCCCAATAATTATAGGTTGTATCACTACCATCTTTGGGTAAATAATCAACATTAATAATACCCCATGAAGCTCGTAATTTCAAGAAATCAATCCATGAAGAATTTTTTAGGAAATTTTCTTCCGAGAGTACCCATGCTGCAGAAATTGTGGGTGAGAAGGCCCATTTATGTCCCGGAGCTAACAAACTAGATGCAGAACCAACTAAAGCCAAGTCTATATAATAACGTTTATTGAAGCCATAATGAGTAAACCATGAAAGATTCTGTCGATAGATTGTTGTATTCAATCCATAAGAGTCACGATATTCGTAATCCCACTTCAATTGTGAATAAACATCATTCATTCCAAATGATCGGTTATAGTCGATACTTCCGGCGAAATTAAATAGACGAGCCCAAGAATTCAATTGGGAATTTGTACTCATTTCTCCAATTTTACCTCCTGTATATTGTCCCGCAATAGTGGGCATACCATTTTCCCATGCTCCTGTAGTAGCACTGCCATAAGGAAATTCCTTACTGCGATTCTCCCAAATAGAAGAGTAGTTATCGTAAGACAAACGAAAATTAGCTCCTAATCCTTTCAAAATTCCGGATAAATCTTGTGACAAAGTCAAGTCTGTATACAAACTACGGGTATGCCCTTTGCTGTATGCAGCTCCTTGTGATTGTGCCACGGGATTCAGTGTTCCTGCCCAAGTAGAATTACCTCCCCATGCACCATCCTCTGTACGTACCGGAAAAGCGGCAGCAGGTAACGAATAAATCAAATTCCACAAATCTGCAGAGTCACCTGGACGGCTGGACTCGGACAATGTACCGAGAAGATTTAATTTTAATTTAGTAGTCGGGGTCAAATCTATATCCAGATTTGTACGTAAATTACCTCTGGAATATTTATTTTGTGTAGAATATCCATCATTTTCATTCGGACTTTTCACAAAACCTTTATCCGTCAACAGGCTTACCATCGTATAATAACGGAATCTAGCACCACCACCACGAAAATCAATCGTATATTTGTTGGATATACCTGAATTTTTGAACGTTTCATCCAGCCAATTTACGTTAGGATATAAATACGGATATGCACCGGTACGGAAAGCTTTAATTTCATCAGTAGTATAGCGATCTCCCAAAGCCTCATAGCCGCGTGCTTCATTTACCGCTTGAGCATAGGTCGCGGCATCTACAAATTTCGGACGACGTATCATGAAATTGGAAACATGATCATACGTAAAAGAGATCTCTTTTGAATTGTACTTACCACGTTTGGTTGTAATCAATATTGCACCATTTACGCCCTTGTATCCATACAGTGCTACGGCTGCCGCATCTTTCAATACAGAAACGGACTCTACTTCTTCAGGACTGACTAAGTTCATGTCTCTTTCCAAGCCATCAACCAATATCAAAGGTGAGCTACTGGACAAACTCTGTAAACCGCGTACATAGAACGTGGGTTCTGCAGCTGCATAATTGCCGGAATTCTGTAATGAGACTAGACCTAGCCCTTGCCCTAATAAAGAATTTGAAATATCTTTGGAACCTCTTTTATTGAACTCTTCGTTATAAACGGTGGAGACGGAGGCAGTAGATTCAGAACGGCTGAAAGTGCGGTTAGCACCCACGTCAACAGTTTGTGCCGCATAATCCATTACAATCTTGACCATTCGGGAGGTATCAGCCTTTACTACTGTAGTTCCTTTATCAACGGTAATAACTTCTAATTTTCGGTTCTTGCCTGCAGGCATTTCAAATTGTCCTTTTTTATCAGTTTCCACCCGTGTTTCCGGCTCACCTATCACTGTAACTGATGCACCGTAAACAGGGTTTCCCCATTTATCGACAACAACACCTGTAATGCTGTTATCTTCTATCTTCTGTGCTTCAACCGGAATGCTCAAACAAGCCAGTAAAGTCAGTATTAGGATTCTATTTTTCTTCATAAATAATCTATATTCAAATATCATTTATTTTCTATCTTATGAATCACCATCCGGGGTTTTGGATTAATCCATATCCCTTATTAACCTCAGATTGTGGAAATGGAGACAAATACCATTTCGGATCAAAACCATAGTTCCACCAATACCGGGTACGGTTTTTCAACTCAAACTTCTCATATTTGAAATGTATGGGTTGGCGGGTTTTTGCAGACACTTTATCGCCTTCGCGCCATTTAGTTGTAAGTACAGTGGTTCCATCGTCGGCCAAACGCCATATTAACAAGCCATGCAAACGCTTTTCAAACAGATCCTTGCGTTTGTAACGAACCAAATCATAATAGCGTGCATCTTCCATGCCTAGTTCGCAAACACGCTCACGAAGTAATTCTTCCAGTAACGCATCTTTGTCAGAGAGTAAATCCTTATCCGGATTACACCTAGCCAAACCTTCTAGCCCAACGCGAGCACGTACGATATCTATCTGTTCAATCGCATCTGCCGCATTATTCATACTAACTTGAAATAGAGCTTCCGCATAAGTCAAATAGATATCTGATAGACGAATAGAGACCCATTGCGTATATTGGCGCAGGTAATCATCTTTCAAATAATATTTCATATTATCATAACCTGTCGCATAGTTTCCTGTTTCGTTGAAAGGAGCCTGACCAGCATCCGTTCCTCCTACCCAAAGTTCATATGGATCACCTTTCATAGTACCGCTTGTCCAGTCCAAAGCATTCATTACTCCATTTACCCGGACTGTTTCATACAAACGCGGGTCACGGGTCAGCACTACATTTTGCAATAACAGTTGTCCGTCTGTAAAATCACCTTTTACAAACATTTCATCTAATTTTCCGGCAACTTCTGTTTCTTTCCAGTTGAACGGAGTACCATCACTCCAAGGGAACATTTCAACATATTCTTGTGTCGGAGTATATGAGTTCCGCCCGTTTTCTGACCATTGGTGCCAGTTGTAAGTACCCGATTTATAAGCATCCGTAGTCATTATGCGTACAGAGTGAATTACCTCCGGGCTACCTTGGTAAACATATCCTTTACGATAGGCCTGACGATAATCTTCTGCCGTTGGCTGTGCTCCGGATGCTTTATTCAATTGATAAATGCCGTTTGCATTCAACTCTTGAAAGAATTTTTCACAAGCATCAAGACAGTTATCCCATAAGTCTTTTCGATAACTGCCATACCATACCAAATGTTCCTGTTCAGCAGTGGTACTTCCACCTGCAAACCCCTGGTTATCATTAAAAAGTGGTGAAGCGGCGAACTGCCAAATTTTGCATTTCAATGCCATTGCACCCGCTTTTGTCCAATGACCAGTTTGAACTGCTGCGTCTGCTCCAGTGTATCCCCATACAAGACCTCCATTATCAATAGCGTCATTCAACATTTGAATCATATAGTTGACAGTTGCTTCTACTGTAGCGCGCGGCATATTGTAACTTGCTTCTGTACCCGAGAATGAGGCATATACCAATGGCAGTCCCCCATAATGACGGAATAAATCAAAATAACGCGCGGCAATCAAACATTTTGCTTCTGCTATCATTTGAGCTTTGTCCTGATTTGATAAATCCGGAACCCTATCAATATTCTCGAGTAGCAACCAACACCAACGGACTACCTCCCATACTTTTTCATTTGTATAGTTACAAATATCTTCTGTACGTCCATAGTTGGCAGTATGTATTCCAGAATAATACTGCGAATAAATCGCACTTTTATCCCAATGAATCTGCCAGCAATCGGTCAATGCATCTTTCTTTCCCAAATATAAATCACTAGATGCCGGAATTGAAGTATCCGAGTTTTTATACGGCAAACCATAATACTGTCTGCCATAAATAGCATTCAAGAATTGGCGGGTATATTCCGCACTATTGAAGACTGTATCTATTGTTACGTCTCCACTCGGTGCTTTTTCAAGAAAACTGCTTCCGAATTTGATCTCGTCAACACAAGACGTGGACAAAAATCCGCTGACAGTTATCCCTATTATCGCACTGATAAACCATTTATTTTGAACTTTCATTGTTTTTCTCTTTTTCTATCAAATTAGAATCCCAGTTTCAAACTCAACGAATATGTTTTAGACAACGGATAAGAGGGTGCATTACTTGCCCGCGTTTCCGGATCTCCCCACAAATAGGGTGTAAATGTCAATAGGTTATATCCGCTAAATGCCAGCTGACAAGTAGATAGACCTAGTTTTTTCATTAAGGGAAACTGAAAATTATATGCTACTTGCAATGTTTTTAAACGCAAATATTTTGCGTCTTTTTCATATAAGGTGGAAGTCGCATAGTTATTCGTAGCGTTTGCCCAAGTAGCACGGGGATATTCAGCACTCTGCGACGGATTCTCCGGTGTCCATGTGTGATTTAAATGATACGATAATAAACCACCTTGTGAGCTTGTGTTACCAGCAATAAAAGGTTGTCTGAATACATCTGAAATCATGCGGCTCACATTCCATGCACCTGCCCATTGGGTATTTACTTCTAGGTTCTTCCAACTGAATCCCAAGTTAAATCCAATCATATACTCTGGATCATCAGTGTAACCATAGTCACGGCTGGCATCATTCGTATCAATCTTTCGGTCACCATTCAAGTCGACATATACGGCATCACCATTTTCTAGCACTGAAAGCTGTGTCGGATAAGGACGATTGAACGTTTTTTCATATAATGCAGGGGTTTCCTCGTCATAAAAGCGCCAGAATACATATTGACTACGGGCACCAATACGGTGTCCCTTCTGATATTGGTATGAGTCATTTTGCGGAGCCTCTTTACGTTCGATAATTTCATTCTGATTATAAGAAAGATTAAGTCCTACCCAATAACGAAATTTGTCATTTATCTTATCATTCCATTTTAACGAAAGTTCCCATCCCCAGCTATCGACGATACCTAGATTGGCATAAGGAGTAATAAAACCTAACATACCTGGGGCTGTGCCGTCTTGCAATAGGATATCCGTACGGTGCTCTTTATAGTATTCAAAAGTACTTTTTAAACGGTCATCAAAAAAGTTTGCGTCAAAACCATAGTTCTGTTTGAATGATTTTTCCCAAGTTACATCAGCGTTATTCTTTGATTTTTCAAAAGAACCTAAAGATGTAGCTCCATTTTCGATACCAAATACATAACCATAACCATCCCCACGATTGGGGAGTGTAGAGTTATTGGTAGAATAGGGGTCAGCGAGATACATGAAACGAGTATCCGAGATTTTGTCATTACCTACTAGTCCAAAAGTCGCACGTAACTTGAAGAAACTAAAGAATGGTTTTAATGGCTGGAAAAACTTTTCTTCGCTTATCACCCATCCGATAGAACCGGCTGGGAAAGTACCGAATCGTTTATCAGGCGCAAAATTCTCGGAACCATTATACCCTACATTAAATTCCAGCATATAGCGGCTTTTCCAGTCATAAGTGACACGTCCTACCAAACCTACATATCCACGAGGAATTTCCGAATACTGTTTGGGATAATATTCTTTCGATTGATTGTAAAGCAGTAATGCACTAATGTTATGATTACCAAATGAACGGGCATAGTTTAATGCTGCTTCCATATACCAATCACGCGCTTTCCCCTGTTCGGTATCTTTCAATACATATTTTCCATTTGAATTTTCACCACTTTTGCGATAACCCATCGTTCCATCATTTTGTAGTACTGGGGTATAAGTAGCTACGGATGCTTCACTTTTTTTATAAACCGTAAACGAACTGTTATAAGAACCTTTCACTCTCAAAGACAGTCCTTTAGTCAGGAAATCCAACTTTTGGTTCAAAATTAAATCGACATTCATAACGTTGTTGTTGGTTTGCATGAAACCGCTTCCGTAATAAGTCATACCACCGGAACCTGTAAATGGTAATTGTACGTCATCATAATCGGTCGCTGTATATACTAATTTTCCGTCTACCAAACCCGGACTGGAGAATGGAGTAGCATAATACATGTTTTTAATCATTCCTGAACTACCTTGGCCTGTATATGGTTTATCCGCGTTGTTGATATTACCACCTATATTGAAAGATAGGGTTGTACTTTTAGTGACATCCATATCAAGATTAGTGCGGTAATTGAAACGACGATATTGGTAACTAACATTATAAGGCAAGTTGAATTCATTGAATAAACCTCCTTGCGTATATGCTCCTGCCGAAATAAAATAACGTACTTTGTCTGTTCCTCCGGATATGTTTACATTATGTTGTGTCTGCAATGTCATATCTTTCATTATATAATCAGCCCATTGTGTGCTTGGGAATCGTATAGGATCCGAATTATCCGCAAATTTTTGAATGACATTTTCTTTAAATGATTCTTCTAGCCCGTCATTTCTGCTCATCGCATTATGAAACATTGCATATTCATAGGAACTGGCTTGTTCTACCATCTTAGTCGGCATCAGTATACTGGCAGAAGTCGTAAATGAGATCTTCGCTTTTCCTTCTTTACCACGTTTGGTTGTAATCAGAATAACTCCGTTTGCACCACGTACACCAAATACAGCCGTAGCCGATGCATCTTTCAGTACAGTGATACTTTCAATTTCATTCGGGTCAATATCGTTCATGCTACGTTCCACTCCATCTACTTGAATCAATGGGGAAGCGTCTACCCAAGTAGCTTTACCACGAACAAAAACGTCAGCAGCATCCGATCCGGGTTCACCGGAATATTGTACAGTGGTTAACCCGGTCATTTGTCCTGCAAGAACATTGGCAACTGAACCGGTAGGTGCACGCAGTACATCTTCTCCTTTTACACTGGAGATAGCTCCCGTGACAGTCACTTTTTTCTGTACACCATAAGCTACAACTTCTACTTCCTGAAGTGTGGTAGCATCATCCGTTAATGTAACTCTCATATCATTCTTCGCTGTTATTTTCATTGTCTCATAGCCAATGAACGAGATTTTGAGTTTCGTGCCGGGGTGTACATTGAGTTTAAATACACCATTAATATCTGTAATAGTACCATTTGTGGTACCTTCGGCGACGACATTCGCCCCGATAATAGGTTCCCCTTTGCTGTCTACAACTGTTCCCTTTATAACATTTTGTTGCTGAATGGTGTTGATTGCAGCTGAAATTGGCTGCACACCTAGAGCGGGTGCAAAAGTGATTATAGAGAAAAACAGAGCGACAGGCAAAGCGGTCCCTTTTATGAAGTTTTTCTTATTCATATTTATTATAATAAGTATAATAATGACAGACAGTCTGTTATTTTAAATAAGTATCAATTTAATTGGATTAAAAAGCAAGCATCATGCGGAAAAAACCGTCATTACCTGATGCGCAACGTTTTGCAGTAAGAGAACCGCTTTCTGCAGGACCGGAAGCATCACTACCACTTCCCATTGTGTTAGCCCATATCCATTCGTTATTACGTTCGGTATTTGACCAATAAAAGCTTCCTCCTTGGGTAGCGCCATCATTAATAACTAATGTTGTCCCATTCGCTTTCTCGATGCTAGAATTTACAGTAGCCACTACTTGTTTGACAGCTATAAGATCAGAGTCTGAAGGGAAATACCAACCTGTTGTGATTGTGGGAGTTACGTTTTCTGTCCGATAGTTCTCCAAAGCTATCAATGCATTGCCAGCACCTTTCTTATAGTCATCGCTTATAGTAGCACCAACTTCCATGAGAACTGTATTATTGTAACCTTGGAATCCTGCAATGGGAGCTACATTTTTTCCTCTTTCCATATCTACGTAACTATCCATGTATTTTTCATCACTTCTGAACCAAGTACCGTAGTAGAGTTTATTGCTTGTACTGAATCTTCCTGTCTCTGCAGTATCTAATAGTGCATTTTTTAGAGCTAATACTAAACCATGTTTGCATTCGGGGTAATCGCGGCGTAATGGATCTTTGGCTTCTGCGTATTTATCGGCATGCGTTACCGATGGTTGCGGATTACCTACATAGAACACCACACCAATCGCATTTTCAGGTACTGTTCCTGCATCTTTGCTTACGATTGAACCATCTGCACACAAATAATCACCTATAGAAAGCAGTTGCTTTATCGGATCTGGATTCTTGACTTTATACAGTTTAGCCTGCCCACTTGTTAATGTAGCTGTATGATCATATCCTTTTTCATCATTACTTGCGATGTAAGTTCCTTCAATCGTGAATTCTTTATTCGGATTTACAAGAAAGCGATAATAAGTTTTAGAATTAATTTCTTGTTCATAAGGATTTGCTGCTTGATTATTTAGTTTGAATGTTCCGGCTTGAGTAGGGAGCACGTAGTCATCAATAGTTACATCTGTGTTAGTGAAATTATATACTACTTCCGGCATCTGAAGAACAGCGAGTGCCATCCGATGTTGCATAGTAAAAGAAACTTCTCCTTTCAAACGTTGTCCGGAGGCTTTTCCTACACTTGTCATCAAGTCATATTTCGTATAATTGGCTCCATTCTGATTCGCTTCCATTTTCCAATTCGCTACATATCCTTCAAAGGGATCACCGTCTGTTAACGTTTTGGATGCATCAAAGTCTGTATTTGAGTCGAATGTCTCATTGTAGGGATAATAGGCGTAGAAACTCATTTTCTTAAATTCACTTTCCTTGTATTCTATATTGGTTTCCATTTCCCATGCACCATCCTGCATCGTACATTTCACATTGTTTATATTGCTTATTATAGCTCCGTTGCGTACAGCAAAGATACCTATGGCATCTCCATTCACAAATATGGTAGAATAATCATTTTCAATTGCACGTGTAGTATTGTCGGTCTTAAACCCTGTGTCACTTACGGTAATTTGGAACCCTTGTGTAGTTCCTTCTTCATTGCTTATGTTGTCATCTTGATTACAAGATGTTAGTGCTGTAAAGCCTACAAGAAGCAGTATCGATATATAATTATAATATTTCATAAATTAGATATTGTTTATTCATTAAAGATTCTTTATTTTATTACTCTAAAGATATGTAAATAATGACTGTTCATATAAGAACTAGTCAATCTCCTCTTCTTCTAATTCCCAACTGGGGTTGGTGACTGAAGAGTCGGTTCCTGCAAGTCCCGCATCAGGTGAATATTTGTCCTCATCACCTGTGGTCCAGCCAACAATTTCTGTTGCTTGAGTGATTTTCAGTGTGTATTCATTATCTTCATACTTATTAACTTCGACTGTATAGTTGTAAGAATAACCGGGTTTCAACTCTGTTAAATTAGTGAAAGTTGCCTCGTAATAGTTTCCATCCATTCCTGCCTGAATCCAGACCTTTTCGCTAACAACTTGTGGTAATAAAATAGCTTCTATTGTGTAGTTCCCATCTGCACCCACTTTCCTATCGCCATCCCAGATTATATCTTCAGGCTTGACCGTTTCAGCAGTACTTACTGCTGAAACACCTGTGACGGGATTAAATGTTCCTTCTTGTTTTAAGCCAATAAGGTAACATGTTATATCAGATAGAGTCACCCCTTCACCTGGAGTAAAGGTTAGTTTAATGCGACTCATTACATGCCGAAATGACAGTTGTACATTGGGTTGTTGGCTGGTTGCAACTCCTGTTGCATAAAGAAAGTCGATTTGCTTACGTGTTTCTTTATTCGTTTGTACTTCAGTCCCGGTGTTAACCTCTACCGCTACCGGTTCTGTACCAGATGTTCCAGTAAAGGGGTAATACGCCAATACATCATAAGTTTGGGTACCAAGCACCCAAATATCTTCAGTTTTTCCATTCACTGCATTAAATAACCCTGTATTGTCTGGTGAATATTGATACTCAACATTCAACTGGTCTTTCCCACAGGTGATGCCTACTCGATCTCCAGACTCCCAACTCGTTTCTGTGGCTCTGGTTACAAGATTACTTGCCTCCTGATCATTGATTACTGCGCTAAATGAGACTTTAGCACCTGCCTCTCCCGAAAAATTGATATCGGATTCTTTGACTTCGTTGCTGCACCCTGCTAAAAGTAGCAGAATGAAAGCTGCTGTTACATAGTTTATTTTCATACCATGTTTATTAAAGTTAAACAAATATATTTCATAATTATACTCGTTGTGAAGGATCAAAAACATTCATGATAAAATGCGAAATGTAATCTTTATCATGCTCTACAAATAGTGTAGAAGGGAATGCTGTTGAATAGATGTTTTCCATATAATTAATAATTAGTTATAGATATTGACTTGTGTGTCTTATTTGCTGTTTCTCTCTTCGTCTTTTTAGAAGGATTATTTTCTTATTCTCTTAATTGGATAACTGAAAAAATTCCTTTAATGTAGAACTCCGGAGAATTTTAGTAGCATAATATTTTATATAATATTTGTATTTTTACATAGGTGATTTTCTATTATTTAGTTAAACAAAAGTTAGATTCTCTTTTTTAAGAAGCTTTCCACACTCTACCTGTGAAAAAGTGTTGCAAACATAGCGACTTAATTAAATTTTAGCAATGCAGAAT
>PPYE01091322.1_pt1 | contig 11995 bp, 8 predicted proteins | sample 1559881 | NCBI WGS metagenome assembly PPYE01 (sample SAMN08240022, study PRJNA423297) | Human gut metagenome, whole genome shotgun sequencing project.
GTGCTCTACACGGCCGTCATTCCGTTGCTCTCGGTGGGGCTGCTCCGCTCGGTGGGGCGTATTTCGTCGCTTGCGATCGACGACCGGCGCGAGCGGATTCTGCCGCTGGCGATCGGTATCGTCTGCTACCTGCTCTGCGCCGCTACGGTGGCGCGGATTCCTTCGGCGATGATCGTGCGCAAATTCATGCTGGCGGGCGCCTGTTGCGAACTGTTCTGTCTGGCGGTGACCTTCTACTGGAAAATAAGTCTTCATCTGGCTGCGCAGGGAGCCGCCGCGGCATTGCTCGTGTTGCTGACCTTCGGCAACGCAGGGAACCTGACCGGTGCGCTGGCCGTGGCCGTGCTGGCGGCGGGTGCGCTCGCCTCGGCACGTCTGTGGCTGGGATGCCACACGATCCGCCAGGTCGCCGCGGGTTATGCCGGCGGGTTCATCGTCGCGACGCTCGCCGTGCTGCTGTTGTAGGTGTGCGGCGAAAGGATTCTCTTCCGCTCGTTCCGCCGTTCGATCTTTTGCCGCTTTTGGCGCGATCCCGAAGCAGCGAAGGTGGCCGTTGATTTCCGCACGGCGCGTACTGAATTTCGGCTGGCGGCAGTTCGATAAAAAAACAGCGAGGTAAACTGCCTCGCTGTTTTCTATTCCGGAATCGGGATCGGGTTCTCAACGTGCTGCGATACGGCAGTAACGGTCGTAGCGTTTCAGAACGTCGCGGACGTAGGCCCTCGTCTGGCTGCCGCCGGTGAACCGGCCGCAGCGTACCTCCTGCTGCTCGTAGTATTCGGGCAGCGCTTTGAGCGCCAGATAGCGGGCCACGGTCTCCCATGAATCGGGATTCTCGCCGTGGCTGCGCGCCAGCCGGCGTGCGTCGTTGACGTGGCCGATGCCGCCGTTGTATGCGGCCAGGATGATGCTCATCCGGTCGTCGTCCGGCGTGCCGGGCGCGAAACGCAGTCCGGCGTCGATCTTCGAGAGCACCTGTGCCGCCAGCCGGACGTTGGTCTCCGGATCGAGGAGCCGGTCGCCCGTCACGTTGAACTGGCGCGCCACGGCGGGCATGATCTGCATCAGTCCGGCGGCGCCCCGTTTCGAAACGATGTCGGGCGAGAAACGCGATTCGTGGTAGGCGATGGCGCTCATCAGACGCCAGTCGTAACCCTCCTCTTCGCTGACCGAACGGATCAGTTCGTCGTAAACCGAGATGGTGTGGGCGATCTCCGTCCTTTCGGCACTGCCGATGAAGCTGCCTGCCGTGCGGTTGCCGTAGGGGCCGAAATTGGCGTTCAGACCGTAGAAGGTAGTCAGCAATGTTAAGAACACGAACGTTAAAAATGTCTTTTTTAACATAAAGTTTTACGTTGCGGGCAGCTCTCTGCGTGCCGTACAGTACACCGATCGATCAGTCGTAGAATCCCCACGAAATACCCATCTTGAACATGCCGGGGTTGAGCGGGTAGCGGGCCACGGAAAAGTAGTCGCCGTTGCCGAACAGCCCCCTGTTGACATGCTGATATTTCAGAAAGATGCGCATTCGTTTCCACTTGCCCATGACGAAAACGTCGGTGTAGGGATAGTTCCCCACCTCGGTTTCGCGCTGGTTGTAGAACGCCGACAGGGCCGGATTGTAGCCCGGGGCGTAATACTTCGTGTTGTAGCGGCCGTCGAGACCGATTTGCAGCCTCAACACGTCGCGCACCACCCAGAACTCGTAATAGTACGAGAGGAAGGCGCTCACGAGCGGAACGGGTATGACCTCCTGATTTGTACTCCACTGCAACAATACCCTGTTGTCCAGATGGAGTCCGCCGATGCGGAAATCCTTGCGGGCATACAAACTCGTCAGGCTGACGTTGCCGTCGTGTTGCAGGACGCCTACGTTGGAGTCGCCGGGACCGACGGGGCCGTAATAGATCTTGTTCTTTACGACACCCTGCCATGCGGCGAGTTCCAGCGCGTAGTCCGGCACGCGGAACGAAGCCTCGATACGGGTTTCATTCTCCTTGGCCAAGGAGTTGGACCACACGTAGTGGTTCGAGAAGAGATTCTCCTGCCAGTAACCCGGCGAACGCTTCTCGTTCGAGAAACGTCCTTCGAGAATCAGGGCGTGACCGCGGAGATAGCCTTTGAGCGCGAGGTGTGCGCCCAGCGACATGTCTCCGCCTCTGTACCCCGACGGGTAGACCTTCATGTTGGCGTCCCAGTCGACGTATTTCTTGATTTTGCCGGCGATCGACCCGTAGGCGAAATAGCTGGTCTTTCGCGTGCGGCGGTATTTGCCGGTGATGTAGTCGCCGAGCGCGAACTGCGAGTAGGTGTGTATGTCGAACCCCACGCCGCCGTCGATGGTGCCGATCACGCCGTTGCGGTCCCACGGCTGCGCCTGTACGAACAGGCGGTTCGAAAGCCTCCGTTCGCAGAGCGTGTCGCGCGAGGCGTCGGGGTGGATGAACCAGTTGTCGTAATACTCGTGGCCCTCGGTGGCGACGAAGTTGCCGTTCTCGTCTTTCGACCCGCGTTCGTCGGTGTAGGTGCCGAAGATGTCGGTGTAGGTCTTGCTCCAAATGTCGTACTCGATCGAGTGGCCGATGAATACGGCCGAGAGGTCGGCCAGCGAAAAATCGTTTTCGGTGACGCGTTGCAGCGGAATGGCGTAGGACTGCGTGAGGAAGAAGGCGTGGTTGCGGTAGATGTTTTCGGCCTTGGCGTTCGTCAGCCGCATCGGTACGCCCGACGGCATCTCGAAGACCGTGTCGCGGATCGCCCATTCGCCCACCACGCCGCCGTTCTCCTGCGTCTCGATGTGGTTGTTGACGTAACCGGCATGTACGGAGTAGCGCTTGCCCGTGTGGGCGACCGTCACGGCGATGTTCTGATTCTTGGTACGCGACCATTCGTAGAGTCCCCGCGTGCCGCGCGACTTGTAGTCGATGCTGAAACTGGTCGAGGGAGAGATGTTCTGCGCGTGGCGGATCTCGAAATTGGTCTCGCGGTAGCGTTTCTGTCCCGATTCGATGTAGGTCATTTGCAGGAAGGGACGTTTGCCGTTGTAGAACGGCGCATTCCGCATGTCATAAATATAGGAGTGGAACGGGGAGGCGAAACTGAAATCCTGCCACTGGGGCCGCTCGAAATAGTTGAGCGGAACCGATCCCTGGCCGAGCGCGCCGATCGGCGCATCACCCACGCCGTTGCGGTAGAAGGGGTAGTCGATTCGCCACGCCGTGAGCGTGGTGTCGAGCGGTTCGATCCGCACGCGGTTGTAATCCTGGGAGACGTTCCATTTGAAGTTGGGCAGCGCCCGGATCGAGTCGCTGAAAAAGTAGGATTCGAGCGGTTTTTTGATGCGCTTCTCCTTGGTCGAGTCGACGGGCTGCTGCGCCTGCCCCTCCTCGTCTTCGGGCGCGGGGTTCGGTACTCCGTAGAGGTTGGTGTTTTCGCCGCGTTGCTGGGCTCGCATGAGCGAACGGGCGTCGAGCTGGGCACAGACACGCCCCGGCAGCAGCGCCGCCAAGAGCAGCACTGCCGGGAGCAGATATGTTCCGAGCCGTTTCGACATGCGTTTTCTTTCTTAGGCTTCGGCCGCCCTGCGTCCTTGCAGGAGCCACCGGACGAGCGAGACTACGACATAGAGAACGAAAATCGCGGGAATTGCGTATGCGCCGAGCGTAAGAATAAGTACGACGCACGCCCCCAGAAAGAGATAGCGCAGCCGGTTGCCCGTCCAGCCGAAGCCGTGGAATTTGAGTGCGAACATGCGGATCGGGCTGATCATGAGCCAGGCCGTCGCCGCCGCGGCGAGCAGTACGGCTTCATAGGGCAGCGAGAGCATCCCTTCGGCGTGGAGCAGACCCAGCGAGGCGCAGAAGAGGCCCGCCGCGGGCGAAGGCAGTCCGCAGAACTCGGTGCGCTGCGTGTCGTCGATGTTGAATTTCGCCAGCCGCAGCGCCGTCCCGACGGCCAGCAGCAGTACGATCCAGCTCCAAGGGCCTCCCGTATCGGCCGCCCACCACGAACTGCCGGCCTGCCATGCCAGCGTGAGCATGACGGCCGTCGGTGCGACGCCCGACGAAACCATGTCGGCCAGCGAATCGAGCTGCAACCCGATCGGCGAGGACTGGTGGAGCAGCCGTGCCGTGAAGCCGTCGAAAAAATCGAAGACGGCCGCCAGCACCAGCAGCCAGAAGGCCAGATGCAGGTCGCCGTCGGTGAGTATCGCCACCGTCGCTATCATCCCGCAGAGCAGATTCGAGAGCGTGAGCAGGTTGGGAATGGTAAAGAGCTTGATCTTCATATTCGTGCCCGACAATTGATAGATTGACCGGCAAAGTTACGAATTATTTTTCGGTTTTCGGGCAAATGTGCCGAAAACCGATCGGACACGGCCTTTTTCTCCGCTGTTTGCGGGGCAATGCAGGGGGCGATGTCTGTGTCGGAATTGGTTTGGACTTCCTCCTGAGGATGACAGGATTTGTCGTTCCGGACGGAATGCAGTGGAGCGTAGGAATCTTTCCGCTCTTTTCGCAGTGCGATCCGGCAGGCCGGAGACCTGCCATGTGCGGACGCAAACGAATGATTATCATTGCGCACAGCGCACAACTGTCTCCGCATTGCACCGGAGGAGGAATCAGATCGGACGGCGGTTCGAGCGCTCGGAGCGGGCGTGCAAAACGACGGGCAGCAGGCGAGTGCAGAGGCCGCTTGCGGACTTTGCCGAGCCGCTACAGTCGAAGCGGTGCAATCTTTTGCGCCGCAACAGTGCAGTCTTTTGTACCCGCTCAGGGAGAACCTCCGTCCGATCCCGACGAAGTGCCCTGCGGACACTTTTGGCGCCACCTTTTGGTGACAAAAGGTGGTAAATCCGCTCCTTGCAGGAGACACCCAATCGGAGGTGCGGGATGCTTCCCGAAGTGAGAATTAGGTTGTTTTTGCAGTGCGATCCCGCAGGCCGGAGGCCTGCTAAAATACAGTTTCGAAAGATTCGCTCTTCGGCCGCAGCCGAAGAGCGGAAGCCCGCAGCCGCCCATGCAGAGGGCGGCATCGCTCCGCCTGCGGCGTCCGGCACATCCTCCGCCGGCCGCGGACTGACAAAGGGAAATCGCACTTTGGCTGTACCGAGAATATTTCGCCTCGGCAAAAAGCAAATTAATTTGCATTGCTTCCGGCTTTTCGTATCTTTGGCTTGCCGAAGATATTTCCGTTCGGCAATGTTCGAATAAATTTGACATTGCCCTCGCTTATTCGTATCTTTGACTTCGCCGAAGATACTCCGTCTCGGCATAATCAAACATGAATGTTTGCTTCTGCCCTCGACTTTTCGTATCTTTGTATATTATTTCAGGAACAATCAAACGAGATACGATATGAATCGCTACTGTATCATCATGGCGGGAGGCGTGGGAACCCGCTTCTGGCCGCTGAGCCGGCAGAACAAGCCCAAGCAGTTCCTCGACATCATGGGGACGGGCAAGTCATTCCTGCGCCATACGTTCGAACGCTTCGCGCCGCTGGTGCCCGACGAAAATTTCATCGTGGTGACCAACCGACGTTACAAGGAACTGATCCGCAATATCCTTCCCGATATCCGCGAGGAACAGATTCTCTGCGAGCCGATCGGCCGCAATACCGCGCCGGCCATCGCCTACGCCGCCTACTGGTTGCGGAAACACGATCCCGAAGCGCAGATGATCGTCACGCCGGCCGATCACTGGGTGGTCGACGAGGAGGGGTTCCGCTCGATCATCGGCGAGTGCCTCGATTTCGTGACGGGCCACGATGCGTTGATGACCGTCGGCATCCGTCCCACACGCCCCGAAACGGGTTACGGTTATATACAGGCCTCGGCCGACGAGACCATTTGTCCGGTGAAGAGTTTTACGGAAAAGCCCAATCTGGAACTGGCCCAGACCTTCGTGCAGTGCGGCGAATTCTTCTGGAATTCGGGTATTTTCGTCTGGAAGGTCCGCGATATCGTGCGGGCCTTCGCCCAATACCTGCCCGAACATCATGCGCTGTTCTCGTCGGTCGAGGCGGCGTTCGGTACGCCGCAGGAGGACGAGGCCGTCGAACGGGTCTTTTCGTGCAGCCATCCCATTTCGATCGATTACGGCGTCATGGAGAAGGCCGGCAACGTCTACGTGCGCTCCAACGCCGACGTGGGTTGGAGCGACGTGGGGACGTGGGGTTCGCTCTACCAGCTCTCGCGCAAGGACCGTTACGCCAACGCCAAGCCTGCGGAGGGTTGTTACGCCTACGATACGCGCAACTGCATCATCTCGCTGCCCGAAGGCAAGGTGGCCGTCGTGAGCGGGTTGAAGGAGTACATCGTCGTCGATACGGAGGACGTGCTGATGATCTGCCCGCGCGGCGAGGAGCAGAACATCAAGAAGTATATCGACGAGGTGAAGTTCAACAAGGGCGAGGAGTATATCTGATAATCGATGAATAACGATTGACAATTGAACGAAAACGAACGGCTCGGAACGCAGCGTCTCTATGCGTTGTTCGAGCGATACCCCGCCGTCGCGACCGACTCGCGGCGGGCAGGTGAAGGGACGATCTTCTTCGCCCTCAGGGGCGACCGTTTCGACGGCAACCGCTTCGCCCTGGCGGCGCTCGATGCCGGTGCGGCCTGCGCCGTCGTCGACGATCCGGCGGTCGCGGCGTCGGCCGGAGAAGCCTATGCCGGGCGGATCGTGACGGTAGACGACGCGCTGGCGGCCTTGCAGGCGCTGGCGCGCGAGCATCGTCGCAGGCTCGGCATTCCGCTGCTGGCGATCGTCGGCAGCAACGGCAAGACCACGACCAAGGAGCTGGTGAGCCGCGTGCTGGCCGAAAAATACGCGGTCTACGCCACGCAGGGCAATCTCAACAACCATATCGGCGTACCCCTTACGCTGCTGGCGATGACGCGCGACACGGAGTTGGGCGTGGTGGAGATGGGGGCGAGCGCCTGCGGCGAAATCGCCCTGCTCTGTGCGATCGCCGAGCCCAATTTCGGCCTGATTACCAACGTCGGGCGGGCGCACCTCGAAGGATTCGGGGGTGTCGAAGGGGTGCGGCGCGGCAAGGGCGAGCTGTACGACTATCTGGCTGCCAACGGCGGCCGTGCCTTCGTGCGGCGCGACGACGGGACGCTGGTGAAAATGGCCGCCGAACGGGGAAATCTGGCGGTGGAACTCTACGATCCGGCGATCGCCGACGGCGTCGGGCACCGGCTCGAAGGGGCGTTCAACCGCCTGAACGTAGCGGCGGCGATGGCCGTAGGCCGTTATTTCGGCGTGGACGAGGAGCGTATCCGCGACGCCGTGGCCGCATACCGGCCCGACAACAACCGCTCGCAGCGGCGGTCGACGGCCCGCAATACGCTCGTCGTCGATTGTTACAACGCCAATCCGTCGAGTATGCAGGCGTCGCTGGCCAATTTCCTCGGCGAGGAGTCGGTCGGCGGCAAGGTCGCCGTGTTGGGCGATATGCTCGAACTGGGGGCGTGGAGTGCGGCGGAACATCGTGCGGCGGTCGAACAGGCGCTTGCGGGCGACGTGGAGCAGTTGTGGCTGGTGGGGACGGAGTTCTCCGCCGCGTGGCGTGCGATGGGGTGCGGCGACGAACGGGTGCGTCTGTTCGCCACGTGCGACGAAGCGGCCGCCGCGTTGCAGGCGTCGCCGTTTGCGGGCAAGTTCGTGCTGCTGAAAGGGTCGCACGGGATCGGACTGGAACGATTGATCGAGTGGCTGTGATCGGACAGTGCTTTGGCTGATGCTTGTCCTGTGTCCGGCAGGAGGAAGCGCGGATAGTATGCGGATGCCCGACGGTCGTCGGGTGTCCGCGTTTCATCATGCCGTTCCTTTCGGATCGGCCGAATTCGGCGGGCGGAAGATCGATTTTTCGAAAAAATTCCTAACTTTGTCAATCAGACGCGAATTCAAACTTAAAAAACGAGAATGGAACAGGAAAAACAATTGACCTCGTTGCCGGAGAACGCCTACCGCGAGCTGGCGCCGGGCGAGGAGTACACGCCGATGCTGCCGGCGTCGGCCGCTCCCGCCGAAGTGACGCCCTATTCGGTCGGGATGGGCATCGTCATGGCCATCGTCTTTTCGGCTGCGGCGGCCTATCTGGGGCTCAAAATCGGACAGGTGTTCGAGGCGGCGATCCCGATCGCCATTATCGCCGTGGGCATGGGCAGCGTGCTCGGCAAGCGCAACATGCTGGGCCAGAACGTCATCATCCAGTCGATCGGCGCTTCGTCGGGCGTGATCGTCGCCGGGGCGATCTTCACGCTGCCGGCGCTCTACATCCTGGGGCTGGACGCGGCGTTTTACCAGATCTTCCTTTCGTCGTTGTTCGGCGGTCTGCTGGGCATCGTGCTGTTGATCCCGTTCCGCAGCTATTTCGTCAAGGAGATGCACGGCAAGTATCCCTTCCCCGAAGCGACGGCCACCACCGAGGTGCTCGTGTCGGGCGAGAAAGGCGGCGCGCAGGCCAAGCTGCTCGCCGTGGCCGGTGCCGTGGGCGGACTGTACGATTTCGTGGTGTCGACTTTCGGGGCATGGACGGAATCGGTTTCGACGCGCATCTGCGATTTCGGCGCGATGTGCGCCGACAAGTTCAAGGTGGTCTTCGGTCTCAATACCGGCGCGGCGGTGTTGGGCTTAGGCTACATCATCGGCCTGAAATACGCCACGATCATCACCGCGGGTTCGTGCCTGGTGTGGTTTCTCGTCGTGCCGTTGGTGGGATCGGTGATCCCCGATGCGGCGAGCGTGTCGCCCGAACAACTGTTCAAGGACTTCGGCCGGCCGATCGGCATCGGCGGCATCGCGATGGCCGGGCTCGTCGGCATCGTGCGGCAGGCGGGGATCATCCGTCAGGCGTTGGGGCTGGCCGTGAAGGAGCTGGGCGGTAAGAAGACCGCCGAGCAGACGACCGTGCGTACGCAGCGCGACCTGACGATGCGGCTGATCCTCACGGTTGTGATCGCCACGCTGGCGGCGCTGCTGGTCTTCTTCCAGTTCGGCGTGCTGGGCAACTGGGCGCAGACGCTCGTGGCGCTCGCGATCGTCTTCGTGATCGCTTTCCTCTTTACGACCGTGGCGGCCAACGCCATCGCCATCGTGGGGACGAATCCCGTATCGGGCATGACGCTCATGACGCTGATCCTTTCGTCGCTGGTGCTCGTCTCGATCGGACTGAGCGGCAAGAGCGGCATGACGGCCGCGCTGGTCATCGGCGGCGTGGTCTGCACGGCCCTCTCGATGGCCGGAGGCTTCATCACCGATTTGAAGATCGGCTACTGGATCGGTACGACGCCGGCCAAACAGGAGACGTGGAAATTCCTCGGCACGGCCGTTTCGGCGGCGACGGTGGCGGGCGTGATGATCGTGCTCAACCGCACCTACGGTTTCGTGGGCGAGGGTGCGCTCGTGGCGCCGCAGGCCAATGCGATGGCGGCCGTGATCCAGCCCTTGATGGAGGGCGGCACGACGCCGTGGGTGCTCTATTTCATCGGCGCCGTGCTGGCGCTGGTGCTCACCTCGATCGGCGTGCCGGCGTTGGCCTTCTCGCTGGGGATGTTCATCCCCATGGAGCTGAACGCCCCGCTGGTGGTGGGCGGTCTGGTGGCGTGGTACGTCTCGACCCGCTCGAAGGACGCTGCGGTGAACAAGGCGCGGCTCGACCGCGGTACGCTCATTGCGTCGGGCTTCATCGCCGGCGGTGCGCTGATGGGTGTCGTTTCAGCCGTGCTGAAATTCGCGGGCGCCGACTGGTACTTCGGGCAGTGGGCGTCGTCGAACGGCGCCGAATGGTTGGGGCTTGCGATGTATGCGGCCCTGATCGGCTATATGGCCTGGCACACGATGCGTGCGAAGCCCGAACAGGAGTAATTCATTTGTAACGAATAAGATATGGAACTCAAAGATCGATTTCTGAAATACGTCTCCTACGACACGCAGTCGTCGGAGCAGAGCCGGACCTTCCCCTCGACCGACAAGCAGCTGGTGCTGCTGCGCGAGCTGGCCGACGAAATGAAGGCGTTGGGAATGACGGAAGTGACGATGGATGCGCACGGCTACGTGATGGGCACCGTGCCCGCCACGCCGGGCTGCGAGTCGGCGCCCGTCGTCGGTTTTATCGCGCACGTCGACACCTCGCCCGACATGAGCGGCAAGGACGTCCGTCCCCGCACGATCGAGGAGTACGACGGCGGCGACATCGTGCTTAACGGTCAGTTGACGATGCGCGTGGCCGATTTCCCCGAACTGGCGTTCTTCAAGGGGCATACGCTCATCCACACCGACGGTACGACGCTGCTGGGCGCCGACGACAAGGCGGGCGTGGCCGAGATCATGACCGCCGCCGAGTATCTGCTGGCGCACCCCGAGATCGCGCATGGCAAGATCCGCATCGGCTTCACCCCCGACGAGGAGGTGGGACGGGGCGTCGATTACTTCGACGTCGCGGCTTTCGGCGCCGATTTCGCCTATACGGTCGACGGCGGCATGGAGGGCGAATTGGAGTACGAGAACTTCAACGCCGCCAGCGCCAAGATCGCCGTGCAGGGCCGCAACGTCCACCCGGGTTATGCCAAGAACAAGATGATCAACGCCATCGAGGTGGCCTGCGAGCTGAACGCCATGCTGCCCGCCGCAGAGCGTCCCGAACATACCGAAGGGTACGAGGGGTTCTACCACTGCGTGGGCTTCGACGGGACGGTCGAGCACGCCGAGATCAGTTACATCATCCGCGACCACGACACCGCGAAGTTCGAACAGAAGAAGAGTTATCTGTGGAGCGCGGTCGACCTGTTGACGAAAAAATACGGCGACGGGGTGTTGACGCTCACGCTGAAAGACCAGTATTTCAACATGCGCAAGATGGTCGAGCCGCATCCGCAGCTCATCGACAAGGCGATGGAGGCGATGCGGATGGCGGGCGTCGCACCGCTCGTGCGTCCGATCCGCGGCGGTACGGACGGTGCGCGGCTCTCGTTCATGGGACTGCCGTGCCCCAATCTCTTCACGGGCGGCATGAATTTCCACGGCAAGTTCGAGTACTGCTCGCTCACGACGATGCGCAAGGCCGTGCAGGTGATCCTGAACCTGGCGCAGCTGTGGGCCAAATAGCGCCTGACGATGGATCGGTACGGATTCTTGAAAACGGCGGCGGCCATCCCTTCGGTGCGGGTGGCCGACTGCGCCTATAACGGCGAGCGGATCGCCGCGCTCGTGGCCGAAGCGGCCGGACGCGGCGTCGAGGTCGTTCTCTTTCCCGAACTGTCGGTAACGGGCTATACCTGCGGCGATCTCTTCCTGCAACCGGCGCTGCTGGCTGCTGCCGAACAGGCCCTTGCGGAGCTGCTGCGGCGTACGGCGGAACTGAACACGGCATTCGTGGTCGGCCTGCCCGTCGCGGTGGACGACATGCTCTACAACTGCGCCGTCGTGGCGGCCGCGGGCGAAGTGCTGGGTGTCGTGCCCAAGTGTCATATTCCCGACTACGCCGAGTTCTACGAGTCGCGCTGGTTCGCTTCGGGTCAGGGGCGCCCGACGGTCGAGATCGAGTTGTGCGGGCAGAGTGTGCCGTTCGGGCCCGACCTGCTGTTCGACATCGGCGGTGCGCGGTGCGCGGTGGAGATATGCGAGGACCTGTGGGTGCCGGCCCCGCCGTCGGCGGAGGCGGCTACGGCCGGCGCCGAGGTGATTCTCAATCTCTCGGCGTCGCCCGAAACCGTGGGCAAGAGCGACTACGTGCGGCAGCTGGTCGTACAACAGTCGGCGCGTACGCGTGCGGCCTACCTCTACTGCTCGGCCGGTTTCGGCGAGTCGTCGACCGATCTGGTCTTCGCCGGCCATGCGCTGGTGGCCGAGAACGGTGCGGTGCTGGCCGCATCGGAGCGTTTCTCGCTCGGCGAGCAGCTCGTCGTGGCCGACGTCGACTGCCAGCTGCTGCGCAACGACCGCTGCCGCACGACGACGTTCCGCCACAGCGGCGCGGGCGG
>PPYE01257580.1_pt1 | contig 11995 bp, 20 predicted proteins | sample 1559881 | NCBI WGS metagenome assembly PPYE01 (sample SAMN08240022, study PRJNA423297) | Human gut metagenome, whole genome shotgun sequencing project.
ACCGGCATCACCAATACCATTCTCGTATTGCTTATTTTTGTCAGTCAGACAAGTATTCTCTACCTTTTCTGGTTCAATACCCATTTCCGGGATTTCTTTAAGCCCTGGAAGGTCTGTAAATGTAGAGCCTCCTGACTTCTTATATCCCAATTTCGCGCCATTAGCTAACATCCAATTCTCCTTTCTTATATGTCGTGATAGACCTCTTTGGTATTTACATCAATCACCATTTCATATCTCATCTGTTTGTGCTTTCTTCCACTTGGGTCATCCACATCCTGGCATCCTGTACGCAACAGTCCCAGCTTTTCAATTGCAGCATCCACAGCTACGGCTGCAGCAGTTGTACTTTTTCTGTGCCATATATCTATCCGATATCTAATATAGGCCTTCTGCTCCCTCATATCTGTATACTCTACAACCTTGTTATCTTCTTCCATGTACTGAATGGATAAATCCTTCTCCCAGTCTTTAGGATAACAGTCAGTTACGTTATCTGTAACAGCGAGGAGAGCTGCATACACCTCGTCCTTAACATTAATCATTACTTACACACCTTTCTTAATTCGCGCTTCAGTGCCTTTTCCATCCTTTCAACCACCTTGTCCTCATTGTTTTTCAAGGCAGGATACATAAAAGGCTGTGCCGGCTGCCCTGTGCACTGGTAAAACCGGCCATCTGGTGTATCCAGGTAAAACCAGTGATATTCTTCCGCTGCTTCTTTGTCAACCTGGCTTTCATGTATCCACCAGGGAGACATGGTATAGGCCGGACTGGCTACAGGGGATATCCCGGCATGGTTTGCGGCCCCCTTTGGCCCGGTGCCCATCTCAACATACATGGCATATGCTTTGTTGGTATACACATTCCCAATAACCCGGTCGTCCATACGCTCAGTCATGGACTTGATACTGTTTCTTAATTCACCCTGCCGGACAGGACACAGAAGTTTTGCTTCTGCTTGTATCCGTTTGGCCTGCTGTCCTACCAACCGCTCCATCTGCTGGTCACAGACCTCTTCCAGGGCTGAAAACTTCCTTTCCAGCTCCTTTTGTCCATCAATCACAGCTTTTCCACCTCCAGCGTCAGAAACCAATAGGGATATATAGCGACCACCCTGTAATCCGGCTCCGCTCCTCCGGGAACATACAGGCATATCCCATCATTGGCCGTGATGACCGGGCCGTCCTTGACCGCATAGCTTACCTTACCTGTTCCCGGTACTTCCTGATAGATTCCTTGGATTCTCAGATTTCGGATATTTGGCAACCGCTGCCCATACATCTCTGCCTGTACCTTCCCGCCTGCCGGCCACTCCTCGGCCTTAAAGGATACTGCTGGGCCATATTCCAAATATGAGCTACCCTCGCTATCCTTTTTAGGTATTGCCTCCCGGTGATGGTACGTTCCCAGCCTGCTCCGTCTTAGCCTCATACGTCTTGCCTCCTATCCTTGCCAGCCTATACCTGTCCAGCGTGTCATAGATGTGCTTTGGGGCATTATCAAAACTATATGATTCTCCGGCGCCGCTCCGGCTGGCCTCGCCCTCTGTACCCATACGGTTTAGAGCAATCACGGCCAGGTCACGTACTGCCTTTTCCAGACCTGTCACAATCTTTGTACGGCCTGTATAGGACAGCACAAAGGCTGTGGCCTCCTCCAGCAAAAGGGAGAGCAATATATCATCACTCTCCCCTGTCAGCTTTTTCAATTTTTCGATATCAGTCATCGGAACTCACATCCTTAAGAACAGCCAGTAATTCCGCCTTTGTAAGAGAATCCGCTCCTTCAATGCCCTTTTCTTTCGCCAGGGCCTTTAACTGATTGGAGGACATTTTATCAAGAGATTTATCCTCAGGCCCTATTGCTTCTGCTGCTGTATTTCCAATTTCCTTAAACCCCAAGACTTTCAGCTTGTCTGCCTGGGCACCGTCTGCAACCCGCTCCACATTATCCTTAATCAATCTCATCTGCTACCTCCTTATGCTGATGGCGCTGCATCTTTGATATTCAAATAGATGCTGTCCAGCTTATTGTCCAGCACCCAGATATCGTGGAATCTCCGGTAATCCATCTGCCATGCATTCAGTTTCTGGTTGACTGTCGGGTCAAAGATACGCATGATATCCTGCTTAGTGACTGCAATGGGTGTTGTGCGCGGGCAGATAAAAAAGTTAATATCTTTTGCCGTTGTCCCCTTGATGTAGCCGCCTTTCTCCTGGCCTGTAGTCTTACCATCATAGAGTGTAATCACTGTATACATGCGGTTGGAGGGTGTGGAAAGAATCGGTACATCATCCACCGCGGGAACTGCGGTATTGATTCCGCCTTTTGAAAATGTAGTGCTACTAATCTTACCAGACAGCTCCATCTCCAACTCCATAATCAGGTCAGGTGTCGCGTGAATCACAAGAGGCCCATTGTACTGTTCACGAACTGCTTTAATTCCCTCTTTGATTTTCCGAAGGGCCGATGTTCCGGTGGCTCCCGGTGTATAACCATAAGACACCATGCCAGCCTTCTTGGCCGCAATTGTCTCTGTTGCAATTTTACTGATACGGTAGGCGTCAATCTCGGGCACCACGAAAACGCGCTGGAATTCTCCCATGACAGCCGCCGCAGTGGTCACGAAGTTGTTTTCGTTAATGTCGATTGGGTCAAGCTGGAACTTGCGGCCTCTGTCCTGTGTCATCTTCATGGTTTCGTATTCCAAAGTAACGCCACCCTGCTGGTATCCGTTGTCCCGGTCGTAGTCCCCCAGGCCCTGGACGGACATCTTCGGGATTTTCACCTCAGCGCCTCCATTGTAAATGACCTGTCCGGCATTTGCATCCATCCAGCCTGTAACAGCCTCCCGGATTGCCACCTTATCCAAAGTATTCTGAAAAAGTGTTGCAGTTGCTAATGTGTTAATTGGCATATTCTTTTACCATCCTTTCTTAAATTCCCATCATCAGTGATTCCACCTGTTTAGCAAGGTCATCACCCCCGCCTGACGGTGCTTTCTTCGGCGCGGGTCCGCCTTTAAGTTTCTCGTCCACAGCAGCCTGTACAGCCTCTTGGAAGGCTTTCTCTACCGCGTCAATTGACTTGTTGCATGACTCCGCATTCGTGTAATTAAGCACTTCTGCAAGCCCCACAGGAAGCTTCTTTTCAGCCAGGGTATTCTTGGCTTCCGCCATCAGTTCCCGGCGCGTGATGTCTGCCTCACGGGCTGCCAATGCCCTCTCCTGTTTCTGGGAAAGATACTGTGCTTTCTCCTCCTTGGTCATCTTTGCAAGTTTCTCGGCCTCTGACAGCTTATCATCAGTAAGCGCCTGCCATTTCTCCTGTGCCTTTGCAAGGGCAGTATCAATCCCCTTCTGCACCCTGCGGTCAAACTCGGCCTGATAATCCTTGTTTTTTAGGATATCATCAAAACTCTGTGGAGAAGGGTCTGGTCCCGGCTCCGGTTTGGGGTCTGGCTCAGGTGTTGGTGCGGGGTCTGGCCCCGGTTCTGCAAAAAGCTGTAAGTTCATTTTCTGATACATTGGTTCTCTTGTCCTCATAGTCTCTATCCTTTCCGCCCCAGCCTGTTCATGCGCCCAGGCCGTTGCATAAAAATAACACCCAGGTGTCACCTGCGTGCTTCTATCTCAGCTATATGTTTCCATAGGCAGTTTCACCCCGCTGCCCAGAGGGAGTGCTGACCACCTAACCTTTCTTTTTTCTTCGCTTCATCTGCTTCTCCTTCTCTTCTGCTTCTTTTCTTCCCTTTACATATTTCGCATACCACTGTTCATAAGTCATACTGGCCGGTATTTCCTCATTCTTTCCAGTAACCGGATTTCTGGCCCTGCGCCGCATCTGGGATAATTCCGCATTTGAGATATCACAGATAGTTGTGGACCGGCACCATGGATGCATGGGAGGGCAATTAAGTCCTGGCTGCTGCTCAGACACATTAAACCGTTTACCGTCTAATCCCCGGCACACGGTTGACGTCTTAAGGTCCAGTGTTGCCACATAAATATATGTCTCAATGCCGCACTCCTCATATGACTGCATCTCCATCTGGTTTGCCAGATTACAGGATTCAGTCCGCACCAGTCTGCGTGCATTGCTGGCTCCCTGGGCATACTTATTGGCTATGGTGTCGGCCACCTCGCTGTCAGTCCGACCTGTCACCAGATTGATAAGCAGCTCCTGTTTAAGGTCCTGAGCCAGTGCCCTGGTATTATGCCAAATTCGGTCTGAGTAATTTGCACCGGACCATTTGCTGTTTATCACCTTATCAATAGCCTTTGGGTCAATAGCGGCAAAAGAAAAACCCAACCCCGTCCGTTGCTGGATATCGAAAATGCTCTTATAATATGCCTCGTTGGCAAGGTCCACATAATGGCTGGTGCTCCTAACCTTTTCCTGCTTATAAATCTGCTGCATGGTCAGGTCAATCTGGTTCTGGAGCTGCTGGAGCCGTTCAAGCCGTGCCTGGAATGCTGGGCTTTCCAGTTCTGCAAGGATAGCCGCTGCTGTCTGCCCCCTTCCAGGCGCCCTTAATGCCTGTTTCAGCTCATCCAACGATGTCTTGTCCTTTAAGTCATTTAGCAGTCTATATGCCTCCGCGTCTGTCAAGTGATGCTTACGCTTGTACCGCTCAAATATTTTATCCAGCTCATGGCTGATATACCCGGATGCTTTTTGATACAACTTTGCGATATCGTCTGCGGTATCTTCGGCTGATTGCATATACTCAAACATCTGCCGGGCCTTACGGCGCTCCCAATAAGACAAACTGCTACTCATCTACATCACCGGTTTTCTTCTCCTTCACTGTCTCCTTCCCATCATCGGGTGGTGGAGTATTGGTCCCAATACCAAACATGGCCTGCTGCTGTTTAAGTGCTTCTTCGGCTTCCTTTTCCACTGCCTCAACCTCCGCCTCTACATCATCCACAAATGGTACCTGTGACAATAGAGTCCTCTTGCTTATCTTACCCCATAAATTAGAAATAATCTGACTGATTTCCAGTAGGTTTTTAGGCAGTGCACGGGTAAATGTCGGGATTATACCGGATATGTCAATGTTTATTGCCCTGCTCTTATTCAACCATCCAGAAAATAGTCGCATCCGCTTACGTAGCCCCTTTTTGTAATAACGTGTTTTAATCTTGGTAATGTTTTCCATGCCAAGCAGCTTAAACTCCATTGCTACCCCAGACACATTCCCACCAAAGGACTCATCCGTCATACAGGGGATGTGGGAAAATTTATGTATATCCTGCTCGACCGCTTTTTTTAATATCTCCACACCTGTCTCATCAAACGTCCGAGTCAAATATTCTGCTTTTGCATCCTTAGGCAGTTCCAGTAGCTTATCATCCTTAAGCCGTTGTGCTGCGGTTTTTCCGTCAGCATCCTTCGTATCCTCATCCCCAAGCAGGGCACCATAGAGGGCCAGGATAGAATCTATAAACTGCTCCTTGTCGGTGATACGGTCACTCATCAGTGCGTTGTATGCATCTATCAAAGGTATTTGCAATTCAAAGTCGCCTATCGCAAGCTTATTATTCCTATATTCGATTACGGGTACCTCGTCAAAATAATGTGGTTCTGGTTCCTCCAGAAGGGGCTGAGGTCCCTCAATATCTCGGATATCCAGCACATATTTATAATGCCTGGTTAGCACTGTTGCAACATACACCGTCTGATGTCTGTCACTATCATCCTTCCTCGCATAATAATAAACTGCAAATAGTTCCTTCTGCTCTATGGTGTCATCATAGACCACAAATGTGTTTTCAGGCTCCAGCGTCTTGATTGTCAGGTCAGTACCGCCTTCTTCTGGATACACATATTCATAGCACCGTCCATAAATGGATAGGTCAAGGCCATTATCACCGTCCGCCTCATCGGCACCAGCAAACTCAAACGCATCCATTAACGGTTTTATATCCTGCTGGCTTTTGTAACTTACAGGGTTGCCAATAAAATAAGAGCTGGCGGTATCAGAAATATCCTTCGCATGGTTACAGACCAGCTTTGTTTTCCGCTTCTCCCCCAGTATCTTATGCTGCCCTTCATAGTATCGTTTCAGCTTTCTGAGCCTATGGACCTCCTTCTGGTGCTTTTTAATCAGCGTACATATTGCCTGCTTGCACGGATTAAGTTCATCCCAGGAATCCCTTGGTATTGTATAGGTATATATGTCAATCACCTCCTTAATGCAATCCGTAATCGGACTTCTTTCTTATCTTTGCCCTCTTGTTTGTCATTACATCTTCCAGTGCATACCGCACCGCATCAATTGTATGGTTATCCTTGTCTGGATAGCTGCCTTTAAAGTTTCCATTCTTATCCTGCTCCAGTTCATACCCAGTGAATTCCCTGGCCGCATTCGGGCAGCGTTGTTGGTCAATGATAATTTCGTTCACCTCATCAGCCAGGAACTCCATGCCGAAGTCCACAGACCCCGGCCCCTTCCTTGCTCCTACTACCCGTAACCCCAGTTCATTCAATGCATCAATTGCCCTGGGGTCCTCGCTGTCTGCTGTCACAACCTTATTAAGCGGATTGTATTTTTTAATTCGGGCCGCCAGCTTTGTATTTCCCAACCTTGGGGCATAAACTTCGCCAAACAAAAAAAGGCGTTTCCGCGTCTTATCATAATGCATCTTCTCATAAGCCGCTGGGTCTGCGCCAAATCCAAAGTCCAACCCGTGATAAATCCGGTCAAATCTTGCCATCTCTTCCTCTGTAATCGGGCGCACTGTCACATTTTCAAATACCTGGCCGCCCGTTCCTGTAGCTATACCAAGATACTCATGTTCGTAAGCCTTTGGTTTCATTTCTTTAAGGCTTTCAGCTTCTAAAAAGAAATCTTCTCCCAGCCATTCCGCCGGCACTGTCCTGTAATCACTATGGTGGACAATCGTATTCTCCCGGCTTTGAAGGATATCCTGGTTCACCCAGTTATTCATAGACTTTGGGGGATTCCACGAATAGAAAACATAGTATTTCGGACCACCACGCATCAATGACTGAAGTATGGTACGTTCTTCTGCGTCTCCGTCAAACTCTGCTCGCTCCTCAAACCAGATATACTTAAAGTACCCATTTGCCAGCTTTACAGATTTAATCTTTTGCGGGTCATCCGCACCACGGAAGATTATCTTATTTCCAAACGGTATGTATGTCAGGCTCAGTGGCGAATATCGGATTTTCCATTTATCTGCCACACCAAGCGCATTGATTGCCCATATAAGCTGTTGGAACACAGATTCTTCCAGGAACCGCCCTACCTTACGCATTGCAATGGCATTGGCCTGCGGGTCCTGCATCATCCCCAAAGGGATTTCAAGGCTGATGAACGACGATTTTGTGGAGCCACGACCACCAGCAAGTTTATAATGCGTATGCCGATGCGCTGCAATATCCCGGTGGAGGTCATAGAAGGAAGGTGCAATCAGGTCAGATAATCTAACTTGTGTCTGGCTTTGGGATGTCGTCAATTATCATCACCCCTCCTATCTGTCCGCTGTGCTCAATGTCCTGCTTATCCCTCCACTTATCTGGCCTCCGGTTCTTAAGCCAGAATATCTGTGCAGTGGTATCTGGTACAACCTCCTTGACCGTGACTGTGACCTTATCTCCATCGGCCGTTTCCTCTGTCTTGGTTTCCTTGTATGAATATCCAAGTGCTCTCTTAAGCAGTGCATTCTCAACCTGGATGTCAACAACCTCTTTTCCCTTTTTTAGGGCCTCCGATATGTCCGGATACTTCTTTTTCCACTCATATAACGTTGATGGGGTAATTCCGGCATTCTCTGCTATCTGCTCATCTATTAAACCGTCTCGCGCCCAAGCTTCCAATTTCAGCAAGCCTTCCGATGTTAACCAGTATTCAAATTTCCCTTTCGCCATCAGGCTTACCTCCTTTACTCGCTTTATGCTACGCTATTCTCCCATCATCTTCACTGTTTTATCCAATGTCAGCATCACGTTGCAGTTCAGTGTTATTTCCGATGCCCATAAGGCCATTAACCGGTAATCCGCAGCAGTTATCTTCTCCTGCATGGTACGTTCCCATATTGCTTTAGCAAGGTCCAGATTCCTGTCAGTAATAACAAGCCGCGCCGGCTTAACTCCTAATAATGGTTTCTCCCATTTCTCTCCCATATTCTTGTCCTCCTTCATGATATATAAAAAGGCACCTGATTACTCAGATACCTCTCTTTCCGCTCTTAATCTGTTCAACTCCTCAATCATAGAATTAGGCACAATACTGTACCCGACCAGTCGTATTTTCCTGGGCGCATCTTGTCCTATCTCTATCAATCCCTTTCCTGCCAGGTGCTCCATGTAAAACGCAACAGATGCAGTGGAGCTCAGACCAACCGCTTTGCCTATCTCCCGTATGGTTGGCGCATACATATGCTCCTGCATGTAATCAACAATGTACTGGTATATCTGTGTCTCCCGTTCTGTCATTTTCATATGCTTTCCCCCTATCTTAGTCATAATTATATGACATCCTCATGGCTGTGCATCTGGTAATATATTCCATCAAGGAGGCCCCGGACACCCTGAGTTTCAGACGCCGGGAAAATGGGTAAATAAAAGGCACCCATTGCTGGATGCCTGAATGCTTACACTTTTCTCATTTTAATTATAGCATACCATTTTTGTTAATTGTGTTAATTTCGTTAATCTTTTACATATTTAGAAATTATTTGCGATATCCTTCCATGGGTATATCCCAATTGTTTCCCTACATCTTTTACTTTCTCTCCTTCAATATATCGAAGGGACAAAACCTCCTTATCCCTGGTATCTTTAATAGCTGAAATGAATTGCTCCACTTCATCCACCTCTTTCTCTGCCTGTTCAATCTCCTGACCCAATCTTTTGATACGCTCTGCTTGTTTATCAGCTTCCACTGGTTCTTCCATCATAACTGTAAAACGCTGTTCTATGTATGGGAAATCAGGACTTGACCCCTTTACTTTTCCCAGCACAGTAGAAATTTCTTTCATCTGCTCATCCTGTATTTTATTCCTGTTTCGCTCAATCAACCGCTTATTCGGAAGATACGCCTCCAATAATCTTCTTGTCAATCCGAATTCCTCCTATCCTACAAAACGTGCATGTGCCTGCCGCACAGTGTCCTTACTAATAGCTGCATAGCACTTAAGTGTTGTATCAATCTTGACATGGCCCAGTACCTCCTTCACTATCTCTGCCGGCGCCCCTTTGTTAATCATATCGGTTCCCACAGTACGGCGGAACACATGCGGGGTGACTCTGACATCCGTCAACTCTTCGTCCCTCTCTTTAATTCGTTTCAGGATATTCCTAACTGTCTGGGCTCCGATGCGCCTGCATTGTCCATGTGGGGAAACAAATAACGCAGGGTTATCGTCATTCCGACTTTGAAGATATCTCCAAAGGTGCAGGGCTACCTGACCATTGAGGCATACCTGGCGTTCCTTACGCCCCTTCCCATATACGATTGCCGTCTTACGATTAAAGTCAACGTCTGACTGATTCATGCCGCACAACTCAGATACACGTATCCCTGTCACATATAACATGTCACATATTGCCAGCTCTAACTCATCCGCACATGCGCATCTCACCATTTCCCGCTGTTCTGGCTGCAGTGTGGGACCTATCCGGTATTCCACCTTAGTTTCCTTAAGTTTCTTGGCCGGATTATCCGGAAGCATATCCTCCGCATAAAGGAATGAGAAAAAACTACGAATGGATATCAGCTGACTGTTATAAGTCCTGTCTTTCCATTTTCTGACCAGTTTCCCATAGGCCATGTATCCCTTAAGGTCCTGGTATGTAATCTCAGTCACATTTTTATTGATATAATTCAGCATGTTCTTAATGTTATTCTTATATCCCTTGATGCTCCCGTCAGTACATCCATCCAGCTTCATCTGCAGGAGATATTGTTTCAAATACTCCACAGTGCGGTCCACATCCACGGAAAGCGCTGTTTCCTCCTCAAATATTTGGAACCTGGACAGGCACATATACAATATCTGTTTGACCTCATTCAGCCGTTCCTGCTCCTCAACCACCTGCGTCACGTTATCCATTACCTGCATGATTATCCGATCTATATTCACCTGTTCTGCCATCATATTACCCACCTCAGTCCTGGTATTATTTTCCTGTTGATTTAGCTGTCTGAGTCAGATATAATATGCTCAGACGTATTAGTTTGGCGGTGGTAAACATCTTGGCGGGTGTCCACCGCTTATTTTTTCGCACATACGTTCTGTCCTGCTGTTTTTATTTGCCGGGGTGCTCCCCCGGCTTATCTTATGTCTGTTTACGCTTTGGTTCCTTGCTGGCGTTTTCTGCATCCAGATGTGGACACGCCCAGCACCCGTACCGTATCCTGCCCTTGTTGTTGCGTTGTCCATCACACCCGTGATGCCCGTTGTCTATGTAGCACTGTCTCATAATACCGTATTACTCCCTTCGGTGGCTCCCGCAGCTCCGGAACCGGGCACAGGCTGGTGTACATGTAGGCCGGTGCCGTTCGGATGCGCTCCTTGAGGGCCTTGCTGCGGTCGATGCGGCTAACCTTGGACTGCTTACTGCCTTTCTTTATCATGCCCGCCTCCTCCGCCTCATTGGTATTCCGTGCATGCGTCTCCAGTTATTAGATGTCATCTGCGCTATAGTACAGCACCCACATAGTACTGCAAATAACTCAACAGCCGGGAGTATCAAATCAACACAGGCAGTTAATTCCAGTGGTGCAAATTCCCTCCTTGCATAATTCTCAAGTTCATCGTCATCCATACTGTTTATAATATCCTCCAGTTGCTCCGGGAGCTCAAAGTAATGATTTTTTTCATCTTTTAAAAAATACTTCAATCAGGTACCTCCCTTTCTTTCACAAATGTCAGTTCGTATTAAGCAATTCCGGATTCTCGTATATATTCCCGATTACCTCCACTGCCGAATTGTTGTTTTTGTCTGCCATGCCAATATAGACAAGTTTGACATCCTTGTCGTTTGTCAATCCGATAAACCTTGCGCACTTTTCATCCCATACAACCTTGCATTTCCACTTATAATTCCCCGCTACAATAATATCACCTTCCCATATCTTTAAACCGTTTTTATCAGTTAATCCGGTATACTGACAGACTGTGGATGGGTCCACCTCAATCCATTCCTCACATCCGTAAAATGGCCATTTTTCATATCTATAAAATACATCATTATTAAATATCGGAAGTATATAATGGCATTTTCGGAAGAGTACATAATACCCTTCCACCCATTTGCCGTTATCACGTCCCTTTGCTTTATACAATATTTCTCTCACTTTATAGCTCCTTTCGTTTAATTGGTTAAATCCTAATTTCACTGAACTAATTCTCCAAAAGTATCGTACATGCAGGTATAGCAATCTTTACCGCATGGTTCCCGGTCAAATTTGAATCTTCCATCTTTCCAACAGATAGGAGAATACATTAAAGCCGACTGCAAATATGCTTTTTGTTCTTCAGATGCGTTTATTAAAGAATCTATCTTTTTCATGTCACACATGATATCCTCCTCCGTTTTCCCCGGAAATTCAAATTTTTGTGTGGAAATTTTACCTTATACGGACATCCCTGTATCCCGTCTCTTTGGCAGTCGATTTCTTTCTTGGATATAACCTCCGACTGAAAAACGCAAGACGTACAAGTCTTATTTTTAAAACAATTATTGCAGTCACATATTTTTGTACACATCTGTTTCACCTCACAAATGCTAACTTTCCTGCTCAAACGGGCACCATGCCGGTACTTTTTTTAATGTGTGATACCGTCCATAATACAGTCCTTTGCGTTTACATATTTCAGGGTGTTTACAAACATTGCCCGCTGGCTTGCTTTGCTCTCTCCATACCGCCCCGTGCTCACATTTCATGCACGGGTGCGATTTCGCATGACTATTAAAATCCATCCTTTTTCCTCACAAAAATGCTAATAGTGTATAT
>PPYE01455201.1_pt1 | contig 11993 bp, 6 predicted proteins | sample 1559881 | NCBI WGS metagenome assembly PPYE01 (sample SAMN08240022, study PRJNA423297) | Human gut metagenome, whole genome shotgun sequencing project.
TCTTCTCAGCTGACTTGTCAACCAAGTTGTGGTCGTAAGATTTCAGTTTGATTCTAATTTTTTGACTCATTACTGTCTTAGTTATTAATAGTGTTATTATATAAGATAAAGTCCCGTAGGTTAAGAGTCATTCGCTAACCTACGGACTTTAGTTATTATTTTAGATTAAGTCTGTACGACCTTTTACTTCTTCCAATACTGCCTTGGCAATAGAGTTGGAAACCTGGGCGTGGTGAGAATATACCATTGAAGAAGTTGCACGACCAGAAGTGATAGTACGCAACGCAGTTACGTAACCGAACATTTCTGCCAGCGGAACCATTGCCTTCACGATACGAGCACCAGAACGGCTTGATTCCATACCTTCTACCTGACCGCGACGCTTGTTCAAGTCACCGATAACGTCACCCATGTTTTCTTCCGGAGTAACAACTTCCAGCTTCATGATAGGCTCCATCAATACCGGACCTGCCTTAGCGCAAGCGTTCTTGTATGCCTGGATAGCACAGATTTCAAATGACAACTGGTCAGAGTCAACCGGGTGGAAAGAACCGTCGATCAAAGTCACCTTCAGTGAATCCAACGGATAACCGGCCAATACACCGTTCTTCATTGCAGTTGTGAAACCCTTCTGTACAGACGGGATAAATTCCTTAGGAATATTACCACCCTTCACTTCGTCAACAAACTGCAAGCCGCCCTGAGTAAAGTCCTCATCAACCGGACCGATGTTCACGATGATATCGGCAAACTTACCACGACCACCAGACTGTTTCTTATAAACTTCACGCAAGTTAACAGTCTTCGTGATAGCCTCCTTATAGTTAACCTGAGGTTTACCCTGGTTACACTCAACCTTGAATTCACGCTTCAGACGGTCGATGATAATATCCAAGTGAAGCTCACCCATACCGGAAATAACTGTCTGACCTGTCTGTTCGTCAGTCTTAACCGTAAACGTCGGGTCTTCTTCAGCCAATTTAGCCAAACCGTTAGACAGTTTATCCATATCCTTCTGAGTCTTAGGCTCAACTGCGATACCGATTACCGGTTCGGGGAAGTCCATAGATTCCAATACGATCGGTGCGGTTTCGTCACACAGCGTATCACCGGTATGGATATCCTTGAAGCCTACACCGGCACCAATATCACCGGCGCCAATCACCTCAACAGGATTCTGTTTATTTGAGTGCATCTGGAACAGACGTGAAACACGTTCTTTCTTACCAGAGCGAGAGTTATAAATATAAGAACCGGCTTCAATCTTACCTGAATAAACACGGAAGAAAGTCAGACGGCCTACATACGGGTCGGTTGCAATCTTGAACGCCAAAGCAGAAGTCTTTTCATCCTCGCTCGGCTTACGGTCTTCTTCAGCACCGGTTTCAGGGTTTGTACCAACCACATTCTCTGTATCCAGCGGAGAAGGCAAGAATGCACAAACATAGTCAAGCAAAGTCTGTACACCCTTATTCTTGAATGAAGAACCACACAACATAGGAACAACAGCCATCTGTACTGTAGCGTTGCGAAGAGCTCTCAATATTTCTTCTTCTGTAATAGTAGAAGGATCATCGAAATATTTCTCCATCAAAGCATCGTCGAACTCAGCTACTTTTTCGAGCATCTTATCTCTCCATTCGTTAGCTTCGTCTACCAAATTAGCAGGGATTTCCTCTACTGTATAGTCGGCACCCATAGTTTCGTCATGCCAGTAGATAGCTTTCATCTTGATAAGGTCTACCAAACCTTTGAAAGATTCCTCAGCACCGATAGGCACAACGATAGGACAAGGATTAGCACCCAAAACGTCCTTCATCTGACGAACAACCTCAAAGAAGTCGGCACCCGAACGGTCCATTTTATTAACGTATGCGATACGCGGTACGTTATATTTATCAGCCTGACGCCAAACAGTTTCAGATTGCGGTTCAACGCCACCAACTGCACAATAAGCAGCAACAGCGCCGTCAAGAATACGCAAAGAACGCTCTACCTCAGCGGTAAAGTCAACGTGTCCCGGAGTATCAATCAAGTTGATTTTATAAGTATTACCGGCATATTTCCAACGAGTGGTAGTAGCAGCGGAAGTAATAGTGATACCACGTTCCTGTTCTTGCTCCATCCAGTCCATTGTAGCGGCACCATCGTGCACCTCACCGATTTTGTGAGTCAAACCCGTATAAAACAAAATACGTTCAGAGGTTGTTGTCTTTCCGGCATCGATGTGGGCCATGATACCGATATTACGTGTCAAATGTAAATCATTCTTTGCCATTTTCTAATTCCTTTTACTTTAAGTTTTTAATCTTTGATTGGTTATCTCTTATAGTATTAGAATCTGAAATGAGCAAACGCACGGTTAGCCTCGGCCATTCTGTGCATATCTTCTTTACGTTTGAAAGCACCGCCTTGTTCATTGAAAGCATCCATGATTTCAGCAGCCAGTTTGTCAGCCATTGATTTACCGCCACGCTTGCGGGCAAAGATAATCAAATTCTTCATAGAAATTGACTCCTTGCGGTCAGGACGAATTTCAGTAGGAACTTGGAAAGTAGCACCACCTACACGGCGAGACTTCACTTCCACTTGAGGAGTTACGTTGTCCAAAGCTTTTTTCCAGATTTCAAGAGCTGATTTCTCTTCATTCTGCATTTTGTTCTTCACTGTTTCCAAAGCGGCGTAGAAGATTTCATAAGAAGTATTCTTCTTTCCGTCGTACATCAGGTGGTTAACGAACTTGGAAACTTTCACATCATTAAAAACGGGATCCGGAAGGATGATACGTTTTTTAGGTTTTGCTTTTCTCATTTGTCTGAAAGAATAATGTTTTTCGTTCTTGGTTGTTTACTTCTGTCTTCTTCAACTCTCCCAAGGTCTTTTACACGACCGCCGCGAACCAATACGATTGAGTGTTCCTGCAAGTTGTGACCTTCTCCCGGAATGTAAGAGTTCACCTCTTTACCGTTAGTCAAACGTACACGAGCTACTTTACGCATAGCTGAATTCGGTTTCTTCGGAGTGGTTGTATACACTCTCACGCAAACGCCACGTCTTTGAGGACAAGAATCCAAGGCTGGAGACTTACTTTTCTCTACCAAAACCTCGCGTCCTTTTCTTACTAATTGCTGAATTGTAGGCATTTTAATTGTTTTTAGTTATATATTATGTTTATATTAATTCAAAACTATACACTTTTGGGCTGCAAAGATACTAATAAGTTTTGAATAATCAATGCACTACAAGTTCCGGCATGCGGATAGGGCCGAAAGCACGTTCATATTTACCAACATTTTCTTCAAGCGCACGCAGCAGACGCTTGGCGTGTTCGGGTGCCAATACAATGCGCGATTGAACCCCGGCTTTGGGCATTCCCGGCATTACCCGAATAAAATCCATGATAAACTCCGAACTGGAATGAGTGATAATGGCAAGATTGGCATACGTGCCTTGGGCCACTTCTTCTTTCAGCTCTATCTGTAACTGTCCGTTATTATTTTCCTGATTTTCCATATTATCGTATATCATTATAATTGAATGACAAATATACTTCTTTCATTCCGACACACAAAATACTCCAAGATAAAAGTAACAGTACGACCTGAACAAAAAAGGCACTTGATATGTCCTGAAATTGCATGGTCTGTTCGGATAGAACACATCGTCTGATTTACCTGAACAGACCATGCGTTTACCCCAAACCGATGGTCTGTTTTATTTGAGGCAATAGCATGCTTCCCCCTCCTCCCCTTCACCCTCAAACATCCATGAATAAAAGGTTGTGAAGGGGGCATGCAAATCTTTATTTTACTATTACATTACACTCTTCTTACATCAGACCGAAAAGAGAGCCGGTTTGCAACAAATATAAAAAAAGAAGAGAATCCCGGGAGATCCTCTTCTTTCACTATAAAAATTACTGATTGTATTAACGTAGTAATTACTCTTCTACCTTATCATCAACTGCATAATCGAGCACCGTTTTCTTGTTGGCAAGCATACGATCGTACTCTTCTTTCGAACCGACAATAATCTTCTCGAATTCGCGCTGACCTGTACCGGCAGGAATCAAGTGACCGCAGATAACATTTTCTTTCATACCTTCCAGACGGTCTACCTTTCCGTTGATAGCAGCTTCGTTGAGCACCTTCGTCGTTTCCTGGAAAGAAGCGGCAGACATAAAGCTTGAAGTCTGCAAAGCCGCACGGGTAATACCTTGAAGAATCTGTGTAGAGGTAGCAGGCACAGCATCACGTACTGAAACGGGTTTCAAGTCACGGCGCTTCAGCATGGAGTTTTCATCACGCAACTTGCGGGCAGTAACAATCTGTCCCGGTTGCAGGTTCTGAGAATCTCCGGCATCTACTACAACTTTCTTGCCCCAGATACGGTCGTTCTCTTCCATGAATTCGAGCTTATCCACTACCTGTTGTTCCAAGAAGCGGGTATCGCCCGGTTCATCGATTTCAACCTTACGCATCATCTGACGAACGATAATTTCAAAGTGCTTATCGTTAATCTTCACACCTTGCAGACGATAAACGTCCTGTACTTCGTTTACGATATATTCCTGTACTGCCGTAGGACCTTTAATGGCAAGGATATCGGCAGGGGTAATGGCACCGTCGGACAACGGAGTACCGGCACGCACGTAGTCGTTCTCCTGTACCAGTATCTGTTTGGACAGCGGTACGAGATATTTCTTAACTTCTCCGGTCTTAGAGGTAACGATAATTTCGCGGTTACCACGTTTCACCTTACCCATTGTGACCTCACCGTCAATTTCGGAAACCACAGCAGGATTGGACGGGTTACGTGCCTCGAACAATTCGGTAACACGGGGAAGACCACCCGTGATATCACCCGCCTTACCAACGGCACGCGGAATCTTCACGATTACTTCACCAGCTTTTACCTTCTGTCCGTTTTCCACTACTACGTGACCACCCACAGGAAGGTTATAGGTACGGATAAGTTCGCCATCTTCAGTCATGATGTGCGCTGTAGGCACTTTCGTCTTGTCCTTAGACTCAATGATGATGATTTCGCGCAAACCGGTAGATTCATCGGACTCTACCTTATAGGTAACGTTTTCAATAACGCCTTCAAACTCAATCTTACCGGTAGCTTCGGTAATGATAACTGCGTTGAACGGGTCCCAACGGGCTATAAGTTTGCCTTTCTCTACTACTTCACCATCCGCTGCATAGAGTGTAGAACCATAAGGCACGTTATGCGTAGAAAGTATGATACCTGTATTGACATCTACGAAACGTACTTCTGCCAGACGGCCTACTACCACCTTAGCCGGTTCGCCTGCTTCGTCAATAATATCTACTGTACGGAGTTCTTCAAATTCCAGACGGGAAGGATTCTTGGCAACAATACTTGCATTGGCAGCGATATTGGCTGCCGTACCACCGGCATGGAACGTACGCAACGTCAACTGTGTACCCGGCTCACCGATAGACTGCGCAGCGATTACACCGACAGCCTCACCTTTCTGAACCATACGGCTTGTAGCCAGATTACGGCCGTAGCACTTGGCACAAACACCCTTCTTGGATTCACAAGTCAATACAGAACGGATTTCAACGCTCTCAATCGGAGAGTCTTCAATCTTCTGTGCAATGGCTTCAGTGATTTCTTCACCACCTGCAACAAGCAATTCACCGGTTGTGGGGTGAACGATATCATGTACGGATACACGTCCCAGAATACGTTCGTACAATGTAGCGATTGTCTCATCGTTATTCTTCAAAGCTGTACAAACCAGTCCGCGAAGCGTACCGCAGTCTTCTTCGTTGATAATCACATCGTGAGATACGTCAACCAGACGACGGGTCAAATATCCGGCGTCGGCCGTCTTCAAAGCGGTATCGGCAAGACCCTTACGAGCACCGTGAGTAGAGATAAAGTACTCCAACACGGAAAGACCTTCCTTAAAGTTAGAAAGAATCGGATTCTCGATAATCTGACCGCCTTCAGCACCTGCCTTCTGGGGTTTCGCCATCAAACCACGCATACCGGAAAGCTGACGAATCTGCTCCTTAGAACCACGGGCTCCGGAATCCAACATCATGTATACGGAATTGAATCCCTGATCGTCGCTCGAAATAGTTTTCATCAAAATGTTTGATAACTCGGAGTTTACATGTGTCCAGATATCAATTACCTGGTTGTAACGCTCGTTGTTGGTGATGAAACCCATATTATAGTTGTTGATTACCTGCTCTACTTCTTCGTAACCTTTCTGCACCAGCGCTTCTTTCTCTTCAGGAATAATAATATCTCCCAAGTTGAACGAAAGACCGCCTTTGAATGCCATCTGATAACCGAGGTTCTTGATTCCATCCAGGAATTCGGCTGCTTCTGCCACACCACAAACCTTGATTACGTGACTGATGATGTCACGAAGTGACTTCTTAGAGATAATCGTATTGATATAACCCGCTTTGGCAGGTACAATTTCGTTTACAATAACACGACCTACCGATGTGTCGTGCATCATCTTGTCTACCACATTACCGTTTTCGTCAATGTCCTTAACGATAACGCTGATAGGTGCGTGAATGTCGCACTTACCTTCGTTGTAGGCAATAAGCGCTTCTTCCGGACCGTAGAAAGTGAGGCCTTCACCTTTAGCTCCTTTACGCAGTTTGGTGATATAGTACAAACCGAGTACCATATCCTGTGCGGGCACTGTAATAGGCGCACCGTTGGCAGGGTTCAAGATATTATGTGACTGGAGCATCAGCATCTGTGCTTCCAGAATAGCTTCGTTGCTCAAAGGCAAGTGAACGGCCATCTGGTCACCGTCGAAGTCGGCGTTGAATGCCGTACATGCCAACGGGTGCAACTGGATTGCCTTGCCTTCAATCATCTTCGGCTGGAACGCCTGGATACCCAGACGGTGCAGTGTCGGAGCACGGTTCAACAATACCGGATGTCCTTTCATTACATGTTCCAGAATGTCCCAGATAACAGGTTCCTTACGGTCTACAATCTTCTTGGCACTCTTCACCGTCTTCACAATACCACGCTCGATGAGCTTACGGATAATGAACGGCTTGTAGAGCTCGGCCGCCATGAGTTTAGGAATACCGCACTCACCCATTTTCAGTTCCGGACCTACAACGATTACGGAACGTGCAGAGTAATCGACACGCTTACCCAACAAGTTCTGACGGAAACGTCCCTGCTTACCTTTCAAACTGTCGGAAAGTGACTTCAAAGGACGGTTGGCATCAGTCTTCACTGCGCTTGACTTACGAGAGTTATCGAACAATGAATCGACAGCTTCCTGCAACATACGTTTCTCATTACGTAAAATCACCTCAGGAGCCTTGATTTCAATCAATCTCTTCAAGCGGTTGTTACGGATGATAACGCGACGGTAAAGGTCGTTCAAGTCGGAAGTGGCGAAACGCCCGCCATCCAACGGAACCAACGGACGAAGTTCGGGCGGGATAACCGGTACGATACGTACAATCATCCATTCGGGCTTGTTGCGTCCGCGTGATGCACGGAAAGACTCAACTACCTGCAAACGCTTCAAAGCTTCGCTCTTGCGCTGTTGTGAAGCATCGCTGCCTGCACGGTTACGCAGTTCGTAAGACAATGAATCAAGATCAATGCGCGACAGCAAGTCATAAATGGCTTCTGCACCCATCTTGGCAACAAACTTATTGGGGTCTGAATCTTCAAGGTACTGATTATCGCTTGGTAACTTTTCCAACAGATCCAGATATTCTCCTTCTTCAAGCAAATCATACTGTGCCACTTCGCCTTCCAATATACCCGGCTGGATTACTACATAACGCTCGTAGTAAATAATAGCATCGAGTTTCTTGGTCGGTAAACCCAGCAAGTAACCGATTTTATTAGGAAGCGAACGGAAATACCAAATGTGAGCCACCGGCACAACCAGCTGGATGTGTCCCATACGCTCACGACGTACTTTCTTTTCTGTCACTTCCACACCGCAACGGTCGCACACAATGCCTTTGTAACGGATACGTTTGTACTTACCGCAATGGCACTCATAATCCTTAATAGGACCGAAGATACGCTCGCAGAACAAACCGTCGCGTTCCGGCTTATACGTCCGATAGTTAATGGTTTCAGGCTTTAAAACTTCACCACTCGAATTCTCAAGGATTTCTTCGGGAGAAGCCAAACCGATAGAGATTTTCGAGAAATTACTCTTTATCTTGTTATCTTTTCTAAAAGCCATACTTTTATATATAATTGATAATTGAGAATTAAAAATTGAAAAACAATGTTGATAAGTCGGGAATTGAGAATCAAGAGACATTAGCTCTCAACCCTCAATTTCCAAATTTCAATTTATTCTAAGTTGATGCTCAAGCCCAAACCTCTCAACTCGTGCAACAATACATTCAGTGATTCAGGAATACCCGGAGCTGGCATCGGCTCACCCTTAACGATTGCTTCATAAGCCTTGGAGCGTCCGACAACATCATCAGACTTGATAGTCAGGATTTCCTGCAGGATATGCGCAGCACCGAATGCTTCGAGCGCCCAAACCTCCATTTCTCCGAAACGCTGACCACCGAACTGTGCCTTACCGCCCAATGGCTGTTGCGTAATAAGCGAATAAGGACCGATAGAACGTGCGTGCATCTTATCTTCAACCATGTGACCGAGTTTCAGCATGTATGTCACACCCACTGTAGCCTGCTGCTCGAAAGCCTCACCTGTACCACCATCATACAAAGTGGTTTTACCATAACGGGGCAGACCGGCCTTGTCGGTCCATTCGTTCAGGTCATCCAGCGTAGCACCATCAAAGATAGGCGTAGCAAACTTAACTCCCAAGTTCTTTCCGGCACGTCCCAAAACAGCCTCGAATATCTGACCGATGTTCATACGTGAAGGCACACCCAGCGGATTCAATACAATATCTACTGGAGTACCGTCTGCCAAGAACGGCATGTCTTCCTGACGTACCACGCGTGAAACGATACCTTTGTTACCGTGACGACCGGCCATCTTATCACCAACACCGATCTTACGCTTCTTGGCAATATAAACCTTAGCCATCTGGATAATACCTGCAGGCAACTCGTCACCGATAGTAATAGCAAATTTCTTACGTTTCAACTCTGCATCGAGTTCCTTATATTTCTTGATAAAGTTCGTTACCAGTGCACGGATCAATTCATTGGTATGCTCGTCTTTTGTCCAATTGCTCAACTGAATAGCAGTAAAGTCTATATCACTGAAATCAGAAGCATAGAATTTAGCGCCTTTACTGATTACTTCAGCTCCCATATAGTCTTTCACACCTTCTGAAGTATGATTTTCTGTGAGCTTCAAAAGCTTATTTACCAATATTTTCTTCAAATCAGCCACCTTGCTATCGAACTCATCATCAATCTTCGGCAACAATGCCTTGTCGGCCAATTTAGAACTACGAGTCTTGATAACGCGGGAGAACAGACGTTTACCGATAATCACACCCTTCAAAGAAGGAGATGCCTTCAAAGACGCATCTTTCACATCACCAGCCTTATCACCGAATATGGCACGAAGCAACTTTTCTTCCGGAGAAGGGTCAGACTCCCCTTTCGGAGTAATCTTACCAATCAAAATATCACCCGGCTCGATACGGGCACCTACACGCACAATACCATTCTCGTCAAGGTCTTTGGTAGCCTCTTCACTTACATTAGGAATATCGGAAGTCAACTCTTCCATACCGCGCTTCGTTTCACGAACTTCCAAAGAGTATTCCTCTACGTGTACGGAAGTCAAAAGGTCTTCGCGAACCACACGTTCGTTCAATACGATAGCGTCCTCATAGTTGTATCCCTTCCAAGGCATGTAGGCAACCAACAGGTTCTTACCCAAAGCAAGCTCGCCCTGTTCGGTCGAGTAACCCTCGGTAAGGATTTGTCCCTTCGTCACACGCTGACCTTTCTCGCAAATAGGACGAAGGTCAATCGTCATGTTCTGGTTGGTACGACGCCATTTGGGAATAGTATATTCTTTCAGTGCAGATTCGAAGCTTACAAACTCTTCCTCTTCCGTACGATCGTACAGAATGCGGATAGTCGTAGCATCTACAAAGTCAACCACGCCTTCGCCCTCAGCAGTAATCTGCGTACGAGAGTCACGTGCAAGCTGACGTTCGATACCTGTACCTACAATCGGAGCTTCACTCTTCAACAAAGGAACTGCCTGGCGCATCATGTTCGATCCCATCAACGCACGGTTAGCATCGTCATGTTCCAAGAACGGAATCAAAGATGCTGCAATAGAAGCAATCTGCTGTGGCGATACGTCCATCAGCTCTACCTCATCAGGAGCTACAACCGGATAATCGGCATCCTGACGGGATTTTACTTTGTCGCGGACGAAAGTTCCGTCTTCATTCAAAGGTGCATTACCCTGAGCGATAATCTTCTCTTCTTCTTCTTCGGCTGTAAGGTAAACCAAACCTTCATCTGAAAGGTCTACCTTTCCGTTAGCCACCTTGCGGTACGGTGTCTCAATAAAACCAAGCTGATTGATTTTAGCAAACACACAAAGTGAAGATATCAAACCAATGTTCGGACCTTCAGGCGTTTCAATCGGACAAAGACGACCGTAGTGAGTATAGTGTACGTCACGCACCTCAAAACCGGCACGTTCACGTGACAAACCACCGGGACCCAAAGCTGACATACGGCGCTTGTGAGTGATTTCGGCAAGCGGGTTGGTCTGGTCCATGAATTGTGACAAGGCATTTGTTCCGAAGAAAGAATTGATAACGGAAGAAATAGTCTTGGCGTTAATCAAATCGATAGGAGTAAAGACTTCATTGTCACGAACGTTCATACGCTCGCGGATAGTACGGGACATACGTGCCAAACCGATAGCAAACTGGTTTGACAACTGTTCGCCTACCGTACGTACGCGACGGTTGCTCAAGTGGTCAATATCATCCACATCTGCTTTTGAGTTTATCAACTCAATCAGATACTTGATAATCTCAATGATATCTTCCTTGGTGAGTACACGGACATCCATGTCAGTCGTCAAATTCAACTTTCTGTTGATACGGTAACGACCTACATCACCCAAGTCGTATCTCTTTTCTGAGAAGAACAGGTTATTAATAACCTCACGTGCGCTGGCATCATCGGCAGGATCTGCATTACGCAGCTGACGATAGATATAAAGCACTGCTTCTTTTTCCGAATTACTGGGGTCCTTCTGCAGGGTGTTATATATGATAGAGTAGTCAGACTGGTTCGGTTCTTCCTTATGTACAAGGATATTCTGAACGCCTGACTCTAATATAATGTCAATATGTTCCGGCTCGATTATAGTTTCACGGTCGATAACCACTTCGTTACGCTCAATAGAAACAACTTCACCGGTATCTTCGTCTACAAAATCCTCAATCCATGTTTTCAATACACGTGCTGCCAACTTACGACCTACAATCTTCTTGAGGTTCGTCTTATTCACTTTCACGTCTTCCGCCAGATTGAAGATTTCAAGAATGTCCTTATCATTCTCAAAACCGATAGCTCTCAGCAAGGTGGTTACCGGCAACTTCTTCTTACGGTCGATATAAGCATACATGACATTGTTGATGTCAGTAGCAAACTCAATCCAAGATCCTTTGAACGGGATGATACGGGCTGAGTACAACTTAGTACCGTTGGCATGCACGCTTTGACCGAAGAATACGCCCGGTGAACGATGAAGCTGCGACACAACAACACGTTCCGCACCATTGATAACGAATGTAGCCTTATCCGTCATATAAGGAATCGGGCCCAGGAATACATCCTGAATAACCGTATCAAAATCTTCGTGGTCAGGGTCGGTACAATATAATTTCAATTTTGCCTTTAAGGGTACGCTATAAGTAAGCCCTCGCTCTATACATTCGTCTATGGTATAGCGCGGCGGATCAATATAGTAGTCCAAAAACTCAAGAACAAAATTATTTCTTGTATCGGCAATGGGGAAGT
>PPYE01644131.1_pt1 | contig 11991 bp, 7 predicted proteins | sample 1559881 | NCBI WGS metagenome assembly PPYE01 (sample SAMN08240022, study PRJNA423297) | Human gut metagenome, whole genome shotgun sequencing project.
GAATAATACAAGCCATTTATATGATTCGTGTACTCTTCGGATGTTTTATCGATCGGATAACCGCCGAGGTTTTTAGGATCGATCTGGGATGGTAATTTTCCCTGATATTCTACAATGTCAACAAAATAGTTTATATTCTTTGGTCTGAATGCCAATACCGCTGAAAAATCCGCGTTGGAAGTAAGATGAACTATGCTCAACTGTTCCAACGCGGATTGATTAAACTTTTCAGTTCTTTCCATTTCGATAGCCCTTGTATCGACTACAAGGGCACCTTTTATCATCGGGAATATATCAGTCCATTTGTACCAAGTTACTACCATAAGAAACATAACCATTATTAGAATTATTTTTATCAGCAATTGTTTCCATGTTTTCACACCCATCACAAACGAGATTACCCGATCAAATAAGGCTAGTTTATCTACGGGATTTCTCTCAGCCATTTTTATAAGACTCTTCTTAGGTTACTATACGTATATTTAGGATACAACAAAAAGGCTACCTGTATGGTAGCCTTTTAATCTATTTAATATTATGAGGTGAGTTTGTTGGTTTATCTATCAAACATATTCTAATAAAGCACCAAACTGGTTATCCATTCTAGCCTCAAAATACCCATTAAGACCGCCAGCGTTTTCGCACCTATATCTTCTCCAACCATCACTCATAGTAGTTCCGCTGAAATAAACATCATACTGGTCTCCACCTGCTGCATTAAATATAGACACTTTAACTCGTCTATCAGCCCCATTTAAAATAGACAAACAATAAGGATCCCCTTTAATATTTGTAATGGCTACTAAAGACCCTACTTCACCACCAGGAAATGCATTTAATGTTGGCTGGTTTGCTGAGTCTCCTATATTTACTGCTAACCCTCTTTTAAAGAATCCTCTATATCTAGATGGATCGCCAGAAGAACCTTGTGCATAGTTAATTCTGAAAATTAAATGGAATACGCTTTGTCCAATCATATTAGACATCCAAAACGGTGTCCCTATTCTTAATTTGGCCCCAGCTTGAGCCATCCATGCTTCGCCAGTTTCAGCCTTTGCCGAACTTCCGACCCACGGCCCTGTTACTGCCATAGTTATTTCTCCTAAAAGGGGCCGAAGCCCCTTACATTATTTCAGTTGAGATTTAAGCTCTTTAACCTCAGCAGAAAGCTCTTTAACAGATTCAACGAGAAGTGCAATTACTGAGTTGTAATTCAGACGCAATAAACCCCCGTCTGCTTCAATATCCTGAGTAACTGCTTCCGGAAGAACTTCTTGAACTTCCTGCGCGATTAAACCAGCAGAACGAGTAGTACCACCGGATGTGTTGTGAAGCTCATAAGTATTACCGGTTAGTTTTTCTACTTTTTCCAAAGCATTTTCAATAACTTTGATATCCGATTTGGCTCTACGGTCAGAACGAATCTCGACGTTATCGAATGAACCATTACGGGTACATATGAAATCACCACCAGCCCGGAAATAAAAGCTGTTATCTTGACCATAGCCATTAACATTAAGAATAGCTTGGTGATAATTTCCTACATATTCTTGGAAGTATAAGGAAACATAAGCACCATTACTAAATCTACTTGTTAGGCCAGCGGTATTTAAATACGCGCCAATACCGCCGCCAGGGTAATTAGTAGTACTATTAACACCATTAAAGTTACTAATAGCACCTGGGAATTGACAAGATCCTGATTCCCAAAAGTTCCAAGTAGGGCCACTTCCACCCTTAGCACGAATAGTCACGTTACCTGGGTCATCTACATATAAAAGACCTTTTTCTGTACCATCTGCTTTACGGAAGAACAGATGACTATTTCCATCATTCATGACATTAATAGAAGTTTTGGCTGTAAGCTCATTTAAGAAATTAGCTCTACCTCCTACTTCTAAAGTACCATTAAGCGCCGAATTTCCGGTAGCCCAAAGCGATGTAGTTTTTAACTGGTTTCCAGTGATATCTACTTTTCCTGATACAGTCAAGTCGCCGTTAACAGCACCACCAGTACAAGTTAATGTACCGTTGGCGTTAATATTGCCGTTAATCGTGATACTACCGTTTGCATCAATACGGGTTTCGTTTGTGCTGGATGTATCACCTTGCGGTCGCAGATAGATTGATTGACCTGCTTTAGCAGAAATAATCAACGCCCCGCCGTTATTAGAACGAATTTTCACCCCTTGTGCATACTCGATTGCAGTATCACCACCACTTCCAGCGGTAGCAGTTACTTTGATCCCGTTGTTGGTTTGAGTTGGGCCACCAGGACGCAATTCAACAGCACGACCAGCACCAGAACTACCAATAATCATGCGACCATCAGTAGATTCTAACAGCGCACTACCGTTACCAATCACAACACCTTTATCAGTGTACGTCGTGGAAGAAGCACCACCTAACCCTAAGTTGCCACCTACGCGAGCGTTGTTAGCAACAATCAGATCATTTCCGCTGTTCAGGTTTCCTGTAGTCGTGGTAACAGATTTAAATGATACATCGTCATCGTTTCCGCTAACAACGTTCATTCTCCACGGTGTCCAGGTTTTAGCAGTACCGCTAACAGTTAACCAACGTTCCCAACTGCGTTTATTGTCCGATGCGCGTAATACTTGACGGTTAGTGTAATCGGTATCACTTACTTTACGGAGACATTCAACGATAACAATAAAGTTACCACCTACGCCAGAAGGTTTATTGGTGATGTTATCACCGCCACCCATACTACGGCACGAATAAACTTTAATATGTCCTGGTTCGGCATTGTTCAATGTTAAAGCATCAAGATCCTGAGTTACCCCGGTCAAATCATATGCAGTAACAGGGCCAGTAAATCCACCAGTTGAATTAACTACACCTGCAACGTTAATATCACGCCCGAAGTTAACACTCCATCTGTTTATGGTATCCGAAGTCAACAGCCATGCGTTTTGTGTCTGGTTTTCTGCTTCACCGTAACGAATATCACCGTTTACATCAATACCCAAACGTTTCATGTTCATACCGGAAAGTTTGAACCCGATAGACAAGTTCGAGTTAGTCGGTCTATTCAGTAACAGCGGAGTGTGCTGCGAACCACTAATAGAAACGGTTTGTTCGGTTGTGGTTGAACTTGTGTTATTAAAGTTCGCATACTGAGTATTGACACTTTTACCGTTGAAAGCGCCGCTAGTGATATTGATATCACTAGGTGATGTAAATGTACCGTCTGATTTAAACGAGAATTCTCCACCAGTCGTTCCACCCGACGTTCTGGCACGAATGCGAACTTCACCAGAAGAGGCAGTGTTAGGCAACGCCCACACAGCACCACTTTCAACACCTTTATACTTAAACCAAATTACGGAGTTTCCGCTCTCAGCATTCAAATGGAAACCAGGCGACACTTTAGAGATCGTCAGATCACCAGACATCGTATCACCAGTACGAGCAACAGCCCCTACGTCATCCGGAGTCGGTTTAAATGCAGTACCGTACAGTTCCTGGAAGTTGATTCTTCCTGTATCTGAGTTAAGGTTAGTATCATTAGTTGCACCAACTTTAACGCGACCAGTATTCCAATCAACCGAGATCACTGCATGAACATCTGATACGGAACTATAAAAACTTGCGCCCATACCATAGTTAATGTCAGTACCAAGCGTATTTCGCATGAACTGAGAACCATCAGTACGCAGTTGTTTCAGGAAGTCGCGAGCATTTGCGATGCTATATGATGTACCCTTACCGCCTAAACCATAAGCACCAACAAGCATTACTTGTCCTGAACCTGTACCAACATCACGGGTTGCAGCCGTACCCAAACCTAAGTTTGTGCGAGCAGCAGAGGCTGTACTTGCACCTGTACCACCTTTAGCAACAGACAGAATACCGTCAGTACCATCGTCAAGGTTAGGCTTGTTCATTTCGTCATAGATACGAATAGGCTTACTCTCGATCAAACCATCCGGAGCGGTTGTTTGTGATGTATATCCACTAGGAATATAATATTCAGTCACGCCAGCCGTAGATAACAGAGCAATTTTTGTACTACCGATGAACGATCTTTGAGTAAACCACAATTCCAAACCTTCGGATGTGCGAACCAAACTATAACGCATCTGGTTAGTGTCATCCATTGCCGGATCGCCCAATCGACGAATTTGCAGATAAGAACGAATATTTGCAGCCGTTAATGTTGAAGGCATACTACGAGCAGAACAATCGATAAAATCGAACGATCCGCGTGTAGAACCATAGTTACCGCCGTTAGTCACCATCAGTTGCAAGCGACTCTGACCGGATGCCGGATCTTTTAAAAGAGCAACTTTAACCCATCGGGTTTCATTACCTGTAGTTATAGGCCAATTGTCTTGCTGCATTTGACGCGCGTTTTCAATCCGCCCGATCCCCAATTCGGTTAAAGTCGGTTTACGACCGTCCCAGTATACAGGTTTTGCTTGAAACAGCAATTCACCGCCATCAGTGATCGTTAACTGATTTGTTGCACCGCCAGCAGTGTTACGCATATAGATATCAGCACCGCCAGCACCGAAATATGCTTTATTTTTTGAAATAAAAGCAGAACCACCACCGCCCATAGCTTCATCGATATAGATGTTACCTGGTACGCGAGTGTTACCACCGGAATCAATAAGTTTCAGAGTACGGCGAACAGTATCACCAGAACCACGGGAAACGAAACGGATCTCTTCATCACCGTCATAAATTGTACCGATTTCTAAAAACCCTTTATTACTCTCACCGCCAGAACCGATGTACCAACCATCGTTAAGAGCGTTTTTACCAGTGATATGACGAACCATACCCCCGCTCAAATCCGCGTTGGTGAAAGTAATAGTTTTACCTTCCGCTACGGTAACGGTATCATTAAGAGCACTAGGCCCATTTACTGTTAATTTTTTGGTATTTGTTTCTGGGATACCTTTACCCGCTAACTGAACGATCGAAGAACCATTTTTCGTGTAAATGGCATAATCAGCCATGTTGATCGCCAGTTCACCATCTGCAAGCTGACTTGTAGTAGGTGTTTTCCCCGCAACTGTGCTACGTAGGAATTGAATTTTTGCTAAATCAGCCATGTTTCACCTTAATAAGATCCAAAATCTATGATAGTCCCTTTAGTAATTACCTGGTCGAGCCGTGGTACGTGTTCGGGACGGGAAGCCGCGCCTGTGCTCGCGAATTGCGGGGCAGTTAATAGCCCTGTCATAGTATCGCCAACGCGTAATACCCTGCTATTAGCATTTGTTGTGACAGTATTTATCTGACCATCAACATAACTTTTTCGTGTTGCATGACTTGCGTCAGTAGGGTTAGAGGTTGTAATACTGATTTGTTTTTCAACCGTGATATTACCCTGAGTGTTTAAATCACCATTTCGAGCGTTGATGACTAATACGCGACCATTAGTACCGGAAGATGAACGAATACCAATACCATACCATGATACAAGATCTATGTTGGCTTTTGATAATGTCGCACCATCACCATCACCAGAATATAAACCGTTCTGGTCACTTCCGCCTGTGAAAGTAGCGTTAATTTGTAGCCCCTGTTTAAAGGCAACTACACCCAAATATTGACCGCCGCTTGCTTTAGAAACGAAGTCGTTATTTGATGCTTGTGGTTTATCGTTTTCAGTATAAACCTTATATCCGCGATAGGTTAGAGTATTACCAACCGGAACCAGCGGAAATGTGCCGGAGTGCCAAATAGGTAAACCCCCGACTGTAGAACCAGCTTTTAAATCTGCCATAATAACCCCTTTTTACATATTTATAAGGCCCGATGTTCCGGGCCTTTGTTTATGCATCAACTTCACGGAATTCGGAAGCAGAATAATCACCACCTGGATAAACCTTAGTATTAGGCAATTCAAATATATACGGTGTTCCGCCATCGATCATGTTGTTCATTCTGATACCGTTAACCCCAAACTGTGCAGCAAAGTTTTGATCAGCTTCGGCAGCAGATACCTGAACCATCACAAAGTTACGGATCGCAGATAAACTATCCGTAGCGGGTTTAGGATAACGAGATACAGCAACGTTAAATCCATCACAACCACTAGGGATCGTATAGAACTGTTCAAATCGTAACCACTCATCAGGTTTATTTGCAGGAACTTCAATCACCGATGATGAAGTTTGAGCAGTACCCGTAAACCATCGAACAGTAACCCTTGTTGTTGATCCAGCATCCAATAATGCTTTGCTGGCGTAAAAATCACCAGCAATCATCATAGCTAATCCAGGAGCCATACCATAATCAGCCAGTTTAGAGATCACTGGGTTTGCAACAGGATATACTTTATATTCAGATCCATTGGTTGAATTGTATTCTTCCGTATCTTCAACAGATCGGAAAGGTACACCAGTTCGCCCAACATCACCAACGTTATCATAGACAAGATCGATTGATGCGCGTGAATCTTCTTTTAAAACTCCATCGTTCGCGTAAAACGATTCAATCAGTATACGAGATTTTGAAGCCCCATACAATGCAACATATGCAGAATTTGGGAATCTCTGAGCGAAATCAGCGCCTTGCCACATAACGGATCTGTTTTTAGCAAACCAATCATCAACGATTTGGCTTGTTTTGTATTCACCGTTAGTCATTATCAAATACAGCCCAGAAGGTTGAGCATCCATATATTCAACAAACGCTTTGTTTGCAGTTGCTGAATTATCATTCGATAATGTGAAGGTTTTAATTGGATCAACTACAGCATTGTTAATTCTCCATACGTTGATCCCAACACTAGGCGGTGTCCCTACCGCCTTTTGATTTAGTGTAAACTCATACTGATTAGGAACCGCATTGGGATGTGTTGCCTTTGCGGTTATTCTGTAAGTTACGCTGTTTGTTTCCGATAGAATTTGCGTTTCTACAAAATCGGGGCCGAACCCCGCCATTAAATTTGACATTATGCCACCCACTCAAATTTAACTGTCTGAGTAACCGGATCTGGGTAAATCTTAACATTACCAACTTTGATCCAATCGGTAACAGTCATGTTTTTAACCGTAGTACCAACAGCAGACGTTGCACCAATCTCGCCAGCAGTAGGCGGGTTGTTGCTGGTATACATGCGGCCCCACTCATCAAATTTACCCGTGATCGGGTTCATTTGACGGATCCAGAAGGATTGCGCCAGCGCATTAACACCAGTACCAGAGGTCGGACGAGGTGCCCAAATCTGATAAGTGAATGCAGTTCCGTTACCAAACTGCGTTAAAGTACCCGGTGCTTTAACATAGGTATAACGGGTCACAATCATGATTTCTGGATTAATCGGATCTGGTTCAAGAACCGGAACCGCATAACCAGGAAGCAAGTTGTATTGTGCCGATGCTGTGATCTCAGCCGTCCAGTTGCCCCTGGATGCTTCTGTTACTGCATCCAGCGTTGACCAAGCCGCTTGACCTGCAATGATAATTGAACTGTTGCTTACCGTCAAGCGCCCAGACATCGTATCACCTGCTTTACGTACATACGTAGGATTCAGCAAGGTTTGCGCGTTCTTCTCAGTAAAGACTTTATAAGAGTTCGCAGATTCTTCCGCTACGATGTTGCCAGCATCAGAAGTCAGGATCTTAGTTGTCTTATTTTTAGTACCCATAGAGAGAACAGAACCAGCAGCAGTGATCACTGTATCATTACCCAGAGTCACTTTGCTAATCGCTTGAATTTCAGGAGCCTGGAATTTAACGTTAGCTACAACGCCGCGAGTATCATTATACACAGAAAGATGAACTGTGCCAGTGTTACCCGTCGAGATCATTGCAATACGCCCAGAGGCTGAACTTGCTTGAATTGACCAGTCGTTAGATGAACCACCATTCAAACGAAGTTTACCCATCGATGAACCATCACCAACGTTCAGATCTCCACTAACATTCATTACCCGGAAACTTGCGTCGGCTGTTGAGTTAATGTCAGCCTGTACAGTGGTTGCTTTCGTTAGAGTCAATGCCCCGTTAACCGTCTGATTAACATCACGACGAATGAACTGGGAAGAATCCAGGTTATCCAGTTTATCAGCATCAACCGCTTTAGCACCGATCGGCAGATAATGTTTCAGCGTCAGGTTCAATTCATAAGGAGAAACAGCAACACCTACAGAGGCGTAACCATCATCCGGAAGAGTAGAACCAGCCACATCATTACCCGACCAAGTACCAAGCCCCTTAGACAGCTTCACAGTACCACGTACCAGATCGGTAGCTTGCCATGAAGTATCAACCTGAATTGTATTTTTCAAGTTCTTAGGAGAAACAGCCTTGTTTGCAACGGTGCCAGCGGTAGTTTCAGCAGCCGTAGCCACCTGAATGATACCTTCTGCGCTCTCAGTCGCTTTCTTAGCGTGTAACTTCTTAGGGGTGACAAATACTGTATCTAATGTCCCTGCGTTCGTCTCAGACTGCGTAGCAACGCGTAAAGTACCACGTTGAGTTTCAGTTGCTGATTGAATACCGATGTTAACCGTAGTCCAGATAGTACCAGATTGAGTTAACCCGTCAGCAGTAGCAACGGTAATATGACTTGTATTGTCCAGATAACCTTTCAGTTTAGACGGTACGATCGCTTTATTCGTTACAGTACCTGCTGATACTTCGGCAGTGGTTGCAATTGCAATGATACCTGTCAGCGTTTCCGTTGCAGCACGATCGTTAAGCGTTTTAGGCGTTACCGCTCGCGTGTAATCAGTCCCTGCGTTGGTTTCTGTCTGGGTAGCAATCTCGATCAAACCAATACGACCATCAGTAGAGGTTTTCTTGTGCAGCATTTCCGGAGTAACAACGGTCGGAACGTTTGAACTTGCAACAGTACCGTTAATAACTTCGGTTTCAGAAGCCAGCCATACAACACCAGATTGTAACTGAGTCGCTTTATACTCACGAAGAGTTTTAGGCGTTACCGCTTTCTGATAATCTGAATGGTCATAAACCCCAGTACCAGCCTGAGAACGATCCGTGTTGGTGTTAGGAGCACCACCAGTAGCAACAAGGGCAAGGATACCAGTCAAGGTCGGCGATGCAATACGGTTATGCAACTTTTTAGGGGTTACAATAGTAATATCATCGGTGCTTCCGTTGGTTTCTGCCTGAGTTGCGATTTCTGCCAGCCCACGACGGGTTTCAGTTGCTGTTCTTTCGTTCAGCTTCTTAGGAGTAACAATCACATCATCCAGATAGGTATCGGTTGAAAGTTTGTTAACCTCAGCAGTTGTCGCTAAACGCGCAATACCACGACGGGTTTCAGTAGCAGTTTTATTTGCTAACGTCATCGGAGTAATAGCGGTTTCGTCGTTAGGGTTATCTTCCAAGTTTTTGTTTACTTCTGCCTGTGCAGCCAGAGCAATAACACCAGTACGCGATCTGTTAGTTGCATCAACACGTTCAACGATTGGACGATAATTAGCAACAACCCATTCTTTCGTAGCTTTCAGATAAGAAAACTCGATATACGGGAGGTAATCACTGCCAGCATTAAAAGCTAATGAAGTTACACTAAACCAATCATTAGGCGGATAATCTTTGCGCTGCGGGAACTGCATCATATTTTTGTTGGTGCGGATCTTGTCCGTTGTACCATCTTTAACTTTGATTGTACAGTTCTGGTTTTTACCCATCATATAAAGGGATACGTAAACGCGATCACCATCAGCAACATCAGTTGGAAGGGTAACAGTAACGTTTGGTATAGTCCCAGAAGGGTTTGCAGTAACAAAAACGTAATCATTAGGAACCGCGTTTAAATCACTGTAGATACGACGCAGACGAACACGGTTATCAGCATCATATACTTTCCATTGGCTATTCTGTGCATCAAAGATGAACATACCAAAGCCGGATTTCTGGCTACTTACCGAAGTAACACCAGTACTTGCACCATCAGTAATAGTGTGTCCACTACCTGGATAAATCTGCAAAACGGCTACGTTGATAGAGTTCATTTTATCAGCGTCATAGGTTGTGATCACATCACCATCATTTGCATATTTCGGCAACTGGAGAGTGATTTTACCTGTAGCACTGTTACGGAAAACTGTCATGCCAGATTGTAACTGGAATGAACCTGTTCCGGTTGCGTTCACGATCTCAGAATCGCGGTTATCCAGAGTTTCAGCAACACGCCATACGTTACCGTTATAGATAAACGTTGCGATCATGTACGGGTGGGTCAGTCGATACTGTGCCGATTGTACAGTACGTAAACGGATCTGACGGGTGTTAGACTTAACAAGGATACTGTTCACACCTACTAAACCACCACAATCTTTAAACGTGATTACGTCGCCCTCTGTCGGGTTGTCCGGCAGCAGGTACAGAAGTTCAGTAAAGCGTCCATCAGCCATAATGTAACTACCAGATTCAATAATGCTACCGTCTGGAGTGGTTACGTTACTATAAACCCATTTCGGGTCATTACGAGTTGCGATCCATTTGGATTCGTCGAAAGCCCCAGCAGGGGAAGCAATATTCTGTTTTGCGTACCAGATACGACGCGCATAAATGATCGCCATGTCTTGAGAATAACCACGAGTCGGGTCATACTGCTGGATTCCGTTAAATTCATTGAAAAAGTCAACGTTAACGCCGTCACTCAGCGTATTACGATCAGCCTTCCCAACGTTGATAACTTTTTCACCAGCAGCATCAAGGCCACTTCGTGCGCGGAATGATTTAGCTACCATTATCTTTTTTCCTATATTGTATTCAATACCAATATTTATATACAAAAAATGGCCCGAAGGCCATTTAACTGATTATTTATTACTTCCGAACCATCTTTTTATATTTCTTGATTGTTTCGTCTGTAATCTGGTTTCGTTTATATAGAGGGGTTACACCGAACGCCTCAACACCACGTTCATTAAGGATCGTTGCTACGATTTCCTGTCTGATAAACCAGCGCTTAACCTTTTCCGGAAACTGTTCATTGATACTTTTAAACAGTTTGGCTTCCCAACTATCCAGCGTTTCAGGGTGGATAATATGATCAAACCCTTCCAGAAAATCAATCGTTGTTGCGTGAATAGCGTTTGCTACTTTGCGAATGTATTCTTTATTCATGCTTCACCCAAATACTCTTTCAATTGCATATAACCGCCAATAAAATTACCATCTACAAAGATCCGAGGGTAAGTAAATGCCATGCTTCGACTACGAACACGTTTCGCTAACTCTTCAATGCGGGGTCGATCGTAATCAAACCCCACACTGTTATTTGCTGGCTTTAGAACAGAATAAAATTCGTATTCTAATCCATGCTCATCAAGTAATTTCCGAGCTTCAATACAGCCGTAACATTTATGAAGCGATTCGGGAATACCGTAAATCTCGATTTTCATCAATTGCTTTCCTTCGTGCCGGAGTGATTTTGCTAATGATATCTTTCTTTGTATCAGAAAGCATACGCTCAATCAATTCCACCGCTTCAAGTTGTTGATGCAGAGAAAGAAGGTTGATGATTTCCTTTTTCTGTTCATCAATAGCAGCTTCCTTGTCAATCGCGTACAGCTTATTATCACCGAAAACATGCTGTAATGCAAATTCAAGTGCCTGTGAATCCGTCGGCGCTGGTAGTACAGAAATCGAAGTGATCCGCTTGACAAAAGGATAATCAAATCGCAGATCATTGATATCTTGTTGAACAGGTTTTACAGTCATCCACATTTTAGGATCGGAAGATACAAAATTTAAATCAGGCGCGGCGATTTCTTCTTTAGTAGCGATCTTCGGTTCTTCTTCCGGCAAATCATATGGTTTGAAGTATTTCCAGATATGGCTAGGGATCTCATATTCGAAATCATCTTGCAGAACATAAGCAATGTCCTCAGTATCCCCAATCGCAATACGATCGATTGTGATATAGCCGTTGTTTTTGATCAATTCAGCTAAAGCATTTCGCCAGGTTTTTTCTGCAAATTCTTTAGCGTCAATGTTCAGGGTATAAGATTTACCTTCTAATAAT
>PPYE01683256.1_pt1 | contig 11991 bp, 10 predicted proteins | sample 1559881 | NCBI WGS metagenome assembly PPYE01 (sample SAMN08240022, study PRJNA423297) | Human gut metagenome, whole genome shotgun sequencing project.
CATTCACTTGTCTACGAATCCGATTGCACAGTTTAAAAAGCCTCAGCGTAGCCCGCTACGCCTACGTTTTTTTAACTGCGCACTCGAATCCGTATCCTGCGTGAATGATACAGTTATTTACGAAACGGTGTACTAGTCAGAACGGAATGATATTGTACTTCTGCGTTTCGTCAGATTTTATGCCTCAATGTAAATGCGTTCTGCAGTATTGACTGCCTGATCCATCATCTCATCAATCTTCTCTTCCAGTTTTTTCTCTGATTTTTTGATCATCTGAATATTCGGTTTTGTTACCGGATGTTTTGCCACAAAGATCGTACAGCAGTCTTCGTATGGCTGTATGGATGTCTCATACGTATTGATCTTCAGAGAAATATCCACAATTTCCTGTTTGTCGAATCCGATCACCGGACGGAATACCGGCATCGTACATACTTCATTCGTTGCAGCAAGACTCTGCACGGTCTGGCTGGCCACCTGGCCGATGCTCTCTCCTGTGATCAGTCCCAGGCATCCCTGCTCTTTTCCGATGCGTTCCGCAATCTTCATCATATACCGGCGCATAATGATCGTCAGCTCATCGTGTGGGCACTGATCATAGATATACAGCTGAATATCCGTAAAGTTAACCACATACAGATTGATCGGTCCACTGTATCTTGCCACCAGTTTTGCCAGATCCACAACTTTCTGTTTTGCACGTTCGCTGGTATATGGCGGTGCATGGAAATAAACAGCGTCAATCTTTACGCCACGTTTTGCGATCATATATCCGGCTACCGGAGAGTCAATACCACCGGATAACAGAAGCATCGCTTTTCCGTTGGTTCCGATCGGCATACCGCCCGGTCCCGGAATAGACTCGGAGTAAATATAGATTTTTTCGCGGATCTCAACGGTGATCAGCAGCTGCGGATTATGGACATCCACTTTCATCTCCGGAAAAGCGTCCAGAATCGCTCCTCCAAGATCTGCATTCAGTTCCATAGATGTTCCGGGATAGGTCTTCTTTGCACGACGGACATGCATTTTGAATGATTTATTTTTATCCGGATATACATGATCCACATAAGCTACCACATCTTTTTCCAATTGTTCGTAACCCTGATCTTCCTTAATCACAACCGGACAGATATACGCGATTCCAAATACCCGTTTTAATGCTTCCAGAGCTTCTTCATAATCAAAATCACCCTCAGTCAGCACATAGATTCTCCCCTGCTCTTTGGTTACATGAAAGGTTCCTTCTACCGGTTTCAATACATATTCCATCTGACGGATCAGTGCATCTTCAAACAGATATCTGTTCTTTCCTTTGATGCCGATTTCCGCATATTTTACTAAAAATGCTTTAAACATCTCTTTTCTCCTTCTGCTACTTGCTGTGATTAATGTCTTGCATATCGACGCAGCATCGGTATGACTTCATTTAACACCTGTAACGTGTAATCCAGTTCTTCCCTTGTGGTTGTCTCACAGAAGCTGAACCGAACGGTTGCTTCCATCTGATTCTTCGGCAGTCCAATAGCTGTCAGTGTAGGACTTCCACTTCTTTTGTGCGTAGAGCAGGCACTTCCGGCGGATACGTAGATACCTCTTTCTTCCAGGGTATGTAATAAGACTTCGCTTCTCACGCCCACGAAGGCAGCACTTACGATCTGCGGTGCCGCTTCTTCTCCCTGTGGACCGTGTACCACGACCTGATCCATCTTTGCAAGTTCTCTGACGAAATACGTACGAAGCCCACGCATATGCTTATCATTTTCTTCCAGATGATCATAAACCATTTTGGAAGCCAATCCCAGTCCTGCAATTCCCGGCACATTGTCCGTACCGGAACGCATGCCTTTCTGCTGTCCACCACCGTAAATGATCGGAACGATCTTCATTTTTTCACTGATATATAAGAATCCGGTTCCCTTCGGTCCGTGAATCTTATGTCCGCTCGCGGAAAGCATATCGATATGCATCTTTTTCGGAAGGATGCGGAACTTTCCGTAGGCCTGAATCGCATCCACATGAAAATACGTTTTCGGATTTACCTGCTTGATCAGCTCTCCGATCTCTGCAATCGGTTCCACCGCTCCGATTTCGTTATTTACAAACATCACCGATACCAGAATCGTCTCTGGGCGAATCGCTTCTTTCAGTTCTTCCGGAGAAATTTGTCCCTGTGCATTCACACCCAGTCTCGTCACTTCAAATCCCTGGCTCTCCAGAAATTCTGCAGGAGCAGATACGGCCGGATGTTCAATACTACTGATGATAATATGGTTCCCCTGGCGTCTGTTCGCCAGAGCAGTTCCGATTAGCGCCCAGTTGTTGGACTCAGTTCCACCGGAGGTAAAATAAATCTCTTTTTCTTGTACTTTTAATGTAGCTGCAATCTGTCCGGCAGCTTCTTTCACGTATCGTTCACTCTCCACACCCTTCTGGTGCATGGCAGAAGGATTGCCATAGTCGTCCATCATGGTTTTCACGACGATATCCTTCACTTCTTCATAGCAACGGGTAGTGGCCGAATTATCTAAATATGCTTCCACTTGTTATTCCTTTCCTTCCAGTAAGAACATCAGAATCGAGAGCACTGTCATTCCTGCTGTCTCTGTTCTTAGAATCCGTTTTCCCAGTGTGATCGGCTGTACCTGATGATTCATCGCCAGTTCGATCTCTTCCGGTGTGAATCCACCTTCCGGTCCGATAAAGATACCGATAGACTGCCCCGGTTCGATCTGTTCAAACAGTTTTTTCGTGTGTGCCATATTTTCAGCAAGTTCATACGGAATAAACCGGATATCCAGCTCTTCGGCATAGTTTACTGCCTCTGAAAACTTCATAACAGAATGAATCTCTGGAATCACCATTCGTTTGGACTGTTTGGCAGCACTTTCTGCGATCGTCTGCCACCGTTTCTGTTTGGAAGCTTCTTTTTTCGCATCCAGTTTTACTACCGCCCGGGCCGTGCTCACCGGAATCACTTCATAGACACCAAGTTCCACAGCTTTCTGAATGATCATCTCCATCTTGTCACTCTTTGGAAGTCCCTGAAACAGATAAATCTTTGACGGCAGCTCCATGCCCACTTCCTGCACATAACTGATATCTGCAATTACTTCTTCTGCTTCCATCTCGCTCACCAGACAGGTGTATTCCAGATTGTCACCTGCACTGATCAGGATCGTCTCTCCCTGACGCATCCGAAGCACATTTTTAATATGGTTCACATCACTGCCTGTGATATGTATCTTTTTTTCTTCCATATCAATCTGTTCTTGTTTTACAAAAAAACGATACATCTTACGCCTGCTTTCTTGCGGTTACGGATACCCACTCACCCTGATATGTTACTTCCAGAATCTCCAGACCGGCTGCCTTTACGGCATCAACTACGGTCTGCTCTTTGTCATCAATGATACCGGAGGTAATGTATACAGCACCCGGTTTCATCTGGTTGACAATGACCGGGGTCAGCGGCACCAGAACATCTGCCAGAATATTTGCCACTACGATGTCGTAACATTCATAGCCTACTTTATCCTGTACTTCTTTGTCATCAATGATATTTCCGATCATCATATCAAAGCTTTCCGGTGCGATTCCGTTTACTTCTTTATTTTCTTCTACTGCCGGTACTGCGCATGGATCCAGATCAGTTCCGACTGCATGTTTCGCCCCCATTTTCAGTGCAATGATAGAAAGGATACCACTTCCGGTTCCCACATCGAGAAGTTCTGTCTCCGATGTTACATATTTTTTCAGCTGACGGATACACAACTGTGTAGTCTCATGCATACCGGTTCCGAAGGCAGTGCCCGGATCGATATGAATGATCATTTTGTCTTTGTCTTCTTCTTTTACTTCTTCCCAGGAAGGAATGATCAGGATATCATCCACATAAAACTGTTTGAAATATTTTTTCCAGTTGTTGATCCAGTCAATGTCTTCCGTCTCGTCAACTGTGATACTTCCTTCTCCGATCTGACAGAACATCCGCAGAGATTCCAGTTCTTCTTTCACCTGGGAAAGAATCTCTTCTTCGGTCTTTTCTTCTCCATTTACCGTAAGAGTTCCGTCTTCTGTCTCTTCCACAAAAAAACTCAGATAAGCGATTCCATCGTCTTCCGGTCCATCCGGCAGAATATCCACAAACATCTGCTCCTTTTCCATTGCAGTCAAAGGTACTTTGTCTTCAATCTGTGCGCCTTCCAGCCCGATATCATATAATGTACTGATGATAATATCTTCTGCATCTGTCACTGTTTTTATTTTAAATTTTTTCCATTTCATAAACTTTCTTACCTTTCTGTACAAGTACACAAGTGCATAGCTATGATAACTATACTAGATTCTGTTCAAAAAAGCAACAAAAGAGATTGTCCGGAAAACATTTCTGTTTTCCGGACAGTCCCTTTTTTCTGTAGCTGTGGTCTTTAATCTTCAAACGTTTCTTTCAATTTATCCATAAAACGTTTTTTCTTTTCTTTTTCCGGCGCCGGTTTTCCCTGACATGCCGCATCGAATGCACGAAGCGCATCTTTTGCTTCCTCGGAAAGTTTGGTCGGTACCTGAACAACCAGTGTAACATATTGATCACCGCGAACATTTTTGTTTCTCAGTGACGGTACACCTTTTCCGCGCAGACGGATCTTGGTATCGGTCTGTGTACCAGGTTTTACTTCGTACTCTACTTCACCGTCTACCGTGCTGATGCGGATCTTACCACCCAGTGCAGCCTGTGCATAGGTGATCGGTGCTGTGGAGAAGATATTCATATCCTGTCTCTGGAAGATCGGATGACGGGCTACCTGTACTTCTACCAGCAGATCGCCTCTCGGTCCGCCATTGGTTCCCGGTTCTCCTTTTTCACGAATACGGATGCTCTGTCCATCGTCGATACCTGCCGGAATAGATACCTGGATCTTCTTTCTGCTTGCGGTAAATCCGGTTCCACGGCAATCCGGGCATTTGTCTTTGATGATCTTACCGGTTCCTCCACAGTCCGGACAGGTTTGTACGTTTCGTACCATACCGAACATGGACTGCTGGGTATATGTTACCTGACCGGTTCCATGACATTTGCTACAGGTTTCCGGAGAAGTACCCGGTTTTGCACCGGTTCCGTTACATTTGGTACAGGTATCTTTCAGTGTCAGTTCCAGTTCTTTTTCGCAGCCGAAAACTGCTTCCTGGAAAGTAATATGAACAACCGCACGCAGGTTTGCTCCACGCATCGGACCGTTGTTCGCTCTGCGGCTTCTTCCGCCACCGAACAGATCCCCGAAAATATCGCCGAAGATATCGCCCATATCTGCGCCGTTAAAGTCGAATCCACCGAAACCGCCACCCTGACCGGCTCCACCATTTTCAAATGCTGCATGACCGTACTGGTCGTATGTTCTTCTCTTTTCCGGATCGCTCAGTACGCTGTACGCCTCTGTCGCCTCTTTGAATTTTGCTTCTGCTTCTTTATCCCCTGGGTTCATATCCGGATGATACTTTTTCGCCAGTTTCCGGTATGCTTTTTTCAAGGTCGCATCATCAGCTCCGCGCTCTACACCCAGAACCTCATAATAATCTCTTTTCTCTGCCATTTTCTTTCACCTTATCGAAACGCCTCGTACCCCTGGGGGATACAACTGCGGAATTATCAAACTAAATGATGTTGGGGTCAAAAAATATTTTGACCCTTTTGATACCGGATTGTTCCGTACTTCGTACTCTCACAATCCTCAAAAACATTCGTAATCCGCTCATTTTTCTTCGAAAAATGGCTACTTACTCATGTTTTTGGCGGGTTCCAAGGTCAGAAATCTTCCTGCAAGCAAGCTTGCGTCAGATTTCCGACCTTTTAACCCTGGTATCATCACATTATGGGGACGGTGACCCTTCCGGTATCCCCGTCCCCTGCATTTACTTACACGACTTGTATAACCATCTGGTAAGTATGATTTATTCTTTATTCGTATTAAACTTCTTTGTAGTCAGCGTCTACTACGTCGTCGCCGTATCCTGCTTCACTGGATCCCTGAGAAGCACCGCCTGCTGCTCCACTCATGTCCGGACCTGCACCCTGAGCACCTGCTGCTCCCTGTGCCTGTTCATATACTTTTGCAAACAGTTTCTGTGCGCTTTCCATCAGTTTTTCTTTTGCAGCTTTGATCTCTGCAACCTGCTCATCTGTCATGTTATCTACAGGAGCTTTTGCGATCAGATCTTTCAAAGCTGCCAGATCAGCTTCTACTGCTGTCTTATCGTTGGCATCCAGTTTGTCGCCTACCTCTTCGATAGCTTTCTCTGTCTGGAATACCATAGCGTCTGCATCATTTCTTGTATCGATGGCTTCTTTTCTCTTCTTATCCTGTGCTTCGTACTCAGCAGCTTCTTTTACTGCTTTGTCGATATCGGAATCAGACATATTGGAACCAGCTGTGATAGTAATGTGCTGTTCTTTTCCTGTTCCCAGGTCTTTTGCAGATACATTTACGATACCGTTGGCATCAATATCAAAAGTTACTTCAATCTGCGGAACACCTCTTCTTGCTGGCGGGATTCCATCCAGACGGAACTGACCAAGAGATTTGTTATCTTTCGCAAACTGTCTCTCACCCTGTACTACGTTGATATCTACGGCTGTCTGGTTATCTGCTGCTGTGGAGAAGATCTGGCTCTTCTTGGTCGGGATGGTTGTATTTCTCTCGATCAGTCTGGTTGCGATACCACCCATTGTCTCAATAGACAGTGACAGTGGAGTTACATCCAGAAGCAGGATATCGCCGGCACCGGCATCGCCTGCCAGTTTACCACCCTGTACGGAAGCTCCCAGAGCTACGCACTCATCCGGGTTCAGGCTCTTGCTTGGTTCATGTCCTGTCAGCTGTTTTACTTTATCCTGTACAGCCGGGATACGTGTAGAACCACCAACCAGAAGGACTTTGCTCAGTTCAGAAGCGGTCAGTCCTGCATCTGCCAGTGCTCTTCTTACAGGTTCTGCTGTCAGTTCTACCAGATCATGTGTCAGTTCATCGAATTTTGCTTTTGTCAGGTTCATATCGAAGTGTTTCGGACCTTCTGCTGTAGCTGTGATGAATGGCAGGTTGATGTTGGTTGTTGTAGAAGAAGAAAGTTCTTTTTTCGCTTTCTCTGCTGCTTCTTTGATTCTCTGCAGAGCCATCTTATCCTGAGACAGGTCTACACCTTCTGTTCTCTTGAACTCTGCCAGCATGTAATCTGCTACTTTCTGGTCGAAGTCATCACCACCCAGACGGTTGTTACCTGCGGTAGACAGAACTTCGATAACGCCATCACCGATCTCGATGATAGATACATCAAATGTACCACCACCTAAGTCGTATACCATGATCTTCTGTTCCTGTTCGTTGTCCAGACCATATGCCAGAGCTGCTGCTGTAGGCTCGTTGATGATACGTTTTACATCAAGACCTGCGATCTTACCTGCATCTTTGGTAGCCTGACTCTGCGTTGGTTACTGCCTGACGTTTTGCAGGTTCACCTACCAGTCTTTCTCCTGTTTTTGTAAATGCTACTACAGATGGTGTTGTTCTTGCTCCTTCTGCATTTGTGATAACGGTTGGTTTTCCACCTTCCATAACAGCTACACAGCTGTTTGTTGTTCCTAAGTCAATACCAATGATTTTTCCCATGACTGTTTCCTCCTCATGAATTATAATCTTAATCTATATTCTGATAATTGTTAGTTGGCTACTTTTACCATGCTGTGGCGGACTACACTGTCTTTGTACATGTAACCCTTCTGGAACTCTTCTACTATGATGTTCTCACCGACTGTTTCATCTTCCACATGCATCACTGCATTATGGAAATCAGGATTGAATTCATTTCCTACGGCTTCGATGGCTTTTACTCCCATGCCATCCAGTGCGGTAAGGAACTGCTTGTAGATTTTTTCCATTCCCTGTACGAAAGGATCTTCTTTGTCTTCTGCGACATCCAGACCTCTTTCAAAATTATCTACTACCGGAAGGATCTTTTCGATCACATCTTTTGCTCCCACAGCATACATACCTGCTTTTTCTTTTTCGGTACGTTTTCTGAAGTTTTCGAACTCGGCCATCTGGCGTTTTACGCGATCGGTCAGTTCTTCGATTTTTTCATCTTTTTTATCTTTTTTCTTTTTTCCAAAAAGTTTTTTCTCTTTGGTCTCTTCCACTTCTTCGCTTCCTGCCTGAGTTTCAGGAGTTGCTTCGGTGACTTCGTCTTCAACTGCCTCGGTTTCTTTTACCTCTTCGGCTGTCTCCTCAGCAGTCGTTTTATTTTCTTCTGCCATCTCTCACATTCCACCTTTCTACGGCTTTTTGAATATGTTGTCCAACTGGACTTTCAATGTTTTCAGATTATCTACTACATTTTCATAATCCATTCTCTTCGGTCCGATAATTCCTATCGTTCCTTTCATTCCCTCTCCCAGATCATACGATGCGGTTACTACACTGCAATCTTTCATGGTCTGTATCGGGCTTTCATTTCCTATATATACCTGAATTCCTGTATTCTCTCCGGAATCAGAAACGGTATCCTTGATCATCTCAACCAGTTCCTGTTTATCCTCAAATGCGGATATCAGTTCGCTGGCCTTACTGCTGTCTGCCAGTTCCGGATATTTGAAAATGTTGGTCGCTCCGCTTGTATACACCGGAACTTCCTCATCGTCCACTGCAATGGCATCTGCCACCGCGTCTAATACGGTACTCACCACACCACTGTGGACACCTGCCTGTTCTTTCAGCTTCGTGATCATGCCAAGACTGATCTCTTCGATCGTCAGACCATTCAGCTGTGTATTCAATAACAGGTTCAGTTTCAGAATCTGTTCATCATCGATCGTCTCATCCAGATTTACGATCTGGTTCTTTACCAGGTTGCCTTCCACAACGATCACTGCCAGAAGCTGTTCTTCGTTCAGCTTAGATAACTGGATGAATTTTACTTTGTTGTGATGATAGGTAGGACCGGTAATGAGTGTCGCATAATTCGTATTGGATGCGAGCACCTTGACCACCTGTTTGAGCACCCGTTCCATCCGATCTGTTTTCTCGATCATCATTTCCTTCATCTCGGAAACTTCCTGATCTTTTTCTTTCATCAGTTCATCGACATATAATCGATAACCGAGATCCGATGGAATCCTGCCCGCTGAGGTGTGAGGCTGTACAATGTATCCCAGATCTTCCAGATCCGACATCTCATTTCGAATGGTGGCAGAACTCAGATTCAAATCTGTGTACTTGGAAATGGTTCTCGAACCAACCGGCTCACCAGTTTCCAGATAGGTCTGGATAATCGCTTTTAAAATCTTGCGTTTTCTTTCATCCAAATCCTGCATCTTCTCTGCCTCCTTCTTTGTCTTTTTGTTGTGTTAGCACTCGTTTAAGTGGAGTGCTAACATCTATGGTTTAAAGATAGCACTGCCTCTTTTATTTGTCAATGGGTATTTTGAAATTTTTTGTTTTTTCTTCGTCTTGGATTTCTAATCACCTTCAGTAAGGCATTTTGACTTGTATGTCTCTGGATTTTGGCAAAAGCATGCAAAAGCACCTTGCGGAATGCTACCTACTGAATAGTTACTCCTGTACATAAAAAGAAAGAATCTTCTGCTGTAAATATCCGCTCACACATTTCAGGGACGTTTTTTTCAGAAAATTCTTTCTTTATATAATATACAAATTTTTTGAGTTGTATTCCTACCTGTCCAGTTCTTCCAGATTCTTCTTCAGTTCGATCATCTGGTCGCGCAGTTCGGCGGCCATCTCGAAGTTCAGGTCGGCTGCTGCCGCTTTCATCTGTTTCTGTACTTTTCCGATCAGTTCTTCGAGTTCCTCTCGGCTCATGGATTCCATATCTTTTTCCAGCTTCTTCTGCGTCTTCGCCACCTCTTTGGATATGCTGATCAGATCTCTGACTGCCTTTTTGATTGTCTTCGGTGTAATTCCGTGTTCCTTATTATATGTTTCCTGCAATTCTCTTCTTCGAAGTGTCTCATCGATGGCGCGGCGCATGGAATCTGTGATCACATCTGCATACATGATGACATGTCCCTCCGCATTTCTTGCTGCACGGCCGATTGTCTGAATCAGAGAAGTTTCCGATCGCAGGAATCCTTCCTTGTCCGCATCCAGGATCGCCACCAGTGAGATCTCCGGGATATCCAGACCCTCTCGAAGCAGGTTGATACCCACCAGCACATCAAATACATCCAGACGCATATCGCGGATAATCTCTGATCGTTCCAGCGTATCGATATCGGAATGCAGGTATTTGACACGGATACCCAGATCTTTCATATAATCGGTCAGTTCCTCTGCCATTCGTTTGGTAAGCGTTGTCACCAGAATCTTATTATGTTTTTCCACTTCTTTGTTGACTTCTCCTACCAGATCGTCAATCTGCCCCTCCACCGGGCGCACTTCCACATAAGGATCCAGAAGCCCGGTCGGTCGTATAATCTGCTCTGCGCGAAGAAGTTCATGATCCTTTTCATATTGTCCCGGCGTTGCCGACACGAAAAGCACCTGATCGATCCGTTCTTCAAATTCCTCAAAATTCAGCGGGCGGTTATCTTTTGCCGACGGAAGACGGAATCCATAGTCCACCAGCGTCGATTTTCTTGACTGGTCACCAAAATACATACCGCGCACCTGTGGCACCGTAATATGTGACTCATCAATCATGATCAGATAGTCATCCCCGAAGTAATCCATCAGTGTATACGGCGGTTCTCCCGGTTTCAGTCCTGCCAGATGCCGGGAATAGTTCTCGATACCGGAACAAAAACCTGTCTCTTTCATCATTTCCAGATCAAAATTGGTCCGTTCGCTGATTCTCTGTGCCTCGAGAAGTTTGTCTTCGCTTTTAAAATACGCCACCTGTTCTTCCATTTCTTTTTCAATGGCCTTGGAGGCCTCCAGGATACGTTCCATCGGCACAACATAATGAGACGCCGGATATAAGGCGATATGATTCAGTTCTCTCCGGATCTCCCCGGTCAGCACATCCACTTCCGTGATCCGGTCAAGCTCATCTCCGAAGAATTCCACCCGGATCGCCACATCCGATTCATATGCCGGAATAATCTCCACCACATCCCCTCGCACACGGAAGGTTCCACGGTGAAAATCCATATCGTTTCGGTCATACTGCATGTCAATCAGACTCCGCAGCACCTCATCCCGATCCTTCTCCATCCCCGGTCGCAGTGAGATCATCATGTTCTGATAGTCCTTCGGACTGCCGATTCCATAGATACAGGATACACTTGACACGATGATAACATCTTTCCGTTCGGAAAGTGCCGCGGTAGCTGAGAGCCGGAGTCTGTCGATTTCCTCGTTAATGGCGGAGTCCTTGGCAATGTAAGTATCCGTGGAGGGGACATAGGCTTCGGGCTGGTAGTAATCGTAGTAGGAGACAAAATATTCCACTGCGTTATTCGGGAAAAACTCCTTAAATTCTCCGTATAACTGCGCTGCAAGCGTTTTGTTATGTGCAATAATCAACGTTGGTTTGTTTAATTGCTGAATGACATTTGCCATGGTAAATGTCTTACCGGAACCGGTGACACCCAGAAGTGTCTGACACTGGTTGCCTTCTTTGAACCCTTCGACCAGCTCTTTGATCGCTTCAGGCTGATCGCCGGTTGGTTTGTATTCGGATACTAATTCAAAATGATCCATATGATTTCTCCTGATCCGCTCTGGCTGGCGGTGATATTTTAGAAATAGTAGTTGTATTCTTAGTATTGTTACTTATCCAGTATAGCATTCGGAAGAAAAAAAGTACAGAGCAAAGCCGAATGTTTGTTCTGTGAAATTTAATGGTAAATTTTAAACACATTGACAGACCATCCTTTTCCGATATATACTATTTTTATTACACACGTAAGATTTGGAGGAATATCACATGAGCAATCTGCCTCAAATTTCAGAAGCTGAATTTGAAGTTATGAAAATCGTTTGG
>PPYE01294726.1_pt1 | contig 11990 bp, 7 predicted proteins | sample 1559881 | NCBI WGS metagenome assembly PPYE01 (sample SAMN08240022, study PRJNA423297) | Human gut metagenome, whole genome shotgun sequencing project.
TTAATATGTACAAAATATTATTGGTAGACGACGAAATCCTGGTCAGGGATGCAATCAGGGAGAACATTGACTGGAAAAGCCTGGACTGTGAGCTTGTGGGGGATTGTGAGAATGGCAGACAGGCAGTGGAATTTGTGCAGAGCCACAAGGTGGATGTTGTATTGACAGATATCTGTATGCCTTATATGGATGGTATGGAACTGAGCGAGTTTCTTCATGATAATTATCCGGATATTCTTATTGTTATATTCAGCGGTTTTGGGGAATTTGAATATGCGAAGAAAGCAATCCGTTATAATGTAAGTGAATATATGCTCAAACCTGTCACAGCAATGGAACTGACAAAAGTGCTCCGGAATATGAAAGAAAAGCTGGATTCCAGAAAAAAAGAACAGAAAAAAATGGAATCCCTGTCGCAGACTTCAAAGGATTATCACAAGAATGTGGATGTCATCCGGTCGAAAGCACTGGAGACTCTTGTAAATTGTACCAGAGATGTACAGGTAAGTCTTCTGGAACTGAAAAAGCTGGGGATCAGCTTTGACTGTTCGAGCTACAGAGTAGCTGTTTTTGATATGGACACTTACTCAGAAATGTATCAGGTAGATATGCATAAACAGCAGGAAAGCGCATTGATGTCCTTTGTACTTTTTAATATAAGCAATGAAATTGTGACCAGAGAGAACGCAGGTGTTGCTTATCAGGAAGGCAGTAACCGGGTATGCATTATATTTACAGGATGCAGATCCAGAGAATTCGGAGACAAAATACATAGTATCTGTCAGGAAATCCAGCAGAAAGTAAAAGAAGTGATCGGGATTGAAACTTCTATAGGAATCGGAAGCTGGGTGAGATCACCTCAGGAACTGGTCTATTCCTATAAGCTTGCTGAGAAAGCCATTGGCTATCGGTATCTGCTGGGAGGCAGCCTCCTTTTGGATATGGAAGAAAAGAAAACGGACAACAGTATTAATCTTATAAAATCTCTGGAAACACTGACAGAAGAGATAAAGGTCGGAAACAGGCAGAAAGTGACAGAAATCCTGGAGCAGATCGAGCATGAGATCAAAGGGGCACTGGTGGAGAAAAGTTATGCCTGCATTTATCTTCAGCAGGTGATACGTGCCATCGGAAATACCTGCCAGTCCCTGAGTGATGATCCGGAAAAGATCATTGCTCAGAGAGAGAAGCTTCTGAAAGAAGTTTCTCAGGCAAAAACCTTTGATAAAGCAGTGACATTGGTGAAGGAGTATGCTGAAGGAGTATTTGAATCACTTCAGGATCTGAACAGTTCCAGCGGCCAGAGGCAGGGAATGATGGCTATGGATTATATCCGAAAAAATTATATGGATCCGGATCTGAGTCTGAACAGTATCTGTTCTTATCTGAATATCAGTACCAGCTATTTCAGCACTATTTTTAAGGAGATGACAGGGGAAACATTTATCGAATCACTTACCAGGATCAGAATGGAGAAGGCGAAGGAACTCCTGGAGAATACAACTCTGAAGAATTATGAGATTGCGGAAAAAGTAGGATTTTCAGATCCACACTATTTCGGAATTTCATTTAAGAAGATGACAGGAAAAACACCTACCGAATATGCAAGGGAGAAACGCCGATGAAGATTTCTTCAAAATTTAAGAGTATTCAGAGTTCTATTTTCTGTGCGGTGTCGATCCTGGTATTAAGTGCTGTGCTGGTTGTGACAGTGGTATCTCTGAGATATACGAATTCATCTATTTATGAAAATTCTGTCATGTATACACAGACGATCATCAAACAGCTGAATCAGAATATAGATTCGTATATCAGTTATATGGATAATATTGCGTCAGTAATCGCGCAAAGCGGTGATGCTTATAAATATCTGTACAGTGAAAAAGGATATGGAGCCACAAAGGATGAAAATTACAGTGAATACAGACAGCGCCTTGTGGAACAGTTTAAAACGATCCTGAAGGGCAGGGCGGATATCAGAAATATCGGGATTGTCAGAGAGGATAAGAACTCTCCATCTCTGTTTGACAATGGATTATCTGTGAGAAATACATATGTAGATCTTAATACACAGCCATGGTATGCAGATGCAGTCGGAAAATATGACCGGTATAATCTGACATCTTCTCATGTGCAGAATGTGATAAAGGGAGAAAGACCATGGGTCATCACACTCAGCAGAGGAATCTGCAATTATACAGGAACAGAAGCAGAGGATGGAGTAGTTTTTCTGGATCTGAATTACAGTGCGATCAGTGAACTCTGTGCACAGAGCAGCATGGGAGATAAAGGATATGTTTTTATTCTTGATCAGAATGGAAATATCGTTTATCATCCACAACAGCAGCAGTTATATAATGAACTGCAGACAGAGAACATTTCACTTGTTATGAATGCAAAATCAGATATTGTTACTGTCGGAAAGGGAGATGACGAGAAAATTTATGCACTGTCCCATTCTGATATCACAGGATGGACTATTGTGGGATGCATGAATATGTCTGAACTTTTACGAAACAGCAGACAGACAAGAAGTATTTATGTGCTGGTAGCAGTGGGGCTGATCATAGTTGCTCTTCTGATTTCCAGCCTGATTGCCAGAAATATTACGCTGCCGATCCAGAAGCTTCGCGATTCCATGAAAAGTGTGCAGAAAGGAAATTTTGATATTGAAGATATAGAGGTGATTTCCGACAATGAAATAGGAAGTCTTACCAGATCTTTTAATGTGATGACGCACAGGATACGGGAATTAATGGAGCAGAATGTAAAGGAGCAGGAGCAGAAGAGAAAAATAGAACTGAAAGCCCTGCAGTCGCAGATCAATCCACATTTTCTGTATAATACGCTGGATTCTATTATCTGGATGGCTGAAGGAAAGAAGAATGAGGAAGTGGTGATAATGACGGCTTCTCTGGCGCGACTGCTCAGACAGAGTATCAGCAATGAGGATGAGCTTGTAACAGTCGGACAGGAGATTGAATATGTCAGAAGTTACCTCACGATCCAGAAGATGCGCTACAAGGATAAGCTGGAATTTGAGATAAAGGCAGATCCATCCATTACACAGGTACCTATCATTCGTCTGGTATTGCAGCCGCTCGTGGAGAATGCAATTTATCATGGCTTAAAATATAAAGACAGTAAAGGACTGTTGACAGTACATGGATATATGAAAGGTGAGAATGCAGTAATCGATATTACGGACGATGGTGTGGGAATGGATGAGGAAACTCTGAAACATATTTATGATAAGCATAAGGTGAATTACCGTTCCAATGGAGTTGGGGTGTACAATGTGCAGCAGCGTCTGGTTTTATATTACGGAAAAGATTATGGCATTATCTATCACAGTGAAAAAGGAAAGGGAACCACAGCATCTGTTGTAATTCCCGGAATACAGGAGGAATCCCATGAAAAGTCATAAAAAAGAGATTATAACAGTTGCAATCCTTATGGCGGCAGCAGTGGTGATTTTTGCCGGAATCCTGAAACCGGAGGCGACACAGACGAAAAAATGCTCCCTCATTTATATTCCAAAGATCAGGGATAACACCAATGATTTCTGGACTTCGGTAATATCCGGCTGTAAGATGGCGGCAGAGGAATATGAATCTGACCTTGAAATCCTGGCTCCGGATAAAGAAGAGAATATAGAAGAACAGAATAAACTTCTGAAAAAGGCCATTGAGCAGAAACCGGATGCGATTCTGTTTTCTCCTTCCAGCATGGATGCATCAGATGAACTTCTGAAGGAAGCAAAAGAAAAAGGAATCCGTATTACCTATATTGATTCCTATACAAAAGAAGAATTGCAGGATCTTACAGTTGCCACAGATAATGTGAATGCGGGCAGGATGTTAGGAGAGTATGCCAGAAAATTAATCGATAAAGATTCAAAGATAGCCATTGTCAGCCATGTAAAAGGTGTTTCCACGGCTGTGGAGAGAGAACAGGGATTCAGGGAAGGTCTTGGTGACTATGCTGATAACATAGTAGATATTGTCTACTGTAACTCACTCTATGAGAAATCCTATGAACTGGCGCAGGAACTGATGAGGAAATATCCGGATCTGGAACTGATTGCAGGAATGAACGAATATTCTGCAGTTGGTGTGGGAAGAGCAGTCAGTGATGCAGGAGCGAAAGATAAGATCGCAGTAGTTGGTGTGGACTGTTCTCAGGAGGCCATCAATCTTATGGAAATGGGCGTTTATAAGGGAATTATTGTGCAGAAAGCATTCCGGATGGGGTATATCGGAGTGGAAGAAACCATTCATATGCTTAACGGGGATGCAGTAGAGAAGAATATTGATTCAGGATGCGAGCTGGTTACGCCGGAGAATATGTATAACAGTGATATTGAACGGCTGATCTTCCCGTTTAGCTGACTGACGCGTTGAAACGACTGCGTAATATAAGGATAAAAGAAGCAAAAAGGTTAAATATTTCCGGATGAAAAAAAGGAAATATTTAACCTTTTTTTGGAAGATATTTCATTACAATTATCCGACAGGTAAGGTAAGATATAGAAAACAAAGAGATACGAAATAACGTAAGGAGGGTGAAAAACTTGGAAAAGTTGAAACAAAATCCAATTGTGAAGAAACTCGGTCTGAACAGAATCCTGTTAGCATGTATTCTGGTTCTTATGTTCGTAGTCTTCAAAGTAGTTCTGGGAAGTAAGTTCCCTGTAGGTGACAGTATCAAATCTACTTTGAACTATGTATACTTCCTGGGCTTTCTGTCACTTGGAGTAACATTTGTAATTGCCACTGGAGGAATCGATTTCTCCATTGGACCTGTAATGTTCTGCTGTGCCCTGATCTCAGGTTACTGCATGACATCTTATCATGTACCTTGTGCAGCAGCAATGGTGATCTGCATTCTGATCGGATTTGCATTTGGCGTGTTTAATGGCTGGATGGTATCTTATATGTCAGTTCCGCCATTTATCATTTCCATGGCATCTATGAACATTGCAAAAGGTATTGCATCTGTATTTACAAAGACACAGTCCGTCAGCTGGCCACTGGGAAGTGATCCTGTAAACGGATGGTTCAGAAATCTTATCTCCTATAAGGGATTCCCTGTAGGACTTGTGATTTTCCTGGCAGCAGCAGTGATCTGTGGAATTATTCTTTATAACACAAAACCGGGACGTTATATCCTTTGTCTTGGTTCTAACAGCGAAGCAGTAAGACTCAGCGGTGTTAATACAAAAAAATGGAGAATGCTTGCTTATGTGATCTGCGGTGTTCTTGTAGGAATCGGAGCAATTTTCTTTGTTGGTGCTTATACAACTGTTCAGCCTGGATACGGCGATCAGTACAACAATGAAGCGATTGCAGGCTGTGTAATGGGTGGTACATCCATGGTTGGCGGACTTGCTTCTATCGGCGGTACAGTCATCGGTGTATTTATCATTTCTCTTCTTCAGCAGGGTATCATGGCATTTGGTCTTGGTAAAGGTCAGCAGATGATCATCACAGGACTTATCGTAATTGTAGCAGTTTATGTCGACGTTTCTGCAAGACGCAGAAAGAACTGATCGGAAGGGAGGATGTAACAATGGGTGAAGTTATTTTGACTATGAAGGACATTGATAAGTCCTTTCCTGGAGTTCATGCTCTGGATCACGTTAATTTTGAAGTGAAACGCGGCGAAGTACATGCTCTTATGGGAGAAAACGGTGCCGGAAAGTCTACATTGATGAAAGTTCTTACCGGTATTTATCAGAAAGATTCAGGATCCATTACCTATAAAGGAAAGGAAACTGAATTCCATAACACAAGAGAAGCGCAGGATGCAGGTGTTGTAATCGTGCATCAGGAGCTGAACATGGTAGGTGATCTTACCGTAGCTCAGAATATTTTTATCGGACGTGAACCAAAGAAAGGGTTCAGCATTGATGATAAGAAAATGATCGAAGATTCCAAAAAACTCTTTCAGGAACTGAACATTGAAATCAATCCAAAAGAAAAGATGAACAATCTTACCGTCGGAAAACAGCAGATGTGTGAGATCGCAAAGGCTATTTCCCACAAAGCAGAGGTTATTATCTTTGATGAGCCGTCAGCAGCACTGACAGAGAAAGAGATTGCAGACTTATTCGAGATTATCCGTGATCTTCGTAAGAAAGGTCTTGGAATCGTTTATATTTCCCACCGTATGGATGAGATCAAAACGATCACTGACAGAGTAACAGTCATGCGAGATGGTGGTTATGTAGGAACTCTGATCACAGCAGACAGTACAAAAGAAGACATCATCAATATGATGGTTGGACGTGTTATTTACGAGGATCCAAAAGAACATAGCATGGTTGCACCAGATGCGCCGGTTGTTCTTAAGGTAGAGAACCTGAATGCAGGTAAGATGGTTCAGAATGTAAGCTTTGAACTTCGCAAAGGTGAGATTCTTGGTTTCTCAGGACTGATGGGAGCCGGACGTACTGAGACAGCAAGAGCACTGTTTGGTGCTGACCCGAAACAGAGTGGAAAGATCTCTATAAGGGGAAAAGACGGACAGCTTCGCGAGGTAACTATCAACAGTCCTCAGGATGCAGTTAAATATGGTATTGGTTATCTGTCAGAGGACAGAAGAAGATATGGTTGTGTCGTACAGAAATCTGTAACAGAGAATACTACGCTGGCAACCATGGAAGAATTTACCAGTGGTATCTTCATTAATAAATCAAAAGAAAAAGAGGTTTCAGAGAAATACGTTAAAGAGCTGGCAACCAAAACTCCAAACTGCGAGCAGCTGGTAGTCAATCTTTCCGGTGGTAACCAGCAGAAGGTCGTTATCGCAAAATGGCTGACACGAGACAGTGAGATTCTTATTTTTGATGAGCCGACCAGAGGTATTGATGTTGGTGCCAAGAATGAAATTTACAAGCTAATGAACAGACTGGCAGCAGAAGGTAAATCTATTATCATGATTTCTTCTGAAATGACAGAAGTTCTCCGTATGAGTGACCGCATTATCGTTATGTGTGAAGGCAAGATTACAGGAAATATTGATATTTCCGAAGCTACACAGGAACACATTATGAATCATGCAACACGGAACATCAATTAAGGAGGAAAGTCATGACTAAGAAGAAAAAAAGTATTTTAAGTGATCAGAGATTTATTGTATTACTGGTTATTATTGTACTGTTTGCAATTTTCTCCTTTAAGAGCAGGGAGTTCAGACAGTATACCACAATCCTGAGTATGCTGGATTTCTCATATTATGATCTTCTGATGGCAATCGGTGTTACATTCCCTCTTATTACAGGAGGTGTAGACCTGTCAATCGGAACAGGTATGGTATGTTACGCATTGATCGCAGGATCTCTGGTAAGAAATAATAATCTTCCGGTTGTACTTGCAATGTTACTTTGCATTGTACTTGGAATTATTGTAGGAGCAGCAAATGGTGTGCTGATCGGTGTTCTGAATCATACAAAATTCGGTCGTTATACGATCGCGATCGGTTCCAATAAAGAAGCAGCAGCTCTTTCGGGAATCAACGTTAAATTCTATCATGTTATGGTATATGTAGTATGCGGACTCTTCACAGGTCTTGCAGCTATCGCATATGCGGCAGTTACACCAACTGTACAGCCTGGTACCGGTGCAGGACTTGAAATGGATGCCATCGGTGGAGTATTCGTAGGTGGTGTTGCAGCAACAGGTGGTTATGGATCAGTAATCGGTACTTTAGCCGGTATCTTCGTTATCATGCTTCTGAAGACCGGTCTTCCATATATCGGACTGCAGGCAAACTGGCAGCAGATCATTACCGGTGCGGTTCTTATCATCGCAGTACTGATCGATATCATGAAAGAAAAGAAAGCAGCAGCAAAATAATTTTCAAAACTGAATAAAGAAAAATGCATCTTACGACAGATGCAAAACAGCAGGATATGAAACAACGGAGGGCTTCCAGGGGATGTTCGGCGACAGTATTGTCATATGTGTATTTTGGGGAAGGCGGAACGAGAGAGGAAGTCTCCGGGGTATCATTTATAAAAAACTATATTAAATTGTATATTTAAAAGGAGGAAATTTTAAATGAAAGCAAAAAAAGTGATCGCATTAGTTATGTGTGCAGCAATGGTAGCAGGAATGTCCGCATCAAGCGTTATGGCAGCCGATATGCCGGAACAGTTCAAAGATCTGAAAGCTAATGAAGCTTATGATTTCCCGATGATGGTTAAATCTTTCCAGTCTACATACTGGGATGCAGCTCAGGAAGGTATGAAGAAAGCTGCTGATGAACTTGGTGTTACATACAAAGCACAGGGACCAAACAGTGAATCTGATATCGCTGACCAGGTTAACATGATCAACACAGCAATCGCTGCAAAGCCGGCCGGATTAGGTCTTGCTGCATGTGATACATCTTCTGTTCTTGATGCACTTCAGGAATGTGCTGACAAAGGAATCCCGGTAGTAACATTTGATACAGGTATCGCTGATGCTCCGGAAGGATCTGTAGTATGTGAAGTTTGTACAGATAACACACAGGCTGGTTCTGTTGCAGCTGAAAACATGTATAATTCCATCAAAGATGTTATAGCTAATGCAGATGGACAGGTTATCATCGGTGAAGTTAACCAGGATGCTACAGGTCAGAACATCCAGCAGCGTGGTGGCGGATTCATTGACAAAATGATCGAACTTATTCAGGCTGACGGAAAAACAGTTGCAGTTAAAGGTAACGAGTTCTATGTAAACGCAGCTAAAGGTGCAGATGCAAAAGAAGCAGACGCAGACGTTGTTATCCAGGTCGCTGTTCCTGCACAGACAACTGTAGAGCTTTGCTCAACAGAGGCTCAGGCAATCCTTTCTCAGGAAAACTGCATCGCTATCTTCGGTTCCAACCAGACAGCAGCAGAAGGTGTTCTTGCAGCTAATGCTAACCTGAACGTTCTTGGTTCTGACGCAGGAGCAGGCGATGTTATCGGTGTTGGTTTCGATGCTGGTTCTATCATTAAAGCCGCTGTACAGGATGGAACATTCATCGGTGCTGTTACACAGTCTCCTCTGATGATGGGTTACTATGCAATCTACGCTCTGACAGCAGCAGCTAACGGACAGGAACTTGAAGATGTTCCTACAGATGGATACTGGTATGATTCCACAAACATGGACAGCGAAGAAATCGCTCCTAACCTTTATGACTAATCGATAAGTAAATATCGAGAGGAAATGAATCCTTAGAATTAAGTATTAATTATTAATACAAATACAGACGCCGCACTGCCGTATGGCAAGTGCGGCGTTGTTGTTCAAACAATAAAACAATGATTGGAAATGATGATTTTATTAAGTTGTAAAGATACTTATTTCGACGATAGATTTCAAAAGAGCAAATAAGGACACTTTTTCAGACAAACAAGGTTCTTATTTTGGGGAGTAAGTTGAGATAAAATGAAATCATCAGATATGAAAAGCGTATAAATTCATATATTGAGGAGGTTTTGCAATGGCAGCATATTATTTAGCAGTAGATATCGGAGCATCCAGCGGACGTCACATCATTGGACATATGGAAAACGGAAAAATGGTTCTGGAAGAAATTTATCGTTTTGAGAATGGAATGGTAAAGAAAGACGGAGAACTCTGCTGGGAATTTGACCGTCTTTTCAAAGAGGTAGTAAATGGTCTGAAGAAATGTAAAGAAATTGGCAAGATTCCGGTAAGTATGGGCGTGGACACATGGGGCGTTGACTTCGTACTTCTGGACAAAAATGACAATGTTCTTGGAAATACAGTAGGATATCGTGACCACCGTACAGAGGGAATGGATAAAGAAGTTTATAAGGCAATTTCCCTGAAAGATCTCTATGCAAGAACAGGTATCCAGAAAGCTGATTATAATACGATCTATCAGCTGATGGCAGTGAAAAAGAAACATCCGGAATATCTGGAACAGGCGGAGACACTTCTTCATGTGCCGGATTATTTCCATTTCCTTCTTACAGGACAGAAAACCTGTGAGTACACAGAAGCTACGACAGGACAGCTTGTAAGCCCGATCACTAAGGACTGGGATTATGAACTGATCGATATGCTCGGTTATCCGAGAAAAATGTTCCAGAAGCTGATTATGCCCGGAACAGGCATCGGACATCTGTCAGATAAGATCAGGGAAGAAGTGGGCTTTGATCTGGAAGTAGTTGCACCTGCAACACATGATACAGGATCCGCTGTACTGGCAGTTCCTGCAAATGATGATGACTTTATTTACATCAGTTCAGGAACATGGTCACTGATGGGAATTGAGAGAAAAGAAGCTGACTGCTCTGAGAAGAGCTGTGAGATGAACTTCACAAATGAAGGCGGTTATGCAGGCCGTTTCCGTTACCTGAAGAATATCATGGGACTCTGGATGATCCAGTCTGTGCGTCATGAAGTAAATGATGCATACAGCTTTGCAGAAATCTGCGCAATGGCAGAGGAAGCAAAGGATTTCCCGTCAAGAGTAGACGCAAATGATGAGTGTTTCCTTTCTCCTGACAATATGACAGAGGAAGTTAAGGATTACTGCCGCAGAACAGGACAGAAGGTTCCGGAAACTCTGGGAGAGATTGCAACAGTTATCTACACAAGTCTTGCGGAATGCTATGCAAAGACAGCAAAAGAGCTGGAAGAGATGACAGGCAGGACTTACAGCCGTATTCATATCGTGGGCGGCGGTTCCAACGCAGGATATCTCAATGAGCTGACTGCAAAGGCAACAAAGAAAGAAATCCATGCAGGTCCAGGAGAGGCAACTGCAATCGGAAATATCACAGCACAGATGCTGAAAGCAGAAGAGTTTAAAACCATTGAAGAGGCTCGTACGATCATTCATGAATCCTTTGGTGTAAAAGTTTATAAATAATAAAAGGGGAACAGGGCATTGTCTCTGTTCCTTTTGTGTCTGTGACAATAAGAAAAAAATTTCAACCGGGAGGTTTTAATTTTATATATCTGAGAAGGGTGTCTGAAAAAAATGAATCGTATATAATGAGGTTAAAAGGTGTTTGGAAAATCATTCGTTACTGTGAACGGAGTGAACAGTAACATTTGGCTGTGAGAAAGGAGTCAACGGCGAGGGAATATGTTGACTATCATGGGGTTTCAAAGTATAATGATGGCTGGTGAATTGGGCGGAAATACAGGGTGATTCATCAGAGGTAAGTGATTGATTTTAATAGATAAAGGCAGGTTATATATGAATACAATTAGTGTGGAAGAGCTGGAGAAGATTGATTCTTCTAAGATCACGATCGTGGATGTGCGGCCGGCGGATCAGTACAGCAGGGGATCTTTTCCGGGGGCAGTGAATATTCCGCTGGATGAGTTTGAGGAAAGAATGGAGTCTGTGGACAAGGAGAAGATGGTGTATATTCTCTGTCATACGGGGGACAGAAGCCGGGACTGTGTGGAGAAGCTGAGTGATGCAGGGTATGAGGCTGTGAATATTGAAGGTGGATATCGTGCGTATCTGAGACTTTCTCTGAGCCGTTTTATGGAGAATGATGCTAAGGAGCAGAAGGAACTGAAGACGAAAGAGATTGAGCACAGTATTATCAAGACGTTCAGAAAGACAGTCTGGAGACCGTTTACCAAGGCTTTGAATGAGTATCAGCTGATCCAGGAGGGGGATAAGATTGCTGTCTGTATTTCAGGTGGTAAGGACTCTATGCTGATGGCGAAGCTGCTTCAGGAGCTGAAGCGCCATGGGAAGATTCATTTTGAACTGGTGTTTCTGGTAATGAATCCGGGCTATAATGCGGATAACTGGAAGATTATTCAGGATAATGCAGAGCTTCTGGGAATTCCTCTTACGGTTTTTGAAAGTGATATTTTTGATACAGTGGCAGAAATTGAGAATAATCCCTGTTATCTTTGTGCGAGAATGAGACGTGGTTATCTGTATTCTCATGCCAAGGAGCTGGGATGTAATAAGATTGCGCTGGGACATCATTTTGATGATGTGATCGAGAC
>PPYE01001479.1_pt1 | contig 11988 bp, 10 predicted proteins | sample 1559881 | NCBI WGS metagenome assembly PPYE01 (sample SAMN08240022, study PRJNA423297) | Human gut metagenome, whole genome shotgun sequencing project.
CACTTCTCCTTATCTTACACGTCTGTTGCTCTTGACCTCACGCAGCATCTCCTGGAGTACATCCATGATATCTGTGATCTCCCGGTCATAAATGACACCTTCTACATCTGCCACATCCAGACATGGTTCAAATTTCTTCAGTTCCTCTTCGTAATCGATCATAATTTTTTCCTCCTGATCACAGCCTTGATCTCACCGACCAGATAAAGGGATCCTACACAGAATAGCATTCCATCCTCACCTTTTTCCTTTACTGCCCGTTCAAAAGCTGCTGGAACATCCTCTATTGCTTCCACTTCCGGTACTCCGTCTTCACGGAAGATCTCCGCAAGCTCTTCTACCGGAACTTTACGGTATCCGCCTACCTGTGTGACGATCACATGTCGAAAACGGATCCTGCTACAGATCGTGCGGATCATATCCGTATAGTCCTTGTCATCCACTGCGGAAAACAGCAGAGTCAGAGGAAATTCCTTCTGGAAATGTTCTGCTGTCTCTACAAACTTCTCAACACCGTCTTCGTTATGTGCGCCATCCACGATCACCCCCGGAAGAACCGTTTCCATCCTTCCCTGCCAGCGTGTTTTTGCCATACCAGCCTTCAGAGCCTCCAGAGATACCGGAATCTGATCTTCCAGTACCTGAATGGTTTTCACCGCAAGCGCTGCATTCATAACCTGATAACGGGCGATAAACGGTATATCAAATACGGTATCGCCATATGTCTCGTCCTTAAGAGAAAACCGGATTCCGTCCTTTGTGATCTTATGGATCTCTGTGTCTTCCCGTTTCAGCTCATAATATGGACATCCCAGCTTCTCTGCATGCTCACGCATCACTCCGGCCGCATCCGGATCATTTCCATCGTAGATCACCGGAACACCCGGCACCATGATCCCTGCCTTCTCTCCTGCGATCTCGGAAACTGTATTTCCAAGATACTGCATATGATCGAGGCTGATGGATGTGATCACACAGGCTGCCGGATCCTCCACAGCAGTGGTTGCATCCAGACGTCCGCCAAGACCGGTCTCCAGTGTTACATAATCCACGCCGGCTTCTGCAAAGATCACCATTCCCATTAGAAGGAGTGTCTCAAAATAGGTGGGATGATAGCTTCCCTCTGCAACCAGCTCATCGGAAAGCTTTTTAACTTTTTCAAAAGCACGAAGGAAGGTATCGTCATCGATCACTTCCTCGTTGATCTGAAAACGCTCGTTGATCTCAACCAGATGAGGAGATGTAAAAAGTCCGCAGGAATATCCTGCTTCCCGAAGGACCGATGTGATAAAAGCACAGGTACTTCCCTTTCCGTTGGTTCCTGCCACATGGATCACACGGAATTTCCTCTGCGGATCTCCAAGTCTTCTTAAGCATTCTCTGGTATGGTCCAGGCTGTTCTTAGTAGTAAATCTCGGTATATCTTCAATATACGCAACTGCTTCTTCGTAATTCATAAAAAAAACCATCACTTATCTATAATGTATTCGTAAAGAACTTTTGGGGAGAAAAGCTTCTCCCCTCCTGTTCGTTACGATACCATTATATAATAGTGGTGGAAGATGTCCAGTCCTAATCGTAATATTTTATCCGACATTTTTTGTATCGGAGTATCTTTTCTATGCCATTTACTGGTTGTCTGTACTGTTTTCTTCACCGGAATCTTCTGTGGATTCCGTTTCTGACGCTGTATCCGTTTCCTCCATTGACCCTGTATCAGAACTGCTCTTTTCACTGTCAAGCTTCCACTTGCTGTCAGCGAGCAGCGCATAAACCGCCCGGTCATGGCTCTTTGTCATGGCCTTTCTTGTGGAACTGTTACTTCGCTGCACTACCGAGAGCCGGTCAAAATCATCCAGTTCCTTTCCGGTAATGATCAACTTGGTAGGATTCACGTAAACCGTATCATACCATTCTCCGTTGATCTTCACCTGGCTGGACGGCGTAAAGTTTGTTCCCTGGATATAATAGGTGTGATCCGTCTCAGACACAACCTGAATGGAATCCAGCGTGGTATCATAGATTCCCATACGCATCTTTGTCCGCTCAAAAGGATTCGCTCCGTCATATGTATACTGCTTTCCGTAGAGAAGATCGTACTGCAGGGTCTCCAGATCCACCTGATAATTTTTGGTGTTTCTTCTTGCCTGATGATACTTGAAAACATTTCCCTCATGGATACCTACACGGTCCATAACCTCTGCTGCCATCTGGTATGCCGCAAGATTTTCTTTCTTTTTCTTAAGTCCGAAATTATCCCACATCACATACTCTGTCTGGAACAGATATTTATTCTCCACATCCTCCACGGTCAGTCCCATGGTCGGCAGATGATCACCATACATGACCAGTACCACATCCTCCGGGTAATCTGCCAGCCTGTCAGTCAGCTCTTTGACAAAATTATCCATCTCATGGATCTGATTTACATAATACTCCCACTTATTATTCAGCTCGTCAGTAGGTGCCCCGGAAACTGTGATCTCCGGATTTTCCAGTACCGGTTCTGAAGGATAATCTCCATGTCCCTGTACGGAAATAGTATATACATAATCAGGCCCTTCTGTAGAATCCAGACACTTGACGATCTCATCGGTGAGGACACTGTCCTTGGTCCAGCCCAACGGGTTCTTCTGGTTTTCATCCTTCATATACTCTGCCGAAGTGAAGGTATCAAATCCCAGATTCGGAAAAATACTTCTTCTTCCGTAGAAATTCGCCTCATTATTATGTACTGCATGAGCAGTATAGCCCAGATTCTTCAGAACATACGGTGCGCTCTCACAGGTAGTTTCCTTAAGGATACTCTTGTAAGGATACTCTCCCGGTCCAAAATAATGAAGGCTCATTCCGGTAATGGATTCAAACTCAGTATTTGCGGTTCCGGCTCCTACGGAAGGTACCTTATAATATCCGGAGGAATACTCCTTCATCAGCTTTCTGAAATTCGGGATAGGATCTTCTGACAGCTCCAGATAATTTACCAGCGTAGGATCAAAAAAGGACTCCAGCTGTAAAAACAGAATATTCGGATGACTGCCTTCTTTCGTTTCCGGAAGATTTTCTTCCGACTTCTCGATCCTTTTGATCTCGCTTTTGGAATAGTCTCTCGGGGCACTGATTCCGGTATTAAAGATCGTCGTTGCCAGACAGTAAGGATATCCGTGTATTTCAGCTTGCCTCTGTACTTCGGCGACCTTATCAGGATGATCAGAAGGATCAGAACCGCAATTCCCAGAAGAACTGCACCTATGGTCATCTGGGTATGGGTCAGATATTTTTTTGCAATACTGAGACCATCTGTCAGATTCTTCACATCCGGTCCTGTAAACGGTGTGACACGGTTGAGAAGAAGCACACCGTTTACGATTCCCAGAAACAGCCATAAGCTGCCCACAAAGATACGCCAGAAAATTCTCTTTCGGAAGAGATAAACAATCAGCATCGTCGTAAAGATAAACGCTGCATTATAAGCAAATACAAGCGGCCTTGTGGTCATGTAGGTCCACGCCTCTGTGAACGAGTGCCTGCATATGGCCTCGATCACAAAGTACAGGACTGCACAGCCCAGAGCCTGAAGTATCAGCGAAATCTTATTGAAAAAGTTACACCACTTCATTAAAACACTCCTTCGTTATTTCACCATCTGTGTTAACTGCAGGTTCACTTTCTCTTTCATCTCTTTGTATTTCTCAAGTTTCTCCTTCTCTGCCTCTACCTTGGCTGCAGGTGCCTTGTTCACAAAATTCGGATTGTTCAGCATTCCCTCGCAACGTGCGATCTCCTTTGTAAGTCGCTCCTGCTCTTTTGTGAGACGTTCGATCTCTTTTTCACGGTCGATCAGATCCTCCAGCGGCAGATAAACCACACCGTCTGCCACAACGATGGATACCGCATCCTCACCGATTCCGTTCTTATCCTGCTGTACGTGGATCTCTTTTGCAAACGCAAGGTTTGTAAAGGATTTCTTGCAGGACTCAAAACGTGCACAGCACTCTGCATCCTTGCCTACGATGTAGATATTGGTCTTTCTGTTCTGCGGTACGTTCATCTCGTTTCTGGTGTTACGGATTCCACGTACAACTTCCTGGAAGCTTGCAACTGCTTTCTCAGCATCTGCAAAGTTCATCTCATCTTTGTATACCGGCCAGTCAGAGATCATAATGGACTCTTCCTCAGGAAGCAGTGTGCAGTAGATCTCCTCTGTGATAAACGGCATGAACGGATGAAGAAGCTTCAGTCCCTGTGTCAGTGCAGTGCGAAGTGTCCACAGTGCATCGTTTGCTGCTGCCGGGTTCTCCTCTGCTTTCCACAGTCTTACTTTGGCCATCTCGATATACCAGTCACAGAGCTCATCCCACAGGAAGTCATAAACTTTCTGTACAGCGATTCCAAGCTCATATTTATCCATGTTCTCGGTAACATCGCGGATCACGATGTTCAGTCTGGAAAGGATCCATTTATCCTCGTTGCAAAGAGCGTTCAGGTCTTCCGGCTCTGTTACGGTCTTTCCTTCCAGGTTCATCATAATGAAACGGGATGCATTCCAGATCTTGTTTGCAAAGTTACGGCTGGACTCTACACGCTCCCAGTAGAAACGCATGTCATTTCCAGGTGCATTACCTGTCATCAGAGTCAGACGAAGGGCATCTGCACCGTATTTATCGATAACTTCCAGCGGATCGATACCGTTTCCAAGGGATTTACTCATCTTACGTCCTTGGGAGTCACGTACCAGGCCGTGGATCAGTACATGGTGGAACGGAGTCTCACCGGTCTGCTCCAGTGCGGAAAATACCATACGGATAACCCAGAAGAAGATGATATCATATCCGGTTACCAGAACATCTGTAGGATAGAAATACTCAAGCTCCGGTGTCTTATCCGGCCATCCAAGTGTGGAGAACGGCCACAGTGCGGAACTGAACCAGGTATCCAGAGTGTCCTCATCCTGATGCATATGTGTGCATCCGCATTTCGGGCATTTCTCCGGCATCTCTCTTCCAACCACCATCTCACCGCACTCATCGCAGTAATAAGCCGGGATCCTGTGTCCCCACCAAAGCTGACGGGAAATACACCAGTCACGGATATTCTCCAGCCAGTGCAGGTAAGTCTTGTCAAAACGTGCCGGAACAAACTGAAGGTTTCCGTCGTCCAGAGTTTTGATAGCAGCTTTTGCCATTTCGTCCATTTTTACAAACCACTGTGGTTTGATCATCGGCTCTACCGTTGTACCGCAGCGGTCATGGGTACCAACACTGTGGCTGTGCGGAACAACCTTTACAAGAAGTCCCTGCTCCTTCAGGTCCTCTACCATGGCCTTACGTGCCTCGTAACGGTCCATACCTGCATATTTTCCGCCAAGACTGTTGATGGTGGCATCATCATTTAAGATGTTGATCTCCTCAAGGTTATGACGGCGTCCAACCTCAAAGTCGTTGGGGTCGTGTGCCGGTGTGATCTTAACGCAGCCTGTTCCGAATTCCTTGTCAACATACTCATCGGCAATAACCGGGATCTCTCTGTCTGTAAGAGGAAGCTTCAGCATCTTTCCTACAAGGTCTTTATATCTTTCATCCTCCGGGTTTACAGCAACTGCTGTATCGCCGAGAAGTGTCTCCGGACGAGTGGTCGCGATCTCAACAAAACGTCCTTCCTCACCTACGATGGGATAATTGATGTGCCAGAAAAATCCGTCCTGGTCCTCATGTACAACCTCTGCATCAGAAATAGAGGTCTGGCATACCGGACACCAGTTGATGATCCTGGAGCCTTTGTAGATATAGCCTTTCTCATAAAGGCGGATAAATACTTCCTGAACAGCCTTGGAGCAGCCCTCATCCATGGTAAAGCGCTCACGCTCCCAGTCTGCAGATGCTCCCAGCTTTTTCAGCTGGTTGATGATCTTTCCGCCGTACTCCTCTTTCCATGCCCAGGCATGTTTCATAAATTCGTCACGGCCGATCTCGTTCTTATCAATCCCTTCCTTACGAAGTTTCTCTGTTACCTTAACCTCTGTAGCGATGGCTGCATGGTCAGTTCCCGGCTGCCAGAGAGCCTCATAGCCCTGCATTCTTTTGAAACGGATCAGGATATCCTGCATGGTCTCATCCAGTGCATGTCCCATATGCAGCTGTCCGGTTACATTGGGCGGCGGCATTACAATTGTAAAAGGTTTTTTGTCCGGATTAACTTTTGCATGGAAGTATCCGTTATCCATCCATTTTTTGTACAGACGATCCTCAATACCCTTGGGATCATAAGTCTTTGCAAGTTCTTTACTCATGTTTTCCTCCTGAATCTTTCTGATTATAGGAACCTTAAAATGCTCCTGTTCTCTGCAAGAAAAAACACGCCCTCCACACAAAAGCCAATAACTAATGTGCGAAGGGCGATCATTCTCGCGGTACCACCTTCATTATCCGGAAAAAACATCTGTTATTCCCGTCTATCTCTTGTCCCTTAACGCGGGGTACGTGAAAACCTACACAGCAGCATCTGCATCTGTTCTGCATTTCTGCTTTCAGTTTCCCGGCTCCTAAGCTACCTTCTGCAGTCCTCCATCTGAAAATGCCTTTCAGCCTGCGCTTCTCTTGCGTCTGTGCATTTCTCTCTGTCAGCGTAGATCTGCATACTCCTCTTATTCAACACCTTTGCCATGTTCCTACTATAATGAAATTTTCTTTTTTTGTCAAGACAGAGACCTTATTTCAAAAGTAAAAATCAAAATAAAATAGAATATCTCCACCGGTTATTTTTTCCAATGGAGATATTTTTTTATCTATCTTTCTTTTATTGTTTTGTACTCCTTCTCAATGCCTGCGATCAGTGTTTTCATTGTATATTCCAGAATTTCATTTCCGAATGCTTCCGATGATTCTCGGACCGGATGACGTCCTGCAATACCGATCAGATTACTCTCATCTTCTTTTACCTGTCCAAAGTCAACCAGTTCCGGCCGAACAGCCATTACAATAGAGGTCTCATTTGCTCCGGCATGATCATTCTGATATTTCAGTCTCTCATCATCCGCATAGGTCCATGCTGTCATAATGCACAGTCCGTATTTTTCTTCTGCCTCTTCCTTCATTTCCTGAAATGCATTTGTTGACGGACCGTGTCCATGTCCCACAACGATGCGGACTCCTGCTCTGGAAAGCTGTGCAAAAATACTGCGCAGCAGATCCTGAAACAGTCCCTTTTCCATCCAGTAAGCACTGCCTTTCATCTGCTGGGCACAATAAGTATTCAGTGCGCCCTCTGTATTGATATCCATTCCATAAAATACAGTTCCCCGATCATCAAATAAACGGTCAGGTCCCATGAACAGCATCGGAAGCACTACACCACCGACCTTTTCTGCCACCCGGACAAACAGTTCTTTTGACTGGATCCCGTCAGCTCCAAGAGGCATATGCGGACCATGCCATTCCAGTGTGCCAAGTGGCAGATAGGCAACCGGCATCTCCTTTATCCTCTGTACACATTCTTCCGGAAGTAATTCCTCGTATAATACTTTTTTCATGCTCGTCTCCTCCTCATATAATCAAGTGTTTTTTATTGAAAATTCAAGGTTTTTCAACCTTTATATCCCAGTGAATAAGCCAAAGCTATAAGCATTTCGATATATCAAGTACTGAAATAGTGGTTAGAAGGTATACGAAATAAAACGTCATTGATTTCCGCTTTACTGGCCTTGTGTATACCCATCCCTCTAGGGCAGCTAACCTCCTATATCCACCAGGATCATCTCTGTCTCCAGAGGTCCTAACTTGTCGGGTAGAAACACCTATTACTAGGTATATCCCCCACAGATCCGTACGTGCCCAATTCAGGCATACGGCTCTTCACGACACTTATGCCTCAGATTATCCATATAGGCTCACATAAATACGTGGTCTTACTATAGGATGCTCCTTCAAAAACTAATTGAATCCATCCCATGTATAACTTTTCCTCTGACTACGCCTATTCATCCAAAAATAAAGAATCTGAATAACTCTCTTACGGAAGTTATCCATCATTTGATAGTTATCACTTATTCCATAATAATGGTAATACCCGATTAAAATCTGATTTACTTTTGCAAGAATATATTTCTTCTTTTCAAATCTCATGTGTCAGCTATGCTCCTTAACGGGGTCATATGCCCCATGGTGACTATTTCTGCCGACTACTGGCTCATTCTTTGTATTGTTGATTACTGACTTGCTTCCTGTACCAGCACTGTGATCAGTGGACGTTATCTGTTACATTCTGTTTGATTCAGTGGCTGCCCAGATGACAACCTCTACTATAGTTACTTTTTTCTTACGCTACTTGCAGATAAGCTGCCGGTCTCCTGATATCACTGACCAGCTTTTGGGGATCATAAGCCACACCTTTTGTCAGCATCGCATAAAAGTCACGTATCAGCTTGGCCGCAACCGCCATAAGTGACTGCATCTTCTTTAATGGATTCAGTTTTCTGGTTGTGTAATAATTATGGAGTTCTCTGAACTCCGGATTCTTCGCTACAAGCGACATTGCAACCTCAAAGAGCAGGTATCTGAGTCTCTTTCGGCCCCGTCTGCTTATTGTTGTCTCGCCCTTGTGCTTTCCTGAACTATTTTCAACCAATGCCAATCCTGCAAGCTTCTGCAGTTCCTTCGGATTGCTGAAGCGGCTAATATCACCTACTTCTGCAAGGAACCCTGACACTGTCCTGATTCCCACACCTTTGATCCCTAACAGCTTTTCAGCCATCGGAATCTGTTTTACCAGTTCTTCAATTAGAACCATAACTTCCTGCAGACGTGTATTTCTGGATTCATAGTCCTCCAGAAGCATTCGGATCTCCATTCTTGCAGATACTGCTCCTTCTTTGCTTCCAACGCTGTGCTCTGCAGCTTCTATCAGAGTCTTCGCCCTCGCTTAGCGGTATCTTCCTTGACGGTATCTTCTTTAGCGGTGTCTCCTCCAGAATTGCCAGCATTTCCGGCTGTTCCGCATCCTGCAAGAGTCAGCAGTGACATTGATGCCGCAATACCGGCGGCAATTAATTTTTTCGCTTTCATATTTTTCCTCCTATTTTTCATAATGACCAGGAATTCCCACACTGTCACGGATCTGCAGCAGATATTCATTTTCCTTTTCATCACATGGTCTCTCGACTCCATCCTGTAGATACAGCATGCCGTTTATGATACTTTTTGCCTGATATTCTACCGGCTGACTGATCGTAGACAGTGAGGGCGTTATGCGTTCCGCAAACGGAATACCGTCAAACGAAACTACAGATACGTCCTCCGGAATTCTGTAACCATGCTTCATGATCCAGGACATTACCTCTATCGCAACTTCATCGCTGTAACAAAACAATGCCGTTGGCAGCTTTTGAGGTACAAATATCTTCTCTATCACAGAAATCAGACTGCTTTTTTCATAGTCTCCATGGATCTGACCGATCAGGGATTCTTCTTGATCCAGCTGCATCTGCCTTACAGCTCTTAAAAATCCCCGTTTCCTTGCAATAAGGAAGCTGTCGTCCATTTCGTCAATGCAAAAGATGCCCCCTATCCTTCTGTGGCCAAGCTGGGCAAGATAGCATATGGTCTCATAGACAGAGCTTTCATTTTTTTCCATGATATTCAAACGCATTTCCGGTGACTGCATATGACAGACTTTAATCCTAAAATGTTCTTTTATATACGCTTCCTCTTCCCGTGAGAGCAGAAAAAGGCTAAAGCAGACTTCGATTCCTCTGATCTCCAGTTCTCTTAATGCTTCCAGTTTTTCCTCAAATCCTGAATTGCAATAACGGATAATACAGCCATATCCCATCTTACATGCAAACTCATTCAGATACCGAAACAACAGAAGCTGATACTGATTAATGTAGTTTGTCATTATAAAGCCGAACAGTTTTGACTTCTTACCAGCCAGATACTGTGCGTGAACGCTGGGATTATAATTGTACTTTCTGATGGTATCTACCACTCTTTTCTGCAGCTTCTCGCTGACTGGTTTGGAACGGTTGATAACACGGGAAACTGTAGCGATCGAACACCCGCTTTTTTTCGCGATAAATTTAATATCTATATTTGCCATATTTAAAATTCCTCCGGAAGAATTCTATGGTTACATTTTATAGGAAAACGTTTACATTTCAATTGTGAAATACTTACAAAATTAGCTTCAGGCAGATCATGGTCATCCCAGTCTTTCAGGATATTCATTACAAAACTGCCTGCATACAGGGAAATATGTAAAATTCCTGTATGCAGGCAGTCTTATCATTTCATTATTTTATTCCACGCTCTTCAGTGACTCTACCATATTGATCTTTTTCAGCTTAAAATGCATCACCATATTTACAAACATGGAGAACCCAAAGGTAATGATTCCACTGTAAACAAAGCTTATTGGCTTGATATTTCTTCCGAACATCACCGCATCTACCTCAACGGTTGTGATCACATACCGGTGAAGGAGGATTCCGAACACTGCGCCTGCCAGAATTCCTATGAAGGACAGCAGGATATTTTCCCGGAATACATACTGGGAAACTTCGCCATCATAAAATCCCAGGACCTTCAATGTTGCAAGCTCTCTCTGCCGCTCTGTGATATTGATGTTGTTCAGATTATACAGTACCACAAATGCCAGCATTCCGGCAGAAATGATCAGGACCCAGATCACCGCTCCGAGGGAGCCCAGCATTCGTTCTACCTGACCTGCTGTGCTGCTTGTATAGCTGATACTTAAAGCTGCCGGATATTTCAGGATCGCATTTCCAAGAGTTTCCAGATCACTCTCTGCATCCTCTTTCATAGTATATACTGTACTTGAATACTTCGGTTTCTCCCCGAATGTTTTTTCATAGCAGGGTGGGGTCATGTAAACGTAATGTCCCATATAGTTCTCTGTGACAGCAGTGATCTTTACTTTATACTTTCTATTGTCTTTCTCCAGGATGATCTTGTCTCCTGCTTTCACACCGATAAGAGAAGCCGTTTTTTCACAGATCACCGCTCCATCATCGGTAAGCTCATACTGCTCGTGGGACTTTCTGTCACGTAACGTTACATCCTCTTTAAAATTTTCCGTATTTTCCGGAACATACACATAGATACTGACACTTCCCTTTTCTTTTGGTGCCGTCATCTTGGTGAGCTGCACACGGGTATAGTGATCGATCTCGCTGTTTCCGTCCAGGAATTTCAGAAGATCCTTTTCCTGGCTGTCTGTGGCATCCTCATCATTGATCACCATGGCATCATAGTGCTGGATCTGGTCATATTGGAGAATTGCAATATCCATAATGGAATCATAAAGTCCGAATCCTACAAGCATCAGTCCCATGCTTCCTGCAATTCCGAAAATGGTCATAAAAAGACGCTTTTTATAACGGAAAAGATTTCGCATGGACGATTTCCAGGAAAAGCTCAGATGCTTCCAGATAAAGCTGATCCGTTCAATAAGGATCCGTTTTCCTTCTTTCGGTGCAGGCGGCCGCATCAGGGATGCCGGCGTCTCTGCCAGGGTTCTTGCACTGGAAAAAAGTGTGGCACCCATAGTACAGATCACTGCTGCTCCGGAAGCGATCAGTGCATATTGTAACTCATAATCCAGCTGCATGTGATCGCCAATATTCCAATACATGATTCCATACGCCTGGATAATGATAAACGGAAGAACCTTTTCTCCGAAAAGTACTCCTGCGATACTTCCGCCTACTGTAGCCAGAAATGCGTAGCTGAGATACTTGGATGCAATGGATGCTTTTCCGTATCCCAGCGCTTTCATAGTTCCGATCTGGGTTCGCTGTTCCTCCACCATTCGTGTCATCGTGGTAAGACTGATCAGAGCCGCTACAAGGAAGAATATCATCGGGAAAACCTTTCCGATGTTTTTCAGTCGCTCTGCGTTATCACCAAAATCCGAATATTCCGGAAGGTCATTGCGGTCCGTGACGATCCACTCCGGTGTTTCAATATCATCCAC
>PPYE01586581.1_pt1 | contig 11988 bp, 10 predicted proteins | sample 1559881 | NCBI WGS metagenome assembly PPYE01 (sample SAMN08240022, study PRJNA423297) | Human gut metagenome, whole genome shotgun sequencing project.
CAAGGCTCCTGCTCCAGAGGGATGACATAGAGATTAAATGGTATGGTTCCAGAAGCTACATAGACCAGAAATATGCATCCATCTACCAGAACATGTTCCGAATCGTGGACGATGTGTGTATGGATGATAATATGAAGGAGCTGGCAGAACAGGTGGATGTGGTGTTCACCGCCACCCCTCAGGGACTGTGCGCCTCCCTGATGGACGAGGACGTATTATCTAAAGTAAAGGTCATTGATTTAAGCGCCGACTTCCGTATTAAGGATGTGTCGGTTTATGAGAAATGGTATAAGCTGACCCATGCATCCCCGCAGTTTATCGGTGAGGCCGTATACGGGCTGCCTGAAATCAACCGGGAAAAGGTGAAGAAAGCCAGGCTCATTGCCAATCCTGGATGTTTCCCCACCTGCTCCTTCCTGTCCACCTATCCTCTGGTAAAGGAAGGGCTTATTGACCCCAATACCCTTATCATTGATGCCAAGTCAGGCACATCCGGCGCAGGCAGGGGAAGCAAGGTGGACAGTCTGTACTGTGAGGTCAATGAGAACATTAAGGCTTACGGGGTGGCCTCCCACAGACATACGCCGGAGATAGAGGAGCAGCTGTCCTATGCAGCAGGAAAACCGGTAACCATCAGCTTCACCCCTCACCTGGTACCCATGAACCGCGGAATCCTGGTGACAGCCTATGCATCCCTTACAAAGGAAGTATCCTGCGAGGAGGTAAAGGCTGTGTACGATAAATATTATGGGGATGAATATTTTGTGCGTGTCCTGGAAAAGGATGTGGTGCCCCAGACCCGGTGGGTGGAGGGCAGCAATTTTGCAGACGTGAATTTCAAGATAGACACCAGGACCAACCGGGTGGTTATGATGGGAGCCATTGACAACATGGTCAAAGGAGCGGCAGGCCAGGCCATACAGAACATGAACCTGATGTTCGGCCTGCCGGAGAATACGGGGCTTAAGCAGATTCCCATTTTCCCCTGATGGTTCAGGCTGTTGGTTTAAAGACATCTCTGAAAAGGATGAAAGAGGGAAAGAGAAAGGAAATATGAGATCATGGCAGGTACAATGGATATCCTTATCCGTGAAATGACAATAGCGGATTACGACCAGGTCTACGGCCTGTGGACAGAAATCAAGGGCTTTGGAATCAGAAGTATTGACGATTCACGGGAGGGCGTGGAGCGCTTTCTTGGGAGGAATCCCACTACCAGTGTAGTGGCTGTCCAGAACGGTCATATTATAGGAAATATCCTCTGCGGCCATGACGGCAGGACCGGCTGCTTTTATCACGTGTGCGTGGCGCCGGGATACAGGAAACACGGCATTGGATACCGCATGGTGCGCTTTGCCATGGAGGCCCTTCAGAAAGAAGGAGTCAGCAAAATCAGCCTGATTGCGTTTAAGGGTAATGAGGTGGGAAATGCGTTCTGGCAGGGAATTGGGTGGCAGGAACGGGAGGATGTGAATACATACGAATTCATACTGAATGAGGAAAACATCACCCGGTTTGTACGGTAAAATGAAAGGATGGTGCACCATGATAAAGGCAGGTGCATCTTCATATGACATAAAGGTATGGAAATAAATGGAGGAATGAGTGATATGGATGAGACAGGCATGGGAATCAAAATCATAACCGGCGGCGTCACGGCTGCCAGGGGCTTTAAGGCTGCTTCAACAGCAGCCGGAATCAAATATAAGGACCGTCAGGACATGGCTATGATTTATAGCCAGGAGCCCTGCCGGTCGGCAGGAACCTTCACCACCAATATTGTGAAGGCGGCTCCTGTAAAATGGGATAAGAACCAGGTGACAAGCGGGGCGCCTGCCCGGGCAGTGGTTATAAACGCAGGCATTGCCAATGCCTGCACCGGAGAGGAAGGCATGGGGTACTGCGGACAGACAGCAGAGGCAGCGGCCCTGGCCCTGGGAATATCTGCTGAAAGCGTCCTGGTGGCATCCACAGGCGTCATCGGCATGCAGCTGCCCATGGACAGGATTACGGCAGGGGTCAAGGCCATGGCTCCTTTGCTGGACGGAAGCCTTGAAAGCGGCACAGGCGCATCCAGGGCCATTATGACCACGGATACAAAGAACAAGGAGGTGGCTGTCCGGTTTGAGCTGGGAGGAACCACGGTGACCATGGGAGGCATGTGCAAGGGCTCCGGTATGATTCATCCCAATATGTGTACCATGCTAAGCTTTGTGACTACGGATGCGGCCATCAGCAAAGAGCTGCTCCAGGAGGCACTCAGCCAGGATATACAGGATACATACAACATGATTTCCGTGGATGGGGACACATCCACCAATGACACGGTTCTCCTTCTGGCAAACGGTCTGGCCGGCAACAAAGAAATTACAGAGAAGAATGAGGATTACCATACCTTCTGCAGAGCCTTAAAGATTGTAAACGAAACGTTAGCGAAGAAAATGGCAGGCGACGGCGAGGGCTGCACCGCTCTGTTTGAGGTAAAGGTAGTGGGGGCAGAGACTAAGGAACAGGCCAAAATTCTGGCAAAATCAGTAATCTGCTCCAGCCTTACCAAGGCAGCCATCTTCGGCCATGACGCCAACTGGGGAAGGATACTATGCGCCATGGGTTATTCCGGGGCACAGTTTGATCCGGAAAAGGTGGATCTGTATTTTGAGAGCGCTGCAGGAAAGATGCAGATTATTAAGGACGGCGTGGCCGTGGACTACAGCGAGGAGCAGGCTACCCGGATACTGTCAGAGCCGGAGGTGACGGCTGTGGCCGACATCAAGATGGGGGATGCAAAGGCCGCTGCGTGGGGCTGCGATCTGACCTTTGACTATGTTAAGATTAATGCGGATTACCGCTCATAACGAGCCACTGCACTAAGCTCGAAAAAGACCTCGCCAAGTGCCAGTGACATGTATCGCACGTAAGCGCCTGAAGGACAGGCGCTCAGTGCTCATAACGAGCCACTGCACTGAGCCCGAAAAAGACCTCGCTAAGTGCCAGTGACATGTATCGCACGTAAGCGCCTGAAAGACAGGCGCTCAGTGCTCATAAGGAGGAGTATGAAAATGAATTTGGAACCAATGCAGAAGGCGGCCGTGCTCATTGAGGCACTGCCTTATATCCAGCGTTTTAACAGGAAAATCGTGGTGGTAAAATACGGCGGAAGCGCCATGGTGGATGAGGAACTGAAGAAAAAGGTTATACAGGATGTGGTGCTTCTTAAGCTGGTAGGCTTTAAGCCCATCATTGTGCACGGAGGCGGGAAGGAGATCAGCCGCTGGGTAGGCAAGGTGGGAATGGAGGCCCAGTTTAAGAACGGACTCAGGGTTACAGACGAACCCACCATGGAGATTGCCGAGATGGTCCTTAATAAAGTCAATAAGAGCCTGGTCCAGCTGGTCAGTGAGCTGGGCATCAATGCGGTGGGAATCAGCGGCAAGGACGGCATGATGCTTAAATGCCGTAAGAAATACGCCGGCGGAGAGGACATCGGGTTTGTGGGAGATGTGGAGGAAGTGAATCCCAAAATCATATATGATTTGCTGGAAAAGGATTTTCTGCCCATCATCTGCCCCATTGGCTTTGATGAAGATTTCCTGAGCTATAACATCAATGCGGACGACGCGGCCTGTGCCATTGCCACGGCAGTGGAGGCGGAAAAGCTTGCTTTCCTCACGGATGTGGAGGGCGTGTATAAGGATTATGAGGATAAGTCCTCTCTTATCTCCGAGATGACGGTGGAGGAGGCCCAGAATTTTGTGGACAGCGGAATGCTGGGAGGCGGTATGCTTCCCAAGCTTCAAAACTGCATCAACGCCATAAAATACGGCGTATCCAGGGTGCATATCCTGGACGGGCGTATTCCTCATTGCCTGCTGCTGGAAATCTTTACTGACAAGGGTATTGGAACCGCTATCTATAATTCCGAAGAAGATGAGAGGTATTATCATGGCTGATAAACAGTTGATGGAACGGGCAGAACAGGCCCTTTATAAGGTGTACAACCGGTTCCCTGTGGTGTTTGACCATGGGGAGGGAGTGAAGCTCTACGATACAGAGGGAAACGAGTATCTGGATTTCGGCGCTGGCATTGCGGTCATGGCGCTGGGCTATGGGGATGAGGAGTATACAAAGGCCGTGGAGAAACAGCTTCACAAGCTGACCCATATTTCCAATCTGTTTTACAACCAGCCCTCCATTGAGGCCGGCGAGAAGCTGCTTCAGGTATCCCATATGGATAAGGTATTTTTCACAAACAGCGGTACCGAGGCCATTGAGGGGGCTCTTAAGATTGCAAAGCGCTATCACTATAACAAACTTCATGAAACCATGGGAGACGGCTGCGACGGCTGCGAGGACGCGGAGCCGGACATGACCGGGGAAATCATTGCCATGAACCATTCCTTCCATGGAAGGAGCCTGGGCGCCCTGTCCGTCACTGGCAATGCCCACTACCAGGAGCCCTTTAAGCCCCTTATACCGGGAATCCGCTTTGCAGATTTCAATGACCTGGACAGCGTGAAGAAGCTGATTAACAGTAAGACATGTGCGGTTATTATGGAGACCATCCAGGGAGAAGGAGGTATCTATCCTGCCACGGAGGAATTCTTAAAAGGGGTCAGGGCCCTGTGTGATGAACATGACCTGCTCCTTATACTGGATGAAATCCAGTGCGGTATGGGCCGTTCCGGGGAAATGTTTGCCTGGCAGCATTACGGCGTGAAGCCGGACGTGATGACAGTGGCCAAGGCGCTGGGAAACGGGCTTCCCATAGGTGCCTTCCTGGCATGGGGCAAAGCGGCTAGTGCCATGGTTCCGGGCGACCACGGCACCACCTATGGCGGCAATCCGCTGGTGACGGCGGGAGCCGGCGCAGTGCTTGATATTTTTGAGAAACGCCGTATCACGGAACATGTAAAGGAGATTGGGGCCTATCTCTACGAGAAGCTGGAGGAGCTGTCAAAGGAACTGGATTGCATCAGGGCACATCGGGGAATGGGATTGATTCAGGGATTGGAGTTCTCTGTACCGGCAGGCCCCATTGTGTCAAAAGCGCTGCTGGAGCAGAAGCTGGTGTTAATCAGCGCCGGGACCAATATTATCCGTTTCGTTCCGCCTCTGGTGATTGAGAAGGCGGATGTGGACGAGATGATGAAACGTCTTAGGGCAGCGGCAGCAGAGTAGGGAATCGGTAACAGCGCAGGGAATAAGCAGCAGAGCAGAGAATAAGCAGTAGTGCAGGGAATAAGCAGTAGTGCAGGAATTAGCAGCAGAGTAACGGTAACGGACCAGGGAATCGGTTTAGAGAAAAAATCGGTTTTAAAGTAAGAATAAGCGGGTAGTGCAAAGGAAGATGCCCTGCCCGCCAAAGGCGGCAGGAAATACCTGTGTTACAGGGACCTGCCGTTTTTTTGTATGGCTGCCCCTTTCCTTAAGTAAATCTTTCGTTTTCATTTATGAAATGTTATGAAAATACAGGATGAAATATTTATGGCAAACCTATATAATAGCCTTATTAAATGAACAGCAATGGCGCAAATGTTTATTTTTTGTTGTATAAGTATGCCATATGTGATATAACTGTATTAATATAAATAATACAGTATCCGCTGGTATTAAGGAGGGAGTCATGGGAACAGAGAAAAAAGCTGGTGATTTAGAGGAAATCCAGGTTTTGGAAGGCATTTCAGAGTCTGAGGAAATTGACCGCCGCGTGGAGGAGCTGATGGCTCCGGAGGAGGAAGGAAACGGAAAGAAAAAGAAGAAAAAGCAAAAGCAAAAGACCGGACACCGGTCTTCGGAGGGAGGCTTTCACCCTGTCCGGCGCTTTAAGGGGTTCAGCCGGAAGCGCAAGATAATCACGGTCCTGGTACTGGCGGCAGTGGTTTTGTTTGGGTTCTCCCGTATGTCCGGAGGAAAGAAGGAGCTGGGGATCCCGGTTGCCGTGATGCCTCTTGCCAAACAGGACGTTCAGGAAAAGCTTACGGTAAGCGGTCCTGTATCAGGCACAGACAGCGTGGATGTGGTGTCCAATATTCATGCGGAAATCACTGCCATGAATGTGAAGGAAGGCGATACCGTGACGAAAGGACAGGTGCTGGCTGTGGTGGACAGCACGGATCTGGAGCGGGAAGTGCAGATTGCCCAGAACGCCTACGACCTTGCTGTGGCTAATAAGCAGGAAAAAGATAAGGAAGCAGCTCTTGGATACGAAAAGGCGGTCCAGGATTTCCAGAAGGCCAGCCTGGATCACAGCAGGAACAGCCAGCTCTTTGCCACCGGCGATATTTCACAGATGGAGCTGGAAGCCAGCGCCAATGCCCTGAATGACGCCAGAAGGCAGATGGAAGGCTATACGGTTGAGAATGGGAGAGGCGTTGCGGATTCGTCCTACGGCATACAGATACAGAACGCAGCCTTTGATTTGGAAAAGAAAAAAGAAGAACTGGATAATACCCAGATAAAGAGCACCATTGACGGCACCGTGGTCCGTGTCAATTCCAAGGTGGGCCAGTTTGCGGATAAGGTGGAGGATGATAAACCTATTCTCAGCATCGAGAACCTGGAGCAGTTGGAACTGGAAATCAAGGTAAGCGAGTTTTCCATCGGCAAGGTAAAGGTGGGACAGATGGCGACCATCACAGCGGATATCCTGGACGGTGAGACTGCAGAAGGCGAGGTCGTAAAGATATCGCCCACAGGCGAGGAAAAAGGCGGCGGATCTACGGAGAGGGTTATTCCCACTACCATACGGGTGGACGGTGGAAGCTCAAAGCTTATTGCGGGAATCACGGCAAAAGCAGAACTTTTAATCAGAGAGGCAAAGGATGTTTTCGTCGTTCCCTCATCGGCGCTTTTTGACGACGGGGAAGTGACATACATAGCCATTGTGCAGGATATGAAGGTTAAACGAATACCTGTGACCATGGGAGTGGACGGCGACGTGGTGGTAGAGGTCATTCCCACAGACGGTACAGTGCTGGAGGAGGGAATGCAGGTTATCACCAATCCGGGACCCCATCTCATGGACGGTGCTGCCGTGCTGATCACCCAGTAGCAGGAGGCGCCGTATGAAGAAGTGGATGAAGTTTTTACACAGGGACAGCATGATTCAGGAAGAAGTCTATGACGGACCCCTGATTAAGCTGGAGAATCTGGTCAAGATATATGATACCGGGGCCATTAAGGTACTGGGACTTAAGAAAATAAACCTTACCATTGAACGGGGGGAGTTTGTGGCCATCATGGGACACTCCGGCTCCGGAAAATCCACCCTGATGAACATACTCGGGTGTCTGGACCGGCCTACCCTGGGCCATTACTACCTGGACGGCATTGACGTGGCAGACATGACGCCGGACCAGCTCTCCGATATCAGGAACCGGAAAATCGGGTTTGTGTTCCAGTCCTTTAACCTGATATCCAGGACATCGGCCCTTAAGAATGTGGAGCTGCCCATGACCTATGCCAGGGTGCCAATACCGTGGTGCTGGTTACCCATGAGGAGGATATAGCAGCCTTTGCCCACCGCGTTATACGGTTCAGCGACGGGCAGATACAGAGTGACAAATTGAATGCGTCCGGGGTGACTTCTGAGGACGGGAAGGGGGGAGAGCAGAATGCTGATTGAAAACATGAAGATGGCATTTTCAGCCATCCGGTCCAATAAGATGCGTTCCGCCCTGACTATGCTGGGAATCATCATCGGCATTGGTTCCGTCATAGCCATCGTGTCCATCGGAGATACCATGCGCGGACTTTTCTCTGATTTATACAAGGATGTGGGTATTACCCAGGCCTATATATCCATTGGTTACTGGGTAGATGATGTGCGGCAGAGCGATTATTTTACCCTGGACGAGATGGAGCGGGCCAAGGAGGCCTTTAAGGACCAGGTCGCCTATATAGACAGCAGTGCCTATACCAGCAGTGATGCCGAGTATAAACGGACTAAGATTAAATTTGACTATCAGGGAATTGACTACAATTACCAGGATGTGCAGCCGGTGAACGTGGTGTACGGCCGCTATCTCAACGAGGGAGACATCCTGGGAAGAAGGAAGAACGTGGTCATGGATACCAAGAGCGCCCAGATGCTGTTCGGCACTGAGAATGCGGTTGGGCGGTCCTTCAGAACCACCTTATATGGTTCTACCGACGACTTTACGGTGGTGGGCGTGTACCGCAAGGAGGTCAACGCCTTCCAGGCCCTGATGATGGGCAACAGCGATGACAAGGGTTCGGCATTCATTCCATACACCCTTCTGACCTGGCCCAACGACTATTTTTACCAGCTCCATGTGTATGCAAAGGACGATGTGAACCTGGACCAGTTCTTCAGCCAGTTTAAGGCATATGCGGCCAAGATGCACGGCAGGCAGCCGGAGGATATGTACATGTATACGGCCATGCAGGAAATGACCTCAGTGGACAGCATGATGGGCAGCCTGTCCATGGCAGTGGGCGGTATCGCGGCCATTTCGCTGATGGTGGGCGGAATCGGCATTATGAATATCATGCTGGTGTCCGTGACGGAGCGTACCAGGGAAATCGGCATCCGGAAAGCCCTGGGAGCAAGGACCAGGGATGTGTTAATACAGTTTTTGACGGAGTCAGCCATATTATCGGCCTGCGGCGGCATTATCGGTGTCATACTGGGAGTGGGAACCGTATCCCTGGGAGGATTCCTTCTGGGATTTGCGGTGGTCATAAAACCGGGGGTCATCGTGGTTGCAGTGTCATTTTCAGCAGTGGTCGGTATCTTTTTTGGATTATATCCTGCATCCAAGGCAGCCAAGGCAGACCCGATAGACGCGCTGCGTTACGAATAGACGGGACATCCCGACGGAGCAAATCAAGGATGCGGCCGGAGGATTTCAAAGGATGCGGCCGGAGGAAATCAAGAATCGAGACAGGAGGAAAGCAAGTGAGACGGATGAGCGGTACATGGAAGAGAGCAGGAGCCATGGGATTGGCCCTGATGCTGGCCCCGGTTCCGGGTATGCTGCGGCCGGTGACTGCATGGGCCAGCCCGGAGTTTGCCTATTCTGCGGACAAATGGGCGGCGCTGAGGGATGATGTGCTGGAATACGGGGAGCTGGCTGACCTGGTCCACGAATACAATGCCACGGTTATTAATAACCGTTTGGAATACGACGACTACAGGGGCAAGGACCACGATGAAATGAAAAATGCCTACCAGGACATTGCCGACAGGCTCTATGATTCCAGCGATAAGATGATGGATTCCGTCAATGAGGACCAGCCGGGATACGCGGGAACAGCGGTGGGGGCCATAAGCGCCCGCCTTCAGGCTGAACAGAACCAGGAGCTGGCTGATTCACAGAATGAGGACGGACGGGTGAAGAAGCTGGAGTACGACAGACAGGAGGCTGTTCTAGTAAAGGATGCCCAGACAAAGATGATATCCTACTGGCAGAAGGCCAAGGCGCGTCCTGCCCTGGAGGAGGATGTGAACCAGGCCAGGTCAAAGTATGAGGCCATGGCAGTGAAAGCAGGCCAGGGCATGGCTACCCAGGCTGAGCTGCTTGGGGCCCGGGAAAAGATGGAGGCAGCCCAGGCAGCCCTGGAGACCAATGACAGGGAGAGGGACGGACTGCGCAGAGAGCTCTGCGTCATGACGGGTTGGGATCACGATGCCCAGCCGGATATCAGGGAAGTGCCGGTGCCGGATGCCGGGGAGATGGATCAGATTGACCTGGAGTTTGATAAGGAAAGGGCCATAGAGCAGAACTTTACCCAGACAGCCAATGAGCGCCGTCTGACATTTACGGGCAACGGGACCCAGTGGGATGTGATGAACCAGAAGGTGGAGACAGGCCGCAGGCAGATTGAGGCGGATGTGGAAGCCAGATATAAGCTTTTGGAGCAGGCCAGGGCTGATTATGAACAGGCGGCGGGCGAGCTGGAGCTGGCCCGTACCGGGGCCCAGACAGCTGAGCGCAAATACAGCCTGGGCATGATTTCCAAAAATGAATATACACAGCAGCAGGGAACCATGGCCTCCAGCCAGTCTGCATGCGATACGGCAGGCCTGAAATACAGGCAGGCCCTGGAGGATTACAGATGGGCGGTCAACGGCCTTGCACAGACAGAGGGGGCATAGGATATGGTGAAAAAATACTTACTGCTCTTCATGGGCCTCTTCTTTGCCTGCCTGTACCCTCTGGAGGCCCATGCAGATGCAATGCCCGATGTCATTCGTTATGAGGAGTTAGAGACGCTGGTAAAAGCCAGCAGCCCCCAGATACAGATGGAACAGGCGCAGTATGACAGCCGCCTGGCGCGGTACGAGAATGCCAGGGAGGAAATTATGGAAACCAGACGTCTTCTCAGGGAGGAGGCCGAGGACCTGGAGAAGAACGGGGACAAAGACAGTGCCGGACAGTACCGGGCCCAGGCCAAGACCCTGGAGGATGCGGCCAAGGATATGGATAAGCAGATTCGCTCGGCCCAGGGCAGCCAGGCGTCCATGTCCCTTCGCAGGATGGAGGATACCGTACTCTGGACAGCCCAGAATCTTATGGGTACCTATAACACCCTTAAAGCGGAACAGGAGGCGGCTTTGGCTCAGGCGGAGTGGAAACAGAGCCAGTATGAGAAGCTGCTGCGCCAGGTCCAGACAGGAAGCGCCTCTGCCGCCCAGGCGGACCAGGCAGGAAAAGAGGCTGATGCGGCCGCTGCCAAGGCAAAGGCTGTACAGGACGAGATGGAACGGGTGAAGAAGGAATTATTCATTCTCACCGGATATCCGGAAGGATCCCAGGCAGAAGTCGGTCCCATGCCGGCGCCCCGGCCTGAGCGTGTCCTGGAAATGGGAGGCAGCACCGACAAATGGCGCGCGCTGGGCAACAATTATTCCCTGAGGGAACAGAGGAGCGGAGGAGCCAGCTCCAATAAAGAACTCCATGCCCGCCAGCGGGATATCCGCCAGAGTGAGGAGTCTATGTACGGCCAGCTGGATACACTGTATCAGGATGTCCTGGCCAGCCAGACACTCTGGACCAGCGCAGCAACATCCATGGCATCCCAGGAAGCCGCGTTCCAGGCAGCATCCAACAAGCTGGCCCTGGGAATGCTGTCGCGCCAGGAATATCTGGAGGCAAAAGCGGCCTACATGGACGCCGCCGCTGCCAAAGAAAGGGCAGACACAGGCTTCCAGCAGGCCATGGATACATATGACTGGGCTCTGAAGGGTTTCATGACATAAATAATGACATAAATACCATCGGATTTCATCTATTGGTTGTATAATCCCTTACCGCTTCATCATCCGGTAACCCACTCCCACGTGGGTCTGGATGTACTGGGGCTGTGAGGGATTTTTTTCAATCTTTTTCCGCAGGGAGGCCATGAAAACGCGGAGGGAGGCCACGTCCCCTTCCCAGGCAGCGCCCCATATTTCCCGGGTTATGTAGGAGTGGGTCAGGACCTTTCCCACATTGTGGGCAAGGAGGCAGAGAAGCTTGTATTCATAGGGAGTCAGGTGCAGTTCCTCCCCGTCCAGGCAGGCGCACCCCGCCGCATAGTCAATGGTCAGCCCTCCGTTGGCAAACAGGGAGGTCTGTACTTCCTCCAGGGACTGCATATAGCTTAACCGTCTCTGGGTGGAGCGGAGTCTGGCCAAAAGCTCGTCCACGGAAAAAGGCTTGGTCAAATAGTCGTCCGCCCCGGCGTCCAGGGCCGCTATCTTGTCGCTGTCCTCGCTTCTGGCGCTGATGACAATAATGGGGGTATTGGTCCAGGAACGGATTTTAAGAATCACGTCCACTCCGTCCATGTCCGGAAGCCCCAGGTCCAGTAAGATGATGTCAGGTCTCTGGGAAGCAGCGGACAGGATGCCCTGTTCTCCCTTATCCGCCCATATATAATGGTAATCGTGCATCTCCAGGGTGGTGGCGATGAGATTTTTCACTGCTTTGTCATCCTCTATAATCAGGATGGATGGCTTATTCATGTAAGGATACCTCCTTG
>PPYE01338529.1_pt1 | contig 11987 bp, 10 predicted proteins | sample 1559881 | NCBI WGS metagenome assembly PPYE01 (sample SAMN08240022, study PRJNA423297) | Human gut metagenome, whole genome shotgun sequencing project.
GAAAGAATAAATCCATTACGAGCCACTGTAAAATCAGTAGTGCCCATATAATCATCTATCTCTCCGGCAATACAACGCTGGCAAACAGTATACCGGGTGGCATAATGCAAATTACCCAGGTAACTGCGTCCGCCGGAGCCACACGACAGCATCACTTCATCCCCACATGAGATTTCCGCATCAGTAGACGGATGATGAATAAAACGCCGCATCGAAGTTTGTAGAAAACCTCTGTCTTTCAACAAATCACAAGCGGCACAATACATCTGAAAACAGACATCGTCGGATTCCCGCTCCGTGATAGCCGTTTCCGGTCGCACATATAGCGGATAGATAAAGAGTTCGTTAGGCTGAAACAGAAGAGCCTGTTCCAATGAATAAAGAAAGCTGGCCACAGTTTGTCCTTTGATTCCGTAAATCAAATCAATATTAAAAAACGGGAATTGTCTCTTCCGGATAGCCTCCAGCGCCTGATTAATCATGTCTCGCCGGGGACGTCTTTTCAAAGCAGTTAATTCTTCGTCAAGGAAACTCTGTACGCCAATACTCACACGAGCCACTCCTGCTTGCTTCAATAAGTCCAAACGGGCAGGATCGGCATATTCCGGCGATGTTTCTACGGAAGTAAAGGTATGTGAAGGATGCACTCCGAATAAGGCAGCTGTATCCAGTAAGTATTCCAGTTGAGGAACAGTGAGGAGCAACGGTGTGCCTCCTCCAATGGCGAAACTATCAAATGCCAGTCCGGTAGTGAGTGGAGACAACTGTTGCGCCTGCTTGTGAAGAGTTTCCAAATAAGTTGCGATATAATCCGCACGATTTGTTTGCAGAGAAAACAGGTTGCAATATCCACATTTATGACTACAAAAAGGAATATGGAAATAAAGCGATGCTTTCTGTCCTTCCACCTGTTTCAGGTAAGGAACCAGCGAAACCGGGGACGGAAAAGAACGATAAGCAGTTTTATGTGGGTAACTATACATATAGTCTACATATCGTGGTAGCGGTTGATTCATTTTTTCGTTAAAATAAAGTGTTTGTAAGGGACTGTATAAACCGTCTCGTGAGATATGCAATGATATTCATATCCATCCTCTCCATAGCAAGTGCCATGATCGGAAAGAGCAATCACCAGCGTATTTCCCCGTTTCTGAAAGGCCTGAAATAAACGGGGGAGCTGACTGTCGACATATTGCAGCGCGGCAGCGTGTGATTCCTTATCATCCTTCATTTTGCCTTCCACATAATGACAGTTCGGATAATGAATAGCAGAAAAATTGATATACATAAAAATCCGTTTGTCCTCCGGATAGTTTTCGAGTTTCTTCAATGCAAAATCAATTTGTTTTTCAGTACTATCGGGTGCCGTGCATCCAAAGGTCGGCAGCCAATAACTTTTAGTAAAGTAACCGGGAAACACACGCCCCAGTTCATTACGCTTGCTGAAGAAGTTCACCCCTCCTATACAAATCGTTTCATAACCTACATTGGCAAGGCTTTGCACAAAAGTTGCTTCCGTAAACGGATAACTTCCCGCAGGCGGAATACGTCCCGTACCAGCTTGCACAGGGAAAAACAACCACTTACGGCTGCGTAGCGAATGAGGTTCCGCCGGAGAAGGCAGAAATCCTGCAAAGATGGCAAAATGAGACGGGTAAGTAAAATTTCCCGGTGCATGTCTTTTTTCCCATTCTCCTCCGTGACTGTTCAGTACCGGTGTTCTTCCCGCCGCTTCTTCCTCCTTGCTGACATCATAACGCAAGGTATCAAAGCAAAGCATCAATATATCATGAGTACCCACCACCTGATTCATATCCAGATCCGGATTTTGGGTCTGTTCGCCAGCCGGCAGTTCATCTATTTGCATGGTTATATCTCTTTTTTATGTTTTTTATCTGTTGAATATAAATAGAATTATGAGCAAACATATCCTGATACACATGATCTCCCTGTCCGTTGACTTCTATTATATAAGGAATATCTGTTCCTCTCTCTATCAGTACATCCACTCCGGCATATTGCAAATCCAAAGATTGAACCGCTTCCTGACACTGAAAATAGATTTGTTGCCGCACTACTTCCGGCAAAGACAATTCGTTCCACCAATGTGCCTTATTGTTCAGATGCAGATTGGTTATGCTTCCTTTACTGCATCTCACAACGATATAATCAATTTCAGATTCCCGGCACACTACCCGGAGATCATAATTCTCTCCCTGCAACTGCTCTTTAGGAATCCATTCTTCTAAAATAGCTTCTGTTTGCATCACCGCTTCCGCCAACGGGATCATCTCTTTTTCCGTACTCAAACGGTGGATACGTTTGGTGTTATGAATGACTCCGTCCACTTGTTGTAAGGTAGTATAGACTACCCATTTATTCCGGTTGGGTTGATAGCGAACAGCCATAATACCTCCCGCCCCCGAACCGTAACGGGGTTTCAAAAAGCATCCTCTACCGCAATCGGCAAGAAGCTCTCTCAACTCATCAAAAGAACGGGGAGAAGGTAACATCGGAGTCACTTTCAACCCTCTGTCCATCAACACTTGTTTAGTTTCCTTTTTATCAAGAGCACGTAATAAAGCATGGGGAGTATTCAAAAAGCACACGTCATCAGATAGCCTCATCTCGCCTAAACGTTGCAGTGTCTCCTTATATGCCTGATTCAACAGCGCATATTTCAGGAAATTCGTTTCATCGCTTACACAAGGTTCCAGTTTGATAACTGCCTGCCGTAGTTGCGGCAAGCAGTTAAAAAGTTCCCCGTAAGTCATAAAACGAACTTCCGTCTGCAAGTGTTTGCCTGCTTCAATAAAGTATTCTATACGTTTGGACAGAGAGTTGCTGACAACGATTATCTGCATCTCCTATTCTGTAATCATCGGGTAATACCACAATTCACCATCATATTCATCTGCCTCTTCAGTTTCAGCAATATCTATTTTCATAGGGAGACTCTGCAACTGTTTCTTCATCTCCTTGCTCAAATAATTATAGCGCATATTGATAAACTTCAAATGAGCGATCTTATCCATATTATCCAGCAATAATTGGGCACCTTCATCTTTGAGAGTACCAGCCGAAACATCCATTGTTTCAAGTTGGGGAAGAATATCCGACTCCAGGAACATTTCTACAATCTTGTCCTGTTCTTCAGAGTTGACGATCCCCAGATAAGTCAGCTTCGGGAAACGTTCTTTGGAGAACAACGGACGGAATATCTCAATATCAGCTTCAAATCCATAATCTTCCACACCAACATATAGAATCAGTTTTTCCAGATTGGGGAAATCAGAACCAAGAATATCTTCTACCACTTCGGTAGGCAGGCCACCACTGATAATTTCGAGTGACCGCAACTCCGGCCGTGAAGTCTTTCCCAAACGCAGATTATTGGTTCCTTTGATTTTCAGATCTTTCAATTTAGGCATGGCATCGAGCAGCGGACTAATATCAGCTTGTTCAATCCATGAAATCTCCTGTTCTTCCTGCTCAATATCTCCCCAGAACAAGCCTTCTATTTGTGCGAACTTCTCCTTATTTTCAATCATTCCCTGTAATAAGGCAGAACAGTCGCCACCCTCATAATCCCAACAACCGATTGTTATTTGTTTATATTCAGAGAGATGTTTATCTTTCAATATCTTATCCAGAAGATTCACATTGTTTTCATACTCATCATAACTCAAAGTATATTTCTTGGCTTCCACTTTCATTTCACGTGCAGTTTCTTCAGCAGTTTCTACATACCCTTTTTTGGTCTTTTCCGCAATCAGTTTGCTGGCTGCTTTTTCAGCTTCTTCAGTCGTTGCGTAGTTTTTCACTTGTGTTTGTCCGTCGGTCCCCAACTTACCATAATTTACAGTAACATCTGTTCCGACTACCTCTATGCTCCAGAATTTCTGCGATTTAAAATCTTGAAAAACGAATACTCTCTTCATAATACAGTTTTTAATGGTTGATATTTGCACACTCAACACAGAACGCGCATGAACAATACCTGCAAAAATAACCATTTTATGTAATGTACAAAGAAATCTGTTTACTAAACTTTCAGAGTATTCAAAAATACAACCCAAGATATGCAACAAAGGCTGCCTTTTGGGGCAGCCTTCATTATTCTATTTCTGTAATATATCAGTTTAATCTTCAATAGTACATATACTTACACGGTTCCAATCCGGTTCAGTAAACATATCGCCTACACCCTGACCTTCAGCAGTGATACGAGATGCACTGATTTTATACTTGTTGACCAAGATCGTTTTTACAGCTTCTGCACGTGCTGCGGCAATTCTGGCATTCACTTCAACACTACCTTCCGGAGAAGCGTATCCCTTAATAACCACTTTAGAATCAGCATATTTCTTCAGGTAAGAAGCTACACGTTCCACATTAGGAAGTTGTGAAGCGTCAACTGACGATTTACCTTGTCTGAAAGTAATGATAGATTCAGGTACACGGGCGGTTTTCACTACAGTCTCCACCGGAACCACTTTTGTGCGGCATGCTTCAAGTTCTTCCTGCAATCCGTTGATACGTTGGTTTGCATTGCTGATCTCACCATCTTTGTTGTTTACATCTGCACGAAGTGCATTGATTGAAGAGTTCAGTCCGTCAATTTCGGCTTGATTATATACTCTCACTTTGGCAAAATGATGTGTTCCGTTACTTGTCTTAAAGTGATATGTCAATCCGGCTGTCAACTCAAAACCTGCGTTATTAGCATTGAAACGGCTCTTTGTTTCAGGGTAAGTACCTTGCATATCATACACAATGGCAGGTTTGATTCCTAATGTCCATGCTTTACTTTCACCCAAGTTGAAATTGAAATTCAATCCCAAACGCGTAGACCAGGAGTTCTGATCGCCATCGCCATTCACATAATAATGTAACCAACCCATTCCGGCCACAGCTTCCACTTCAAACAAACGAGGTTCGCCAGTGTAACTTGCAAATAGATTCATCAAATTGACTTTACCCAATACGCTGACATCCGAAGCATCGAAAGCCGTTTTACTGGATGTGGTATTGATATATCCCATTCCTTGGAATCCCAAACCGAAGATAGGAGTTAATTGCTTTGAGACTCCCACTCCAAAAGTGGGACGCATACCTTTAAAGAAAGCACTGTGAGTAAGGGGAGTAACTCCACCGGCATTTACTCCGACAGACCAATTATCTGTAAGTTTGGTACCTTCTACAACTGATTGGGCATTTGCTACTGTAAAGCCACCCAATATAAAAGCTAATAAAATAATAGATTTTCTCATATTCATAAGTTTTAAATGTAATGTTTTATCTGCTAAATCATTAGAAATGTATTGTTTGTTCATGTCTAACTTTCTAGTTTATTTTTTAATTCGTTATTCACTTTAAACAACATATCATATCAAAAATTAGTTCGCAAGCCATGAGCCCTATTAACATCTATTATGCTTTCGAAAAATCTAAAATATGGAAACATCAATGCAAACGCCTCATTCCCTGAAGAGAAAGGGATCCCAACATCGCTAACCATTATGCATCTTATTTCATTATTCTACACTTTCATTCATCCATCAGGCAGGAAATACATAAACCGGACTCTACTAAAATGCGAAGAATAGAACATAAACGGAAAGTTATCAGGTTGTTAATGCCATATATCGTTCTGATAAAGAGCGAATATTTTTCTTCCTTTTCAATTGGAATCTTGATTTAATTTCTAACTTTGCCGCCAACATCGGTTTCCGGAATGGCATTATCACCAGACGGAATTAAAAGGGAATCCAGTGAAAATCCGGAACTATCCCCGTAGCTGTAAGTTTTATCTCTCTCATAAAAAAGAGAAATGTTATGGCATTCATTTGCCACTGATTCATGAAACGGATCGGGAAGGCGCCACAACAAAAACAAGTCAGAAGACCTGCCGATAAAATTTCCGTTATTCCAGGCTTTCGGGTGAAAGGCAATAGAACGAATCGTACAGGTCCATTTTATTACAAGTCTCCAGAAATTGTCGTGCATGAATAACTATGTAGGCACTAAATCTATTTTGTTAATTCTTAAAATATAGGTATGATTAGTTCGGAGATATTCATTATCAAAAGAGACGGGAAAAAAGAAGCTTTTTCCCTCGACAAAATCAAAAATGCCATATCCAAGGCATTTTTATCAGTAGGTAGTTTTGCTACACAAGATGTGATAACCAATGTGTTAAGCCGTGTCAGTATCAGTGACGGAACAAACGTAGAGGAAATCCAAAACCAGGTGGAAGTCGCCTTGATGGCAGAACATTATTACAGCGTGGCCAAAGCGTATATGCTGTATCGTCAAAAACATTTGGAAGACCGTGAAGTCAGAGACAAACTTAAATTCCTCATGGATTATTGCGATGCTTCCAACCCTGCCAGCGGTAGCAAGTACGATGCCAACGCCAATGTGGAAAACAAGAATATCGCCACGCTGATAGGAGAACTGCCCAAATCCAATTTCATCCGCCTCAACCGCCGCCTGCTGACAGACCGTTTGAGGGATATGTATGGTAAAGAGGCTTCCGACCGTTATTTGGAACTCCTGAATCATCACTTCATCTACAAAAATGATGAAACCAATCTGGCGAACTACTGTGCCAGTATTACTATGTATCCCTGGCTGATAGCAGGAACAACAGCAGTAGGAGGCAATTCTACCGCCCCGACCAATCTGAAATCCTTCTGCGGAGGATTTATCAACATGGTATTTATCGTATCCAGTATGCTAAGCGGCGCATGTGCCACTCCTGAATTCCTGATGTACATGAACTATTTCATTGGTTTGGAATACGGACAGGACTATTATAAACATCCGGATAAACTGGCAGACTTGTCTCTGAAACAAAGATCGATCGATAAAATCATCACAGACTGTTTCGAGCAAATCGTATATTCCATCAACCAGCCTACGGGTGCCCGCAATTTCCAAGCAGTTTTCTGGAATGTGGCTTATTATGACAAGTATTATTTCAATAGCCTTTTCGAGCACTTTGTTTTCCCCGACGGAAGCAAACCCGACTGGGATTCGCTTAGCTGGTTGCAGAAGCGTTTTATGAAATGGTTTAATAAGGAGCGTACACGCACCGTTCTGACATTCCCTGTAGAGACAATGGCACTCCTGACCAAAGACGGCGATGTACTGGATAAGGAATATGGCGACTTCACCGCTGAAATGTATGCCGAAGGACATTCATTCTTCACCTATATGAGTGACAATGCCGACTCTTTGAGTAGCTGCTGCCGTCTACGTAATGAAATACAGGACAATGGCTTTAGTTATACACTGGGAGCCGGAGGAGTCTCTACCGGTTCGAAGAGCGTGTTGACCATCAATCTGAACCGTTGTATACAGCATGCTGTGAAATCAGGTATCCTCTACCCTTTCTTCCTGGAAGAAGTAGTAGACCTAGTTCACAAAGTACAGCTTGCCTATAATGAGAACCTGAAATTATTGCAGGCAAAGGGTATGTTACCTTTGTTTGATGCGGGTTATATCAATATGAGCCGCCAATATCTGACTATCGGCGTGAACGGACTGGTGGAAGCAGCCCAATTTATGGGAATCGACATCAACGACAATCCGAAATACGAGGCTTTTGTGCAGGAGATTCTCGGCATGATTGAGAAATACAATAAGAAATATCGTACCAAAGAAGTACTTTTCAACTGCGAAATGATTCCTGCCGAAAATGTGGGTGTGAAACACGCGAAATGGGACAAGGAAGCCGGATTCCAGACTTACCGCGAATGTTACAACAGCTATTTCTATATTGTAGAAGACAAATCGCTGAACATTGTCGATAAATTCCGCCTGCACGGGCATCGTTATATCGAGCATCTGACGGGTGGTTCGGCTTTGCACATGAATCTGGAAGAGCATCTTAGCAAAGAGCAATACCGGCAGTTGCTTCGTGTTGCCGCTACCGAAGGTTGCAACTACTTCACATTCAATATTCCGAATACAGTATGTAACAAATGCCATCATATCGACAAACGGTATTTGCATGAATGTCCCGAATGTCACAGCGAGAATGTGGATTATCTGACCCGCGTCATCGGATATATGAAGCGTATCAGCAATTTCTCCCAAGCACGGCAAAAGGAGGCCGATTTAAGATATTATGCTCCGGTACGCTGATTATGATATTGTTTTTCAGGAGATACCGGATGAGGTGACATTAGCCATCAACCTCTCCAACTGCCCCAACCATTGTAAAGGGTGCCACAGTGCATATCTGATGGAAGACGTAGGAGAACCATTGACGGAAGAAAGTCTTTCTACCCTGCTCGGTAAATATGGAAAAGCAATTACCTGTGTCTGTTTCATGGGCGGTGATGCTTCACCCGCAGAAGTGGAACAATTAGCTGCTTTTTTACACAAGCAGACCATCACTCCGGTAAAAGTCGGATGGTACTCCGGGAAGAGCAAGCTGCCGGAGCACTTTGATGTATCTCATTTCCAATATATAAAGTTAGGACCTTACATCGAGTCTCTGGGAGGATTAAAATCTGAAACGACCAATCAACGGTTGTACCACATAGAAAATGGAATAATGGAGGATATAACTTATCGTTTTCTCCCCCATCATTCCAAAAAGATTTCTTAATAAGAGAAACGCTCAAACGGAGTATGTTATATTTACCGTTTGAGCGTTCTTTTTTCTAACTACTTCTTTTCATTCGTATTTATGATTTCAGTACCCGCTTCAATCTGTTTAATCCTTCTATCAACCGCTGTCGCGGACACGCAATATTGATACGGATAAACCCTTCACCAGTCTCTCCATACAGACTGCCTTCGTTCACCCAAAGTTTTTCTTTCTTCAACAAGTCTTTTACTATTTCTGCTGACGTTTGATTCAAGACCGAGCAATCCACCCAAACCAGATATGTACCTTCCAACATCATTACGGGAAATTCCGGAAGATATTCATCAAAATAACCTTTTAAATAGATGTAATTCGCAAACAAATAGATTTTAAGTTCTTCCAGCCATTCTTCGCCCTCATTGTAAGCAGCCATCAACGCCTCCACTCCGAAAGGATTCACATCACAAACTTCATTTATATTAATCGCTTTATCTATTCTCACCCGTACATTTGCATCTGCAGAAATAATATTGGCTATCTGAAGCCCTGCCAGATTAAAAGCCTTGCTAGGCGAAACAAAGGTTACCGAATTCATAAGAAACTCTTCTGATATAGAAGCGAAAGGAGTATATTCATGCCCCAGAAAAACCAATTCACAATGAATTTCATCAGCAAATACTAAAGGATTGGCAATCATCTCGCACCCGTTATTACGGATAGAGGAGAAAAAGCAGTTATATACAGGCGTCTGTACCATCACTTTATCGCCGGGTACTGTCAGTGCTTTAATTGCAGCAGATATTGCCGGCACAACTCCGGTAGTATAAATAATCCATTCTTTTTCTATCCGCCAGGCATGTCGTCGTGCAAACCAATTGGTTATCGCTTCGTAGTATGCGTCAGGTACGCGTACATATCCGAAAACCCCATGTTCCACCCGCTTCTTCAATGCCTCCACGACGGGGGGAGCTGTACGGAAATCCATATCAGCCACCCACATCGGCAAGACATCCGCATCTGCGGACGAATCCCATTTATAGGAATTCGTACCTCTGCGTGGAATAATTTCATCGAAATTATATTTCATATTTCAATCAAAACAGGTTAGATCGTCCCAAAGTTTCAATTCGCAATTTGCTGGTGATTTAATATTTTCGTCCAAAATGATTGCTCCGTCCAGAAAGCATCTTTGGAGTTGATAACTGCATTACGGATTTCTACATTCTTGCAATATTGGAACGAATAGTTCCCGTTTTGGGCATAGTTTTGTATCTTAATATTCTCACTGTGTATAAAAAGGTAATCCGCTTTATCAATCTGTACGTTCTTCAGCTCTATATTACGACAATACCAAAACGTTTCCAAAGCATTAGGCAACTGCACGTTTTCGAGTTTTATTCCATCCATTTCACGGAACATCTTCGGTGCTTCTACCAAGGTATCTGCCATTTGCAGACTTTGAGAGTACCATAGAGCAGCACGGGCTCCCTCTGTAAAGAGACAGTTTTTCACAATGAATCCGTTGGTATGCCAAAAAGGATATTTTCCTTCAAAGCGACAGTTGATTGCTATAATATTACTACATTCTTTCAATGCAGATTCACCGGCGTGAATTGTTACATCTTCCAGTTGAAGGTCGTGGGTCGCGAACAGAGGACGTTCGCCTCCATATTCTTTATTTCTTATTTGTTCCATTAGTTTATTCTTTAATCTGTTATTTCAAAAGTTACATTTACGCCTCCTGAACCAAGGGCGGAGGCCAGTCCTGAAGGATTTGTTATACGTCCTAAACGGGTATAAGTATATGAAGTGGAAAAGGTTTCATAAAATAAGACCACACAAGTGGAACCGTAAAGCATCAAGTCACCTGTCCGAATAGTCCCGGGATTGGACGACGCTGTCGGCAAACCTTTCGACAGATAATAATATTTTTCATTACCATGCAGTTCGGACATATCCACTGTCATAGGGAGTAGTCTCTTAAATGCTTTCGCTGTCTCATTATTGTCCAATGTGGCATTGAATGAAACAGGTCCGATTGTTATTTTAAGATTATTGCTCACTGGGGTATCATCGTTATTGTCGTCATTATCATCGGGATTATTGCCATTATTGTTACTGCCATTATCACCGGAACCAGAACCATTACCCGGAGTCACTTGTTGACCTGTTCCCTGTATAGGTTCATCTTCGCTACATGATGCGGAACCGACCGATAATGTCAGCATAGTAAGAATTGCTATTATATAGTATCTCATATTTATAGTATTAAAACTTATTTCTTTAGATATTCCTTAAAGAAGGATTCCAGTTTATTAAATGGAATAAGGCTCACACGATCGTAAAGATCTACGTGTCCGGCACCGGGTACTATATACAGTTCTTTAGGTTCGGCAGCGAATCGGTAGGCGTCTTCACTAAATTCACGTGAGTGGGCATTTTCACCGGTGATGAAAAGCATAGGGCGGGGTGAAATAGTCTCAATATCTTCGAAAGGATAGAAATTCATAAATTTCACATTGCTTGAAAGTGTAGGATGAGTGGTGGTCATAGGAGTTGCTCCGTCGGGGGTAAATTTTCCTCTTTGTGTACGGTAGAACTCATAGAACTCCCGTTCAATCGGACTGGACTTTTCTGTCAGTTGATGTACAGTGCCACCTGTATATTTAGTTTCTCCACCTAAAAATTCAGCATAACGCTGTTCTGCCGCTTCAGCCATTATTTGCTTTCTCTGTTCCAATGTCAATGAGTGTTTTAACCCGTTACGGCTAGCCGTACCCATATTGTACATACTGATTGTCGCAATGGCTTTAAGGCGAGGGTCTATTTTCGCTGCACTGATAGCAAAACTTCCACTACCGCAAATACCGATTACTCCAATTAGATTCCGGTCAACAAACGGACGGGTACCTAAAAAATCAACTGCGGCACTAAAGTCTTCCGCATAAACTTCCGGCAGAACAGCATTGCGCGGCTCGCCTTCACTCCCACCCCAAAAAGACAGGTCTATGGAGAGTGTTACAAACCCCCGTTCGGCCATTTTCGTTGCGTAAAGATTCGCGCTCTGTTCCTTGACAGCTCCCATTGGATGTCCGACAATGATTGCAGGGTATTTGTCCCCTTCTTTCATATTCTTAGGCAGAAACAAATTTCCGGCTACCTTCATTTTATACTGGTTGGAAAAAGAAACTTTCTCCACACTTACCAAATCACTTTTATAAAAGTTATCTGCATCTGTCTGTGCAGAAGAAAAACTAGTTCCAAGCATCATCATAAATACAGTTGTTAATAATAAAATCCGTTTCATATCTCTTATTTTTAATTATTAAAGAATTGATTGTCTACTTTCTACATTGCAAAAATACGATGAAAGAAAGAGACC
>PPYE01722617.1_pt1 | contig 11984 bp, 8 predicted proteins | sample 1559881 | NCBI WGS metagenome assembly PPYE01 (sample SAMN08240022, study PRJNA423297) | Human gut metagenome, whole genome shotgun sequencing project.
TACCGGTAATTCCCTGTTCAGGGTCTAGTCCCTGATTCCGGTGAATGGTAAACAGATTATCTCCTTGTACATATACCTGTACACTGCTCAATGATAACTTACTAATCCACTGTTTGGGTAAGTTATAGGAAAGAGTCAGGTTTTTCAATCGCATATACGAGTTATTCTGCAAAAAACGGGTAGAAGCCGAGTTCCAGTTATTAGTGGTAGTACTCAAAGCGGGAACATCTGTATTACGATTGTCGGGAGTCCATCTTTTTAGAATCTCCGTCGACCAGTCACGTCCTTCCAGACTTCCGTTGTGCAGGATCATTGTTATATCACGATTGTAGATATATCCACCGATACTATAAGCAAAGATGGCAGAAAGATCAAATCCTTTCCAGGAAAGAGAGGTATTGAATCCACCGTATACCTTCGGGAGAGATGATTTATTGACGTAATAATAGTCAGCCGAACCGTAATCGTTTGTTGTGACACGTTTTCCGGTCGGATTGTGATTTTCATCTTCTTCATCCATATACCACAACGGATCTCCGTTCTCCGGATCTACTCCCGCCCACTCTATCATATAGAAATCATAAACAGAACGGCCTACCTGCAGTTTGTTCACTCCACTTTGCGGCATATCTTTCAAAGGAAGATCCGTCACCTTATTCTTATAATGTGTCAAATTCATACCCAGTTTCCATACCCAACCATTCTGATTAATAATCGTTCCGTTCAACACCATTTCTATACCTGTATTCTTCAAGGCTCCTACATTCTCGTCAATAGAGCCATATCCCAAGGAAGGAGCTATCGGACGTGAGTAAAGCAAATCTTTCGAACGACGTGTAAAGAAGTCAAACGAACCGGAAAAACGGTTGTTGAACAGGGAGAAGTCGATACCCACGTTAAAGTTGAGGTTCGTTTCCCATTTCAGGTTCGGGGTCGCCATACGATCGGACACTAACGCATTTTCTCCCAGATTGGAGACAATGGTATAAAGTCCTTTACTCGCATAATACGTACCCAGATTATCGTTTCCTTGTGCACCATAGCTCATTTTCAGGGTTAAGGCAGATAACCAGTCGGAAGTGCTTGCCATAAACTCTTCCCGGTCGATACGCCAGGAAGTACCCAGCGACCAGAAATTTCCCCAGCGGGTTTCGGGTGCAAAACGTGAAGAACCGTCGCGACGATAAGATGCCGAGAAGAAATATTTATTCTGATAATCATATAACGCTTGCGTCAGATAACCCACCAATGCATAGTCGATGCGGTATCCCGAACCTCCGGTCAGTTGTGAACCAACTACCAATTCCGGCATATCAGGCTGCGCCATTTTGGAACGTGATGCCGTCAGTTCATCGTAGCGGTAAGAATAAGCCTCCACACCGGCAAGAATATTAAAATGATGTTCACCAATTGTCTTGTCATACGTAGCGATATTATTCCACGTCCAGGAGAAAGTACGGGTATTCATCCGGCTGACGCCGCCTCCGTTTTCTTTAGCCGGACCTAACTTCGGATTCGTATAATCCAATGTATTATAATTAATCAAGTCAAAGTTAAAACTTGTCTTGAATTTCAGTCCTTCAATAATCGTAGCTTCCAGAAAAGTACGACCGGAAACTTCATCTTTCATTCGTTCTGATTTGTCTAAAGGCAAAGTAGCCGGCAGATTCCAGTTTGCCATCGAACCGGAAGGACCATTTCGCTGGTGATATTGGAACGAAGATTGAAACGCTGATAACCGGATTCAAGCGCAATACCTTTATCATTCAGGTATCCGGCTGAAAAGAAATACTGATTTGCTTTTCCGCCTCCGGAAACACTTAGATTCAACTCTGTGCGAAGTGCCTGTTGTTCCATGGCGTCACTCCAGTCTGAATTCCATAATGGACGGGCACCTGCCACCAATTTTCCATCTGTACCGACCGGTTGATTATATTGGGGACCGTATGGATTCGGTCCACCTCCCATCAATTTCGTAACCAGGTCTTTGGATGCTTGTGCCGCAGCAGTTGCCGGAGTATAATCCGCGCTCTTGGCGTACTGATTGCGAAGTGCTTCCCAATACAATTCAAAGTATTGATCGGTACTGACACGATCATAATCACGCACGGCACGATTGGAACCTCCTAAAGAGGCTTTTACCTTTACGGTCGCTTTGGTATTTTGATCTCCTTGCTTGGTTGTGATAATAATCACCCCATTTGCGCCACGTGAACCGTATAAAGCAGCAGAAGCCGCATCTTTCAATACTGTCATCGAAGATATGCTGGAAGTCTGTAACTTTTCAATCTCACCAGCTTTCATCGTCGAAGCTGCTCCGGTAAAACTATACTTTTTAGCGGTAGCATAAGCTACCACCATTACTTCTTCCAGTTCCTTACTTTCCGATTCCAACGTGACGTTAATCACACTCCGGTTATTCACCGGTTGTTCCACCGTTCTCATTCCTACAAAACGGAACACTAAAGTACCGGTAGCAGGAATCTCAATCGAATACTTTCCATCAATATCGGTAATGGTGCCGGAAGATGCTCCTTTCAATTGTACGGAGACACCAGGCAAAGGTTCTCCTTCAGAAGTCACTGTGCCTGTCACGCGTTTCTCCTGCTGTGCTTCCGCATATACTATATTTCCTGCAAAAAGCAGAAGAGACACGACTAATAAACGTAGAAAGTCTCTTTAGGCAACGATAGTACAGAAGTAGATTCCACAGCAACCGCCAAGCCAAGTGCTTTTAAAAGAGCGATCAAGAAGTTTATGAACTTCAGTGATTTCGATACGCTCTATATCAGTCCCAACCGTTATAACTATGCGCTGATGGTTACTCATTTCAGCAACTTTGAGTATTATTCTATCACCAGTGAATTGCCGCAGCCACAGAAACTTAGTTTTTCTCCCAACCCGCACAACAAGATAGGATTGTATTTCGGCTGGCGATGGATTTTCCTGGGATGGTCTGTAGATGTGAACGATATTTTCAAAAAAGGTACCCGAAAGAACAGAGGAACAGAATTCGATCTTAGCCTATACAGTTCCAAACTGGGTGTGGATATCTTCTATCGCCGCACTGGTAATGATTACAAAATACATAAAATCAGAGGATTTTCAGACGATATCCCCTCCAACTATTCCGAAGATTTCAGCGGAATAAAGGTAGATATCAAAGGACTGAATCTATATTATATCTTCAATAACCGCAAATTCTCCTATCCTGCCGCATTCAGTCAATCCACCAATCAACGACGCAATGCAGGTACATTTATTGCAGGTTTTTCCATTTCAAAGCATCATCTCGACTTCGACTATACAGCACTTCCGGGATTTATCCAGGAGGCGATGAATCCTGCCATGAAAGTCAAGAATATTAAATACACCAATGCCAATATCAGTTTCGGCTACGCCTACAACTGGGTCTTTGCCCGCAACTGTCTGGCATGCCTGTCTCTCACCCCTGCCATTGCCTACAAAGCTTCCGATGTGGACGCAGAAACGAACGAGGCAAAAGCATGGTACGGTAAATTCAATCTGGATTTTCTGGTTCGTGCAGGGATTGTCTACAACACAGGCAAGTATTACGTAGGAACTTCTTTTGTTGGAAAAAACTACAATTATCATCGCAACAATTTCTCTGTCGACAATGGATTCGGTACTCTCCAAATATATGCCGGATTCAACTTCAACACCCGCAAAGAATACAGGAAAAAGAAATAATTCCACAGAAACTAGAAATCATCAACTTGCTTGCTTATCCAAAGAATCTTTGTACATTTGCCACGTTCTAACGAACAAAAGAGGAAATCAAAGACCAAGTGTTGGCGGGTATCGACATATCACCCGACCAAGCTGCTTGGCTAGCCAACATGGCTGACAGCGAGGCGCTTTATGCCGCCGCGCATGAGATTACCGTCGCGCGTGCTTCGCACGAGTTCGACATGTGTTCCATCATCAACGCCAAGTCCGGCCGATGTCCGGAAAACTGCAAATGGTGTGCACAATCCTCCCACTACCGGACTAAAGCCGAGATTTACGATCTCCTTCCCGCTGAAGAATGTCTTCGACAGGCCCAATACAACGAAGCCCAGGACGTCAACCGATTCTCCCTCGTTACCAGCGGACGAAAACCATCTCCCAAACAGATTACCCAACTTTGCGATACAGTCCGTTATATGCGTCGACATTCGTCGATTCAACTTTGTGCTTCTCTGGGACTGCTCAATGAAGAAGAATTGCGTTCCCTGCATGAAGCAGGAATCACCCGTTATCACTGTAATCTGGAAACTGCCCCGTCTTATTTTTCCAAACTCTGCTCTACGCATACGCAAGAACAGAAACTGGCTACTCTCGATGCAGCCCGTCGTGTAGGCATGGATATCTGTTGCGGAGGTATCATCGGCATGGGAGAAACGATGGAACAACGGATTGAATTTGCTTTCGGCGCTACCATTACCCTCGAAGACGGACGAACGCTCATTGACGGAATGTCTTCCTGGTGGTGTGCAGTGCATGGATATAATCATCCGGTATTAAATCAGGCGGCAAAAGAACAATTAGATAAAATGTCTCATGTCATGTTCGGAGGACTGACGCATGATCCGGCCATTGAACTGGGGAAACTGTTATTGCCTTTGGTTCCTTCCTCCATGCAGAAAATATTCTATGCAGACTCCGGTTCGGTAGCCGTAGAAGTGGCACTGAAAATGGCTGTACAATATTGGTATGCAGCAGGAAAACCGGAAAAGAACAATTTCGTGACTATCCGTTCCGGCTATCACGGTGATACGTGGAATGCCATGTCTGTATGTGATCCGGTGACGGGTATGCACAGTCTTTTCGGTTCGGCATTGCCTGTACGTTATTTTGTCCCGTCCCCCACTTCCCGGTTCGACGGAGAATGGAATCCGGAAGATATACTACCTCTCATGCCGGAGTAGAACCGGATATAATGTGTATCGGTAAAGCACTGACCGGAGGATATATGACACTTTCTGCTGTATTGACCAGCAACCGGATAGCAGATACAATCTCTAACCACACACCGGGAGCTTTTATGCACGGACCTACATTTATGGGGAATCCACTTGCGTGTGCAGTGGCTTGCGCTTCCGTTCGCCTGCTGCTCGAATCCGGTTGGCAAGAGAATGTGAAGCGAATCGAAACTCAACTGAAAGAAGAACTAGCTCCTGCACGGGAATTTCCGGAAGTGGCTGATGTACGAATACTCGGAGCCATCGGAGTCATTGAGATGAAACGTCCGGTAAATATGGCCTATATGCAACGAAGATTTGTGGAAGAAAGAATCTGGGTACGTCCCTTTGGCAAGCTGGTATATCTGATGCCGCCTTTCATCATCACTTCGGAACAATTAAGCGAACTGACTTCCGGCTTACTTAAAGTTATTCAAAAAAGATGACAGATAAGAAGAATATTACCAGATTTTCACCCAAGAATCTGTTTCTCACCGACCAAGGCATCCTTCCTCGGTGAGGAACGGGCCTTTCCTCACCGAGGAAGGATGCCTTGGTCGGTGAGAAACTTTCGGGATACTTCTTTAGACAATAAACATCTTATAGACAACCGATTACGCTTTCAACCATCCATATATCGAATACTTATTACTTAAAACAATAATTCATGACATTAGAACATATAAACCAGGAACTCCAGACCTTGAAAGAGAAAAAGAACTACCGTTCTCTCCCACCGCTAATTCACGAAGGACGAGATGTTCTGCTGAACAGACAACGAATGTTGAACCTATCTTCTAATGATTATCTCGGGCTGTCCAATGACATTTCATTGAGGAAGGAATTCTTAAAAACACTCACCCCTGAAACATTCCTGCCTACTTCCTCCTCTTCCCGGTTACTGACCGGCAATTTTAGTGACTATCAGAAGTTGGAGCAACAGCTAGCCACGATGTTCGGAACGGAAAGTGCACTTATATTCAATAGTGGTTATCATGCCAATACAGGAATACTTCCTGCCATTTGCAATACTCACACACTGATTCTTGCCGACAAGCTAGTGCATGCAAGCCTGATAGACGGAATTAAATTATCATCAGCTAAATGTATCCGGTATCGTCACAATGATATTTCCCAGTTGCAACGACTGATTGCTGAAAATCATAACGCTTATGAGCAGCTTATTATTGTTACCGAAAGTATCTTCAGCATGGATGGCGATGAAGCTGATCTTCCCACTCTCATTCAACTCAAAAAGAGTTATTCCAATGTTCTTCTTTATGTAGATGAGGCTCATGCTTTTGGTGTACGAGGAAAAAAAGGATTAGGATGTGCCGAAGAACAGGACTGTATCAACGATATAGACTTTTTGGTAGGAACATTCGGAAAAGCCATTGCTTCGGCAGGTGCCTATATTGTCTGTCGGCAACTCATTCGGGAATATCTTATTAATAAAATGCGCACGTTTATATTCACCACCGCACTTCCTCCTATCAATATCCAGTGGACTTCGTGGGTGTTAGAACGCCTTTCAGCTTTACAACATAAGAGGGCTCACCTGCTACAAATCAGTGAAAAGCTAAAGGTAGCCCTTACAGCCAAAGGATATAATTGCCCATCGGTGAGCCATATTGTACCTATGATTATAGGAGCCAGTGAAGATACCATATTGAAAGCAGAAGAACTCCAGCGCAAAGGATTCTATGCATTGCCCGTCCGTCCACCTACCGTACCCGACGGAACTTCACGTATCCGTTTTTCACTGACAGCGGACATCACTGAACATGAAATTGACCAACTCATCAAACTGATAAACGAATGAAGCAGCATTTTATCATAAAGAATAATCAGAAGCATCTATTGCTTTTCTTCGCCGGTTGGGGGATGGACGAAACTCCTTTCCTGACCATTCATCCTACAGATAAGGACTGGATGATTTGCTATGACTACCGTTCATTAGCATTTGATACCGACTTATTGGAAACCTATTCCCAGATTACACTTATCGCCTGGTCGATGGGAGTCTGGGCAGCTTCGCAAATCATGAAGCAGTACCCACATCTGCCTGTCTCCCAAAGTATCGCCATCAACGGCACCCTCTACCCCATACACGAAACCAAAGGTATCGCTCACTCTATTTTCGATGGCACACTTCAAGGGCTGAATGAACAAACCTTGCAAAAATTTCAAAGAAGAATGTGTGGTTCAATAGCTGACTATAAAACTTTTCAAACCATATCCCCCCAGCGTCCGATGGAAGAACTCAAAGAAGAACTTGCCGCTATACAACAACAATATTTATCATTGCCGCCCTCTGATTTTAAATGGCAAAAAGCTATCATAGGAAAAGGCGACCGCATTTTCCTCCCGGATAACCAATATTTGGCATGGGAAAACCAAGTGGACTCTCTTGAACAAGTGGAAGCGGCACATTACCAACAAGAGCTTTTTAACACGATACTCATGCAGCCGGAGAACTGATGCATCCATCATTTTAAAATAAAGTGATTATCAAGTATATCAGCCTATTAAATAAATATTGATTATGAATAAACGACTAATCGCAGAACGTTTTTCAAAAGCTATCACTACCTATCCAAAGGAAGCAAACGTGCAACGGCAAATAGCAGGTAAAATGATTCGTTTGCTTACAGAACACATACCTTCTCCCTGCTCGAAAGTAATTGAATTTGGCTGCGGAACCGGTATTTACTCCCGTATGCTGCTCCAAGCCCTCCGTCCGGAAGAGTTATTACTTAATGACCTTTGCCCCGATATGAAATATTGCTGTGAGGACTTATTAATGAAGAAGCAGGTTTCTTTTCTTCCGGGAGATGCCGAAACAGTCTCTTTCCCCACCGAAAGTACATTGATAACTTCCTGCTCCGCCTTGCAATGGTTCGAATCACCGGAAAACTTTTTCGAAAGGTGTAATACCCTACTCAATAATCAGGGTTATTTTGCTTTTAGCACTTTTGGAAAAGAAAACATGAAAGAAATACGCGAACTTACCGGCAACGGACTTCCTTATCGTTCACGGGAAGAGCTCGAAGTAGCTTTGTCACCCCATTTTGACATACTGTATTCAGAAGAAGAGCTTATCCCGCTTTCGTTCGAAGACCCGATAAAAGTACTATATCACTTGAAGCAAACCGGAGTCAATGGCTTATCAACGCAATCCTCTCCTACCGGAAAACAAGAGAACGATTTGTGTTCATCAGACAACAATTCAAAAAATAATTTTAAGAACAATCTCCCCCAACAGCAATGGACTCGTCGTGACTTGCAACTCTTCTGTGAACGTTACATGCAGGAATTTACTCAGGGCACTTCTGTGTCCTTAACATATCACCCTATTTATATCATCGCAAAAAAGAAAAAAGTATGAAACAGAATGTATATTTCGTAAGCGGTATCGACACTGATGCCGGAAAAAGCTATGCCACCGGCTTTCTAGCTCGTGAATGGAACAAGAACGGCCATCGCACCATCACCCAGAAATTTATTCAAACGGGAAATGTAGGTCATTCCGAAGATATTGACCTACATCGGCAAATCATGGGAATTCCTTTCACCAAAGAAGACCAAGAGGGACTAACCATGCCGGAGATTTTCTCTTATCCCGCCTCTCCGCATCTTGCTTCCCAGCTGGATAACCGCCCCATCGACTTTGATAAAATAAAACGTGCGACCGAAGAATTGAGTGAACGGTATGACTCTGTTTTACTTGAAGGAGCAGGCGGCCTTATGGTTCCCCTGACAACTGAACTTTTAACCATTGACTACATCGTCCAAGAAAAATATCCGCTTATCTTTGTTACTTCGGGCAAACTGGGGAGTATCAATCATACCCTGCTTAGTCTCGAAGCAATACAAAAACGCGGCATTGTACTAGATACCGTATTATATAATTTATATCCTACCTTAGAAGACAAGACGATTCAGAATGATACAATGGAATTTATCCGAACCTGGCTGAAAAAGTATTTTCCGGAAACGAAATTTATACTGGTTCCGGAAATAAAAAAGAATCTATAGAAAAGTAATCACCGACTACTTTCACTCAACAACAATCGTACTCTTGTGTGGATTATGGCTATCATAAGTAACTTTCACCGGATACATATAGCCATAATCCTTTTTTTAAACAGTAGTCGAATATTTATCTAAAGCCTTTCTCAATGTTCTTTCCGAAATCGGTTTGGTCACAAAGTCATTACAACCCATCTCCAATGCCAATTCTTTATCAGCCTCAAAAGCATAAGCCGTCAAAGCAATGATCGGAATTTCTTTAGAATAAGAGCGGATAATATGGGTTGCTTCCAGTCCATCCATACGCGGCATTTTTACATCCATCAGGATTAAGTCCGGTTGGTACTGCTTATACATTTCGATAGCTTCCACTCCGTCTTTAGCCCAAAGCAATGTATATTCCCTGCCAATCAGATTCTTCAGCAAGATAAAATTGCTCTCCACATCTTCTGCTACCAGAATCTTCTTAATCTGTTGTACACGATTGACTGTATTTCCTTTAGATACCACTTTCGACTCTTTAAAGAATTTACCATGCTCTCCGGTTTCTTCATAAGGGATCGTGAAATAGAATGTGGAGCCTTTACCCAGTTCGGAAGTCACCCCTATTTCTCCACCGATTTTTTCGATAATCATCCGACAGATAGACAGACCTAATCCTGTCCCTTGGGCAAAAGAGTTCAGTTTGACAAAACGCTCGAAGATATGATCTACCTTTTCCGGTTCTATCCCTATTCCTGTATCCTTTACATACACACGAATATCTTTATCCATTCGTCCAAAACCAAAACGGATCTCTCCTTCATAGGTAAACTTACTTGCATTAGTCAGGAAATTCGTTATCACCTGCATGATACGGTTCTGATCTCCCTCCATGAGCAAATCCTCCTCCTCATTATCAAAAACAAGAGTTACCCCTTCTTTCACACGTTCTTTATGAACAGTATAAATTGTTCGGCAAACCTCTCCCAGATTCATTGGACGTTTGATATATTCCAGTGTTCCGGCTTCTATCTTCGATAAATCCAGAATATCATTAATCAATTGCAACAAGATATCCGAATTCTGATTGATAATACCCGAATAGAGCTTTTTCTCTTCAGCAGTTTCGGCAGAAGGCAATAATTGGGAGAATCCTACAATAGCATTCAACGGAGTCCGGATCTCATGGCTCATGTTAGCAAGAAAAGCACTTTTCAATCTATCGGATTGCTCCGCTTTAATCCTTGCCTTGATTAGTTCCTGCTCAATATTCTGAAGATTAGTAATATCCCACGAAATGCCAATCAGCAAAGGTTTACGTCCCTCCATCGGTACGAGTGCTTTCAAAGTCTGCACGATACGCGCTTCTCCATTAGCGGACAGATAAGTTTCCTGCATATCAATACGTTTATGAATCTGGAGTAATTCCAAATCATCCTTACGGAATTTCTCCGCATCTCCGTGCACCGGAAATATCTCATAATCCGTATGCCCGATAGCTTTAGATGCCGGAATACCCGAATGATCGGCAAATGCCTTATTCCAATATAAATATCTAAGATCATCTTCCGGATCTTTCACAAACAAATAGACCGGAATATTATTTAAAATGCCATCTAATAACAGATTCAGTTCACGGAGTTCATCCCGTTTCTTGATAACATCGGTAATGTCCTGCGTAAAGAACCAGGTGAGTTCCTGATTATTTTCACGAATCAGGAAAGTAGATACCTGATGTACTCTCTCCTTCGTATGCCCGTAAGGTATATAAGCCGCCCGATAAGCCAGACTTCCTTCATGATCGCGTATCACCTGGAGCTTTTGTTCCCATGCCTCCTTGTTGGTCATAGAGACACGCAAATCATATATTTTTTGTGTACCCAACTCCTGCGTTACACCGTATTCTTCTATAAATTGCTTATTTGCATAAACCAGCGTTCCATCTTCCGCCACAGCAAGAATACTGTCACTCACCTTATCAAGCACACTTTTAAAAACTTCCAATTGTCTTTGGGTAGCCACTCGTTCCGTTATGTCACGACACATAATCAGCACGTATTCCTCATCCAACGGAAAAATACGGTTCTCGTAATAATGGCGTTCACCATTAAAATCCAGTTCGTGATGTGCAGTTGAAACAGCTCCGGTGGTGATAGCCTGACGCATATTGGAGTGAATATTTTGATACGCTTCCGGTGGAACCATATCCTGCATGCGCATCCCTCTAAAATCCTTGTTTGATATTCCTACATGGTTGGTTTCTTCATTGGAAACAACTTCAATGCCTACCTCACTCTGATTGAAGACAGTCAGCATATCGGGAAGAGAGTCTAGTATTCTAACAGCATATTTCTCTTTAAAACTAACAGGACGATCGCTATGCTTCTCATCCCTAAGAACAGAAAGTTCTTTTCTAAGCTGCTCGTTTTCTTTTTTAAGTGCTTCTAACTGTTCTAGTAATGCTTCTTTGCTTTGTTCGATGCTCATGATGTAACGGGGTAAATACGTACTTATCTGCCAAAAGTAAATATTTTTTTGAATAAAAGCATGTATTTACCCCGTTTTTTTCAAAGAATTACTCAATTACCATAATCCGGTCGTTCAATCCCACCTTCATACCATCTTCCACGAATACTTCTTTCACAATTCCATCCGTCACCGAACGTATCTCATTCTCCATTTTCATCGCCACCAATACACAAAGCGGATCACCCCGCTTCATGAGATCTCCCTTCTTTACATACGTCTTCAGGATCACTCCCGGCATCGGTGCCTGTACCACCTGACGCCCTACGGATTCAGCAGCAGTGCGGGCATTATGTATCTTCTCCATTTCTCCCTGCAATTCAATCTGATAAAGCTCCCCTTTATTCATAATCGTATATGAATTATTGGAAGAAGGAGAAATCTGCACTCCATGCGAATGATGATCGATGATGATCGAATGGATAGAGTCGCCACCCATGTTATAATCGACCTCATATATCTTACCATTGACTGCAATCT
>PPYE01722074.1_pt1 | contig 11982 bp, 8 predicted proteins | sample 1559881 | NCBI WGS metagenome assembly PPYE01 (sample SAMN08240022, study PRJNA423297) | Human gut metagenome, whole genome shotgun sequencing project.
GTGCGATGGGATTCTATCCGGTAGATCCGGTGAGTGCAGAATATGTATTCGGTGCTCCACAATTACCCAAAATGACCTTGCATTTGGCTGATGGCAAGACTTTCACAATTATTGCAGAGAATCTATCGAAAGAACATAAATATGTAGATAGTATTACATTGAATGGTGAACCATATACGAAGAAAACAATTTCACATGAAGATATTGTAAAAGGTGGTACACTGGTGTATAAGATGAAGTAATTCTCAAACATTCTCACCGTGATGAGAAAAAAATCTCATTGCGGTGAGAAACTTTTCTCATTGCGATGAGAATTAATTCTCGCTACGATGAGAATAATATCCTTATTAAAGCATACGGAAACGCCTTTTTTAAATTAGTTGAACCGCTCTTTGCTTATTATTGCATAGTCTTGCTCACTTCTATACGCTGCTTTTCGAACTTCTCGCTATTGTTGCTACGGTTACTGACTTCTTTGCACTGGATGGGTGCACTCATTTCGAGCAAGCGTAAGATTTCATTCAAAGATTCACCTTCAAAAGTCGCCTTATAGGAATATTTTCCTAATTCGGCATCTTTCAAAATAAACTCCACATTATAAGTTTGTCCCAAACGCTTGAATACATATTCCAGTGGATCGTCTCTAAAAATGAGTACTCCATCTTTCCATGAGCACCATTTGTAAGTATTGGTTTTGTTGACGTTATACAAAGAAGTTGCCAGATTATAGTCTATTTTCTCTCCCGGTGAAAGGGAAATTGTTTTTTTCTTGTCAAGAGTTACTGCTACCTTTCCTTTTACTAATGTCACTGCCGTTACATTGTCCGAAGTATATGCATTCACATTGAATGCTGTGCCAGTAGCTTCTACAGTCAGTTCTTTCGTTTTTACGATGAAAGGATGCTTCTTGTCGGATTCTACTTCAAAATAGGCTTCACCTTGCATTGAAACCACTCTTTGCTTATCATTGAATTGAGTCGGATATTTTAGAGAACTTCCGGCATTTAGCCAAACCTTAGAGCCGTCGGGCAGATTCACTACCGACCAGGTACCGTAAGGAGTGAATAATTCCTGATAAGTTTCTGCAACTTGAGAAGTCGGTTTTAAATAAAGATAAGTGGATACTATCAGCAAGGGGAGAAGCAGTATAGCTGCAATTTGTTGCCAGTAGTACAGAAAGGATGACTTAGGACGAACCGATGCCGGCTGATTTTGATGAAGAATCTGCTCCATAACTTTTCTGTGCGCGCTGTCCACATCTATCTCTTCCGGATTAAAAGCCGGGTGACTGACTTCCCACACATTCTTTTGTGATAGAAAGCTCCTATTATGCATTTTACCTTATATATAATAGACGTTTCAGAAAGAAAATCCCACATCCATTAGTGGAAAAGAAAGAAAAAAAGTAGCAAATAAAAATCTTTTAATAAAATGCGAAGCTGTTTCAAAGCCTTGCTGATGCGTACTTCCACTGTTCTGACAGAGATATTGAGGCGATTGGCTATTTCCTGATATTTAATATTTTCTAACCGGCTCATTTCAAATACTTCTCTTTCCTGGGGAGGTAATTGTTCCAATGCATTTTTGAGTTGTCGGCATAAATCGGAGTAAAGTATGTAGTTTTCCGTTGTATCTATATCTATAGAGCCCGATTTAAGTTCATAAGCAACGTGCTCATCTATAATCCTTCGATGGCGTAATTCATCCAGGCAGTAGTTTCGGACAGCTTTCAGTAAATATGATTTTAGTGAATTCTCAATTTCTAGTGTTTTCCGGTCATTCCATAATTTGAGAAAGATATTCTGTACAATATCCTCGCAGGTAGATTTCTCTGGAATGTAAGTACCGCCAAACAACACCAGATCTTTATAATAGGCATGGAATAATCGGGTAAAAGCCTGTTTATCATCCTGTTTCAGCGCTATTACCAGAAAACGGTCGTCGGAAGTCTGTTGTTGGATATTTAACATAGTATTGTAGTAGAGATTCTATTGTTGGGGGTAAAAATAGAAAGATTATTTGGGATAAACGATAGTTTGATGAAAAAATAGTCTGGATGAAAAAATAATGTGATATGGGATGTGGCTTTTATTTTTAGAAACGTCTTATTGATAGGAACGAGAGAAAAATACATTTATTAACCTTTAAATAATACAAGCCATGGGAAAGACATAATCAGTGAATTTTACTTCCGAAAAAACTGATAAAAAAGGAAGGTCTGACTCACCTTCCTTTCCAAAGATTCAGTTATTCGTTAATCAACTTATTTGTAGAACCAATAACTAAACATGTAAAGGTATGAAACTTATTTCAATTAGAAAAATGAAAAAGAGAATTAATGTACCTGCTAATGTAAAAATGGGGAGAATTTGTGCTATATGGTTGTTTTGTATAGCTCTGCAAGCTGTCAGTATACCTATCCTTGCACAATCCGCCAAAATTACATTGCGACTGAAGAACGTGACTGTAGAGGAGGTCTTGACTAGTATCGAAAATCAGACGGAATATCGCTTCCTGTATAACAAAGATATTGTTGATGTTAGCCGTATAGTAAGCATTTCTGTGAAGAATGAACTGATGACTCTGGTACTGGATAAACTTTTTAAAGGCGAAGGAGTATCTTATACGATTGAAAAACGTCAGATTGTATTAAACAAAGTTTCATCTCCAGAAAATAACCAGGCCGATGACGTTGAACGTGACGATGAAAGAAGATTCAAAACAATTGGATGAGGTTGTTGTGGTAGGTTATGGAACGCAAAAGAAAATAAACTTAACAGGAGCTGTTTCAACGATTAATGTTGAAAAAGAATTGGATTCTCGTCCTCTGACTAATCTTTCAATGGCATTGTCCGGAATGAGTGCTGGAGTGCAGACTTTGCAGTTATCAGGTAAACCTAATAGTGATATGGCGACTATACGCATTCGTGGTGTTGGTACTTTGAATAATTCTAATCCTTTGGTGTTGGTTGACGGAATGGAATTATCATTTAATGATATTAATCCTAATGACGTTGCCTCTATTTCCATTTTAAAGGATGCAGCTTCATGTGCTATTTATGGTAATCGCGGGGCAAATGGCGTTATAATGATTACCACTAAAGAAGGAAAAAAAGGAAAAACATCAGTGAATTATTCGGGGAAATTTTCTTTGAATCAACCGTCGAATCTAATTCAGCTTGTGAGTAATAGCGCCGATTATTTCGAATTAATGAATGAATCTGCACGAAATATCGGGCAAAGTGATATTTTCAGTCAAAATACAATAAACGAATGGAGAGAGGCAGAAAAAAATCCTAATGGTCTGGCGGAATCTGGTTATCCTAACTACGTCGCTTATCCGAATACAGATTGGTATAAGGAACTATTTCAAAATAAAATAATGAGTGAGCATACGATTTCCGTTGTTGGTGCTTCCGACAATGTGAATTATAATTTTTCTGGTTCTTTCTTGGATAACCCGGGGTTAATACAAGATACGGGGCTGCGGAAATATTATATACGCTCAAATATTACTGTAAAAGTGAAAGATTGGTTGCAGATAGGCAACCGTTCACATGGCTATCATACAGACCAGGACCGTAATGAGGTAGATGCTTTTACAGGTGGAATACATGGACAGAAACTTCCGCCGGATATTTATCCTGAATATGATGGAAAATTAGGACTTCCTGAAGCTGTGGAAGAAGATCCGACGTCCTCTAATCCTCTTCATCTATTAGCTTCTTCGGGTGGCTCTTTTAAATATGAACAATTAAATACTTCTATGTTTGCCGATGCAACAATTCTCAAAGATTTTGTATATCATGTAGAGTTTGACTATATGCGTTATCGACATGATGCAGACTGGCTTTCCAAACAAATTGGGAGATATAGTTTTAGAAGAGGTAAGTTAGTAGAACAACCTACCACCTTGGAAAACATGTCGAAGGCTGTTTATTCGGAAGAGTCTAAAAGATGGCGTTTTGTACAGACGTTGGATTGGACTAGAAGTTTTGGCAAACATGATTTGGGAGCACTTGTTGGTTATGAGGCTATACGTAATTGGGGATTTAATACAGATATGGCCAAGCAAGGAGCTGCCGATGCTAGTCTGACTGACTTGTCTACGTATACGGAATTGAGTAACATAACAGGGACTACTTGGGAAAATACTTCCCGGTCTTTTTTCGGTCGTTTGACTTATGCTTATAAAAGCAGGTATTTGTTTGAGGTCAATGCCCGTTATGATGGTTCCTCTCGTTTCGCACCGGAAAGCCGTTGGGGATTCTTTCCGTCTTTTTCTGGGGGGTGGCGTGTTTCTGAAGAATCGTTTATGCAGGGTTCGCCTTTTGATAATCTAAAAATACGGTTGTCATGGGGGAAATTAGGTAATAATAGTATTGGAGACTATGAGTGGCAAGCTACTTATTCAGGAAGTAATTACATTTTTGGAGATAAGTTAACTTCAGGATTGGCACAGACTGTGATTGCTAACCAGAAATTACGTTGGGAGAGTGTTACGCAGACTAATATCGGACTGGATTTTGCTATTCTGAATAATAGATTGGTAGGAGAGTTTGATATTTATAATAAAGTAACTGATGGTATTCTCTATCGTCCGGGCGTTTATGCAACTATGGGAAACAAGACACCGGCTCGGCAAAATTATGCAGAGGTTACTAATAAGGGAGTTGAGTTCACATTAAATTGGAATGATCGTGTTAATGAATGGTCCTATTCTTTCTCTGGAAATTTCTCTTATAACAAGAATCTTGTTAGTAAGTTTAAAGGGGCCTTAAAAAAAGGTTGGGAGTATGATGAAAATGGTAGTTATATCTATAAATCAAATTTAGGGGATGTTTCTGATGGAGGAGATAACAGGATAATTGAGGGACATATCATAAATGAATATTATTTAAAGGAACCTTATAAAGGAGATGCTACTTACTTTTTTAACAATGGATTGGTTAATCCCACAGGAGGTCCTAAAGATGGGATGATTCGTACAGAGCAAGATATGCAGTGGTTGAAAGCGATGCAAGATCAGGGTTATGTGTTTTATCCTAACCAGAAGATTGGGAAGGCCAATTTATGGTATGGTGACTATATTTATGCAGATATAAATGGAGATGGACTTTATGGAAATGATTATGATAAGAAATTTCAGAAGGTATCATCCGTTCCGAAATATTATTATGGATTACAAGGAGCAGTAACGTGGAAGGGGTTTGATGTTTCTATGAATTGGCAAGGGGCAGCAGGATTTTCTATTTATTGGTATTCGGTAGGACAGAATTCTACATCCACAATTTTGGGTTATGGACTGTCGAAAGAACTTCAAAAAGATCATTATTTTTATGATCCGGAGAATCCCAATGATCCTCGTACCAATTTATATTCGAAAAACTCTCGCTTGACACTTAACCAAACTAACCAGGCTACAGAAGCTAGTACGCTGCATCTTGAAAAAGGAAACTTCTTGAAGCTACGTAATCTGACTATTGGTTATACACTTCCACAGGCATGGACACAGAAGTTTTATGCCAATAAAGTACGTATATATTTTTCGGGTGAGAATCTGCTGACTATCACTAAATTTTCTGGCATGGACCCGGAAATGCAGACTGGTATGGGGTATGTTACAATGCGTCAGTTAGCATTAGGTATTAATATTAATTTTTAATCTGTACAACAATGAAAAAGACTATCTCGATTATTACATTTGGAGGTATATTAATGTTGTTTGTCTATGCTTGTTCTGCAGACTTCTTAGATACGAAACCGGCTAATGTTATATCTACAGCCGGAGTTTGGGATAACGCAGATTTGGCAGTTCAAGTTGTGAATGGAGTGTATAATGCTCTAAGAGCCGACTATGCGACAAATAGCGGGTATGACGGTGATTTGCATTTTTATGATTATCGTTCCAGTATAATGGATATGGATCGTAATTGGATTTGGCATACACCGACACTTTTTGGCGTAGCTACTCCTTCATCAACAGAGTTTCTTTCGGCTTGGAAGCGTTACTATGAATTAATTCACAGAGCTAATGATGTAATAGCCAATATAAAAAAAACACCGGGTCTGAGTGACGGGAAAAAGGCACAATATATTGCAGAATGTAAGTTTCTTCGGGCTTATAACTATTATCGGATGAATATTTTATGGAAAGGAGTTCCGCTTTATCTAGAGCCTGTGACTGCAGAGGAATGCATCAAAGGGCGTTCTACGGAACAGGAAATCTGGGATGCAGTGTTGACAGATCTGACAGCTTGTGTCGAGGAATCTAATTTACCAGAAAAATATGCTGCCAGTAGCTCAGAGTATGGGCGGATAACTAAAGCTGCTGCTTATTCATTGCGGGGGAAAACTTATTTGTGGCTGAAACAATATGATAAGGCAGAGGACGATTTCAGGGCAATTACTAAAATGGGATATTCATTATTCGGAGATTATAAGGCTCTTTTTAAAGAAGCTAATGAACGTTGTGATGAAATGATATTTACTATTCCTTGTATAGAAAATCCATCAGGTTACGGGTCTGTATTTAATTGGGCTTTTGGCAATCGGACAACGAGTGGCTCCGGATGGAATAATTATCTGCCGAATCCAGCTTTTGTGGATAGTTATGAATGTGTGGATGGTAAACCGTTTAGTTGGGATGATTATTTGCCCGGTTATTCTACAATGACTCCGAGGGAACGTTCTGTATTTTTTTTAAGGGATAATCTAACCGATGGAGAAATTAAAATAATGGGGAGTTATGGTGCTGATATGAAACAGTATCTTCCCGATGGTAATGAAGCACGTATTAAAGCTGCTTATGCTAATAGGGATCCACGGCTGGCTATGAATGTAATAACTCCTTATGCTACATATTTGGGAGGTGTAACTGGCTCTGCTATTTCATATACATTACGTTGGCCATATCGAGGGGCTGATGATGCGGAGCCTTATGATATTCGGACAGACACTAATGATAAATTTTATTATTTGATCCGTAAGTTTGTGTATGAAGGTACGGAACATACGATAATGGAGCGTTCTCCGATTGATATTCCATTAATTCGTTATGCAGATGTACTTCTAAATTTGGCTGAGGCTTTGACCGAACAAGGGAAATGGGAAGAAGCTATACCGTATGTAAATGATGTTCGTAACAGAGTAGGAGCGCAGGCATTGAATTCTAATGATTATACAACAGTAAAAGGTTTGGATGATATGCGCCAACGTATCCGCAAAGAACGATATTGGGAATTAGCCTTTGAAGAATATATGTTTTTTGATGAACTTCGATGGGGAACCTGGAAAGAGAAAAAGTTTTACGAGGGTAACGGGCTAATGGAAGTCTGGGGAAATACTACCTATTCTTATATGTGGGGTGGTGATTATCTTTGGAAATGGGCGGTACCTGCTTCGGAGATGGAAAAGAACTCAAATTTAGTACAAAATGAAGGATGGAATAATTAATATGAAAACACATATGTTTATTATAATAAATTTATTAACTACATTGATGTTTTTTACATCATGTAAGCAAGATGCAGAAGAGTCTTTTTTCTTTAAAATAGAAACTGGATTATTAGAATGGCATGTAGGGGCAGAAGGAGGACAACAGGAATATATAGTTGAATCTAATGCTCCGTGGCAAATTGTACATAAAGGTATAGGCACATGGGCTAAAGTTTCTCCTCGTAGAAGTGAAGGGACAGGAAGTTTTCTGATAACAGTCAAGGAGAATGAGAGCGAGGAAGAGCGTTCTGTGTCACTTGCTGTACAACTGGCAGGTAAGGATTATCCTGTTAATATTACTATTACGCAGGAAGGCACATCTTCAGAACCTGTGCCACCGGTAGATGAAGATTATCCGATAGTGTATAATTCATTCCGTATACGTGATCCGTTTATTTTTGCCGACCCTGTATCTAAAAAATATTATTTACATGTCCATGCGGATGATGCACTTTATCCAACAGCGGCTAATCAGATAGCTGTGGCCATTAGTCGTAATTTGCGTGATTGGCAGAAAGGTGGAATCAGCTACGAAGCACCAGCAAGTTTCTGGGGAAAGGCAGATTTCTGGGCTCCTGATCTTTACTATTATGAAGGTAAATATTATATGTTTGCTACTTTTAGTGGAACAGATGGAATACGGGGAGCATCTGTATTGATATCTGATAAACCGGAAGGTCCATTTATTCCATTAGTTAACCGGCCGATTACCCCTAATGGATGGCAAGCATTAGATGCCGCACTTTTCGTTGATGAGAATAAAGATCCGTGGATTGTATTTAGCCATGAATGGACACAAATATCAGACGGAACTATTGTTGCACAGAAATTAACAAAAGATTTGAAAGAAGCGGCTGAAGAACCGGTAACCTTATTTGCGGCGAGTGAAGCACCTTGGGTTATAAGAAATTCATATTATGTATCAGATGCTCCATTTTTATATAGGGCAAATAATGGTGAACTTTTGATGCTTTGGTCTAGTTTTTTGTTGGGAAAAGATGGGAATGGACAATATGCCATTGGGGTGGCACGTTCTCAATCGGGTACTATTTTGGGACCTTGGCTACAAGATCCACAGCCATTGAATCCGAATGACAATGGAGGGCATGCTATGATTTTTAGGGATTTTGATGGGGTTCTGCGTATCTCGTATCACTCTCCTAATACTCCGGGGGGAAGTGAGAGGCTTACAATACATAGAATTGTTGATAATGACGGACAATTATCTATTGATTTTACCTCGGCATTAAGTAACTAAACTTGATATAATATGAAGTACATAATTCTATATGGAATGTGTGTAATAGCGCAGATGTTATTATTCACAGGGTGTGAAGATAAAGAACAGGTTTCTTCTTATTTGGCATTGGATAAAGATGAACAAAGTCAGTCGTTTACGGCTGCGGCAAGTACAAAAGAGATAACTCTGTTTTCTAATTTGGGAGTTATTGCTGATATATCTCCTGTGGAAGCAACAGCTTGGTGTCGGTTTAGTTTAAAAAGTGTGACAGAAGCTGAATCGGTTCTGATTATTAGTGTAGATGAAAATACGGTAAAGAAAGGGAGAAAAGCGATCATAACTCTCACTGCCCCTGATTATCGGAATGTAAAAGTCAATATTACCCAATCTGGCATCATTTTACCCATCAAATTAACAGAGTTTGAACCACATAATGGAGGGAAGGGTGATATAGTGACACTCAAAGGTGAAAATTTTGGAGATATAGCAGCTAATTTACATGTTTCTTTTGGAAATACTGTTGCAGAGATTCTTTCGGCAAGTGATACGGAACTACAGGTTAAGGTTCCTAAAATTACGAATAATCAACCTTGTAAAATAAGTGTGAAATTGGATAAAATGGAGGAAGCTTATACTGATAATTTTGTTTATGAGAAGCGCTGGTGGATAGAAAATTTGAAAGTGGATGTATTACCTTCAGCAATTGCTGTTGATAATACAGGAAAGAACATTCTCTTTCTACGTCGTTTTCCCGATGATCGGATTCCGGCAGAATTGGGACTTTATCGTTTGTCGGAAACTGGTGAAGTATCTTTTCTCGCTGGCTATGATCGTGTTGCGGGAGGGTATGGCTTTACGAGTGTTGTTTATGATAATGTTTCTAAGAAGTTTTACGCAATAGCTGAATGTGGAGGTACAGCTATTCAACTAATTGTAGTTGACCCAGCTAATAACTGGTCGACTGAGGTGAAGGCTGTCGAAGCGGGTATTGATGGCTATTGGGGTGTTGGATTGACAGCTAGCAAAGATGGTAAATTATATACTCGTCAAGGGTGGACTAATACAGTTATAGAAATAGATCCTTCAACATGGACTGCAAAGACAATAGGACTAGTGGAACGGCATGGTAATCAGGAGTTTTCAACTGCCCTTGCTGTTGCGACCGGTACGAATAATTTGTATGTGCAAATTAGATCAACATCTGAGTTAGCGTATATTGATGTTGTGACAGGCGAGGTTACTTGGTTGAATACTTCTGTTGAAACAGGTTATTGGGATGGTATATTTGCTGAAGCTCGTTTCTTGAGAGGTGAACAGATGTGCTCGGACGATGCAGGCAATATCTATATTGTCGATCAGGATAATCATGCGATTCGTATGGTGAATAATACAGGAGTTTCGACAGTTATTGGGGGGAATGGTTCTGGCGCTGTTAATGGTGTTGGCAAAGATGCAAAATTATGTGCTCCTTCAGGATTATGTATGGATGCTAATGGGGTTATGTATATTGGAGACACATGGAATGCTAGTATTAGAAAAGCCGTCTTTGAGTAGTCTCTCTGATTATAAAATTTTGAAATATTAATTCGATTATGAAAAAGATATTACTCTCATTTTTTATTGGCATTATGTTAATAGCCTGCAGTCAGAAAACAGTCTCTGTTCGTGAAGTCTGGACGAAAGAGCAGGCTAATGAATGGTATCAACAATGGGGATGGCTCCGTGGGTGTGATTTTATTCCGAGCACGGCAATCAACCAATTGGAGATGTGGCAGGCTGATACTTTTGATCCGGTTACTATTGATCGTGAACTGGGTTGGGCAGAAGATATCGGAATGAACTGTATGCGTGTATATTTGCACCATTTGGTTTGGGAAACGGATAAGGAAGGTTTTAAGAAACGTATTAATGAATACCTTACTATTGCCGACAAGCATCATATCTCTACCATCTTTGTCTTTCTGGATGATTGCTGGAATCCTACTTATCAGGCAGGAAAACAACCGGAACCACAACCGGGAGTACATAATTCGGGATGGGCGCGTGATCCGGGAGATTTGTATTATAAAGGTGATACGGCAGTGATACTTCCGGTCTTGGAGAATTATGTGAAAGATATTCTTACCACCTTTAAGGATGATAAGAGAATTGTGTTGTGGGATTTATATAATGAGCCTGGTGGTTCGGGTGGATATAGATACGGTGAAAGAAGTCTGCCGCTATTGCAAAAGATATTTACGTGGGGACGAACAGTAAACCCGTCGCAACCCTTGTCAGCCGGAGTCTGGGATATGAGTTTGACTAATTTGAATAAGTTTCAGTTGGAAAACTCGGACGTGATAACCTATCACACGTATGAAGGTCTGGATTCGCATCAACAGCTCATTGACACATTGAAGCAATATGGGCGTCCGATGATTTGCACGGAATATATGGCACGTACTCAAAATAGTACTTTTCAGGATATTATGCCGATGCTGAAGAAAGAAAATATTGGTGCAATAAACTGGGGACTTGTAGCCGGAAAGACAAATACTATCTTTGCATGGGATACTCCGTTGCCTGACGTAGCTGAACCGTCCTTGTGGTTCCATGATATTTTCCGTAGCGATGGGACACCTTATTCAACAGAAGAAGTGGAATGTATTCGTTCATTAACTAAATAATTCCCTTATGATAACTATGAGGAATATATGGATAATGATGTTGGGGATACTATAAAATGTATCCTACTGAACACTATCAGGCGTTGGCACCAGGTGAAACACTCTCTTTTACTATATTGAGTGAAGGAAATGTGATTAATGTATCTTCGGTTCCTGAAGGGGCTTATATTGTAGCTACCGATGAAAAAGGGAAAATGTTGCAGCCGCAAAATATTCCGATTGAGATCGGACTGTTTACGCCCGATACCCAATGGATTCGTTCGAAGAATAGTTTTCCCTATGCAGATGGAAATTATTTGTATAAGCAGAATAATGATTTCAGCAAGCCTGTAGATTGTGATATGCTTTCTCTCTTTCCTACTCCTAAAAAAGTAGAGAAGACGGGTGGCGTTTCTACTTTCTCTCCAAAGGTAGGTCTGAAGTTTGACGGTGTATTTAAAGAAGAAGCTCTTTTGTTGAAAAAGCAATTGGCTTCACAGTTAGGATGTACCGTTTCTGACAAGGATGAAGAAACAATCATTGAATTGAAGAAAATGGAGGTTCCTATTACCTGTCAATATCCCGATGAATATTACGAAA
>PPYE01158456.1_pt1 | contig 11979 bp, 17 predicted proteins | sample 1559881 | NCBI WGS metagenome assembly PPYE01 (sample SAMN08240022, study PRJNA423297) | Human gut metagenome, whole genome shotgun sequencing project.
GCCAGATCAGCCAGCAGCTTTTGCGCCGGTGCCGGATGCTGGTGGTGTGCGGAGGCGAGATCACGGCCGCGATGGCGGGCGAGATCGGGGCAGCGGAAAAGCTGAAGCTCATCTGCACCACGCTGGACGGCCTTGCGAAAATCAAAGAACAAAATGAATGAAAATGTAGTGACAATGTGTTGACAAGTGAGGGGGACGAGAGTATAGTAAAAGGGGTGATTAGTGTGGATGAAAATTTGAATGTTGCATCTATGGCAAAAACAAGTTCTTTTCAAATGCGAATTAATCCAACGGTTAAGAAGCGCGTGGAAGATATATATGCAGATTGCGGAATGACTTTGACTGATGCGATCAATATCTTTATTCAGCAGTCCATTAATGTAAAAGGTCTTCCCTTTCTTGTAACACAGAGCAGCAAGGAGGCTTTGCACGAACAAGCGGCTGCATTGCTGATGGCCGAGCTGAAAAAAGGAGAGAACTCTGTCCACAGTGATGAGGATTGGATTTCCGAAGAAGAAATGCTGACAGAATTGGGGCTCGGGCGATGATACTGCGATATACCCCAAGAGCCCGAACAGATCTTAGAGAGGTGCAAGAATACATCAGTACAACGCTGAAAAATCCAGCTGCCGCAGATCGTATTGTAGCAAAAATTTTGGAAAGCTGTTCGCTCTTAAAAGGACAGCCGTACATGGGTGCAGCACTGGCTGAAAAAGTGGGACGTGAAACCGATCTGCGATATTTGATATCTGGAAAGTATATCGTTTTTTATCGAGTGGGGCAGGAATCCATATCGATTATTCGTATTTTGGATGGCCGGATCAATTATATGCGCGTTCTGTTTCAGTAAAAGTAGAAAATTCAAAAATGCAGAAGAAAAAGTCAAGGCATTCAGATGCTTTGGCTTTTTTCTTTTGCCAGACGAGGACTGGAACGGCAAGCATAAGCCTCATTGGAAAAGCCTGTTTGGTTCCGTTTTCAGCAAAATGGGAAATGTACTTAGCCGCGCACTCCGTATCATTATTTGCATTTCCGTGATCTTCTGGCTGCTTTCTTACTCGGCGGACGGAAATGTGGCGAACAGTATCATTTACAAGGTAGGAACCTTTATTGAACCTGTGACAAGCCTGTTTGGTTTACCGTGGCAACTGTTTATCGCTTTTGTCGCTTCCGCTATGGGCAAGGAGGCTTCTCTTGGCGTTATGGCTTCCCTGTTTAACACGGGAAGTATTTGGGCGGCTATTGAGCAGTCCGCTACCGTAGACACGGCGGCACTTAGTACAAGTATGCTGTCCGTCATATCCAGACCGGAAGCTCTTGCTTTCCTGTTCGCGTTTTTCTTCAATATGCCTTGCCTGATGGCCTTGACCGCAACAACCCAGGAAACACACTCTATGAAATGGACTGTGCGAATTGCGCTCTATTATGTCCTTACAGCCTTGATTATGGCAACGATTGCGTATCACGTCGGTCTTGTTATTTTCTAAAGGAAAGGAGTTATTGTGCTAATTCAATTATTGGAGTATTTACAAAGCGGGAAAACATACAGCGTTCAGGAGTTGGCTGAACTTCTGCATAAGGACGTAGGGAGCATCCAAGTGGAACTTGAATATTTGGAGAACCAAGGATATATCCGAAAAGTAGCTTATCAAGCCGACTGCAATCATAATTGCAACGGCTGTCATGGCTGCGATCAGCCTACCCCGGCTGCCCCTGATGTCAATATATGGGAAGTTATTAAACGAACCGAATAGGAGAAACAAAATGAAACTGTATGAGTCGGGCGAGGATTATTTAGAAGCCGTACTAATGCTGCAAAAGAAAAATGGTATGGTACGCTCTGTTGACCTTGCCCGGCACATGGAGGTGTCAAAGCCCAGCGTGTGCCATGCAGTGGCTACCTTGCGGGACGGCGGCTTTCTTATGATGGACGAAGATCACTTTCTCCATCTGACCGATGTTGGCCGGGAAGTTGCCGAAAAAATCTACGAGCGTCACTGCTTCTTTACCGAGCAGCTTATCGCCGCAGGCGTTGACCCCAGGACTGCGGAGGCTGACGCCTGCCGGATTGAACACATCATCAGCGATGAGAGCTTTTCACGGCTGAAAGAGGCAGCCGAACAGGAACAAATCTAAACCAAATAAGACAAGCGATCCTGCCCCGCAAGACGGGGAAAGAAAAAAACCGTTGCAGGGCAGGCAGCTTCGTGCGCCCATAATGGATTTTCCGGGTACTGCGGCGGTTTTGAGTAACATCAAGGCCGCCGTTTCTTATGCCCTCAACAAAGGAGTGACGACTACACGCTGACACGGCGGCTTTAGGAGGGAACCGCCATGAAGCACATTGACCGCCGACAAATTCAGACGATATTTCACTACCGTCAAAAAAAGCCCAGTCAACGAACAGGCCCCGTCTGGTAGCCGGTGCGAAAATTGTCATTCTGTAAGTGAATATTGGAGTTTTTGCGCTCGAATAGCTTTCTGCTGTCCGGGCGTTTTTTCATACCTGTGGGGCCGTAACATCGGGCCAGCATGGCCCGAACCCTGGCCCCAATGCCGTTCTCCGCCGCCCCATTCAGATTTACCAAAAAAATCTGAATGGAGGAAAGGCAGATGGAAGTTACCATCAATTATAACGGACAAGCTGTGGCCGTGGAGGTTACGCTGGAAGTCTATGAATTTCTTGACCGGGCCGATCATAAAACGGAGAACCTGTTCCATGAACAGCGGCGGCATTGGGACGGGCGGGAGTTTGACGAGTACATAGCTTTTACCGAGGGCGTGGGCGTTTACAGTGAAACGCCGGAGGAATACCTTTGCCGCATGGAAACGCTGCATGAGCTGATGGCTGTTCTGGACACCTGTACCGAGGCCCAGCGCCGCCGGTTCCTGCTCTATGCGCTTGACGGACTGAGCCTTGCAGAGATCGGTGTGCTGTGCGGCTGCTCCAAAGTGGCTGTTTATCAAAGTGTGGAGGCGGTCAGAAAAAAATTTATAAATTTCTTTGAGAACAGGCTTAACGAATGACCTGTTTTCTGGCTACCAAGTGAAAGGGATCATTTCCCTTATCTCAGCGAGGGGCGGACAGCGGACGAGCTGTCCGCCTCTCCGATTTTCAGGAGGTAAGCCTATGAAAACAATCAATCTGCGGTGGATGTATCCCCACTACCGGCATGACGAGTTTGTGGATGTTACGGACGAAGTGTGGGCAGCGATGTATCAGGCCCAGCGGGAGATGGAGAACTATGAGCGTCGGAAAGTCTACCACCGCGCCTACTACTCTCTGGACGCATACAGCTGGCTGGAAAATTACGCACTGGAACACAGCAGATCGCCGGAAGATATTTTGCTGGAACGAGAAGAAATGACCACCCGCCTGCACCTGATTGCAGTTCTGCCTGCGGCTCTGGCTCATGCCACTCCGACACAGGCCCGCCGTGTTCACGCCTACTACATCGCCGGTATCAAGCAGCCGGAAATCTCTCGGATAGAGGGCGTCCACAGCAGCAAGGTTAGCGTTGCCATCCGCCGGGGTCTGCGGAATATGCGCCGCTGCTATGATGACCTTTTTCAAACAGAGTGAGGGCGTGCCTATGCAGACCATCAATCTCAAACAATATTATCCATTTTGCAAAGAGGACATTTTTGTGGAGGTGTCCGATGAGATCGTCGAAGCGTTTCTTCTGGACAAGAGAGCCGAGGCCGCCAGAGATCGAAAGATGTTCCGGTATAAGGCGTTTTATTCCCTCGATTGTAACGATGGAATCGAAAATGCCGCCATCGGCTGGGCGCAGCCATCGCCGGAGGACTACCTGATAGAAAAAGAAGAATTAGCCGAATACGAAGAACTGATACGGCGATTGTACGAAGCCATTTCTTTCCTGCCGCCTATGCAGGCTCGCCGTGTCCACGCCCGCTATATGCTGGGTATGAAAGTGAAAGATATTGCCGCAATGGAGGGTATCACGCCATCACAGGCGGGAAAATCCATCCATGCCGCACTGCGGAGGCTGCGCCGGTACTTTGCTCGACAGAAATGGACGGTCAATCTATGAGTATTTCCAAAGAAAAGAGGTGCCTGACATGAACGAAAAAATTACAGCCCACCCCCAAAAAGAAGAACGGGAGAAAGTCCTGAAGGAGATTCGGCAGCTTGAAAACCGAAAGAAGCTTTTGGAGAACAAGCAGCGGAACGAAGAACGCAGGGTTCGCACCCGCCGCCTGATTGAGCGCGGAGCCATTTTGGAGGGGATTTTCCCGCTGGCTCCCGACCTTTCCGGCGCGGAGGTCAAAACATTTCTGATTGCCCTGTCCCATCTTCCGGGGGCTGCGGAATTGACTGCAAACCTGCCAAAATCCGGGGACACGCCATAAGTCCCTTGTTTACAAGGGCGCACTTATACACCGTTGCCGGTGTCGTGCGCCCTGCCGGGGGCTGTTGCGCTCTCTGAGCGCGATGGGGAGCTACACTCCCCAAACCCCTTGTGCGCCCCGCGCAGCCAAACACCCGCTTCGCGTCTGTTCGGCTCCACGGAGCCTGAATATCCCCGCCGAAAGGAGGTGCCACCCATAGATTTTTGTCATATCCCCGTCAGTATCATCAAGCGCAGCGAGGGCCGTTCCGCTGTTGCCGCAGCCGCCTACCGAAGCGGAACCAAACTGACGAATGAATGGGACGGCCTGACCCACGATTACACCCGGAAAAGCGGCGTTGTCCATGCGGAAATCATGCTGCCCGCCCACGCCCCGCCGGAGTTTGCAGACCGCTCCACCCTCTGGAACAGTGTGGAGCAGATCGAGAAAGCCAAGGACAGCCAGCTTGCCCGCGAGATTGAGGCAGCCCTGCCCCGCGAACTGTCCAGGGAACAGCAGCTTGCCCTTGTCCGGGCCTATGTGAAGGACAACTTTGTGGACAAGGGGATGTGCGCCGATTTTGCCATCCATGACAAGGGAACCGGCAACCCCCATGTTCATATCATGCTGACCGTCCGGCCCCTAAAAGAAAACGGCGCATGGGGCGCAAAGTGCCGCAAGGCATACGACCTGGACGAGAACGGCCAGCGCATCCCGGATGGGAAAGGCGGCTGGAAGAACCACCGGGAGGACACCACCGACTGGAACGACAAAGGGAATGTGGAGATTTGGCGGGCGGCATGGGCGGCTTATACCAACCGGGCATTGGAGGCTGCCGGTCATCCCGCCCTGGTAGACCACCGCAGCTACAAGCGGCAGGGCATTGATAAAATACCCTCTGTCCACCTGGGGCCAGCGGCCAGCCAGATGGAGAAGCGCGGTATCCGCACCGACAAGGGAGAAGTCAACCGGCAGATCGCCGCCGACAACAAGCTGCTCAAGGAAATCAAAGCCCGCATTACCCGCCTCTACAACTGGTCTAAGGCCGAGGCAGAGAAGCCGGAGGGCCAGCAGGCCAGCATGATGGACTTGTGGGAGGCCCAGCAGCAGCTCAAGCGGCCTGACACCCGCACCGGCAAAATCCGGGCTTTGCAGGAGAGCGCCGCCCTGTTCAGCTTTATGCAGGCAAACGGGATCAAGTCCATGCAGCAGCTCCACGATAAAATCTCCGACATGAACAGCAGCTACTATGACCTGCGGGGAAAGATCGTCAAGGCTGAGCGCCGGATCGCCATTCTTACCGAACGCGGGGAGATGTGGGAACAGTACAACCAGTACAAGTCCATCCACAAGCAGCTTGCCAAAGTAAAGCCGGAAAAACGGGAACAGTTTGAACAGCGCCACAGCCGGGAATTGATCCTCTATGACGCAGCAGGCCGGTATCTGAAAGAACTGAAAGACAGCGGCGAGGCAATCACCCCAAAGGCATGGCAGCTGGAAATTGACCAGCTGGCCGCTGGAAAGCAGACGGACACGCTTGCCATGAAAGCCATGCGGGAGGATTTGAAAGCAGTGGAACGGCTCCGCAAAACCGCCGAGCAGCTGTCCAGACAGGAACGGGACAAGTCTCACGACCGGGAGCCGGAGCGGTAAGGGCTACCGCGTTTCACGACATACTTTTGCACACAGAAAAACCGCCGTACAGGTTTCCCCATACGGCGGCAGACTGTTTATTTGCCGAACAAGTCGCTGTGTGTGCCGGTGCGGGCCAGCGTCAGCACCAGAACATCATCCTCTATGCGGTAGACAAGCAGCCAGTCCGGGAGAATGTGACATTCCCGATGGCCTGCCCAATCGCCGGACAGGTCATGGTCACGGTTCTTATCCGGCAGCGGTTCGCCCATTGCCAGCAATGCTACGACCTGCTCCAGTAGCTCAATCTTCAAGCCACGCTTTATGGCTCGTTTGTAGTCCTTTTTGAAACTGGTCGTGTACTTGACGGTATATTTGGTTTCTTTCATCTTTTCAGGTCAGCAAATAACTCGTCAAGGTCATTGTAGCCCTTTACAGACGGGTCTTTTGCAATCCTTTCCGCTTCCAGCATGGCAGCAACCGTTTCTTTGTTCGGCTGTTCCAGCCTTACTTCAAAGGGAATGCCGCCTTCACGAAGCGACTGGCGCACAAAGATGTTAAACGCCGTAGTCAGGTTCATGCCAAGTTCAGTAAACAGTGCGTCCGCCTGGCCAGTACCGCAGAGTGCGGAGGCTGGTGCATGAGTGCTGTAACTACATCGACGGAAACTGTACCGCCCTGGATGATGGGGAGGAATGTGTCTGCGTCCAGTCCATTTCCTACTCCCTGTTGTGCCGGTGGTTCCGGGCGGCGGTGCTGCCGCTGGACAGAGAACTGGAAACGGCCCTGTTCCACCGCCTGGACGCCAAACGGTGCGCCGTCTGCGGGGCGCTGTTCACCCCCGGCTCCAACCGGGCCAAATACTGCCCGGAATGTGCCGGACGCATGAAGCGTATCAAGGCCGCCCAGCGCAAGCGGAAACAAAGGGCGAAATGTCACGCTTTAGGGGCTGAAAACCCCTTGTAAATCAAGGCTTTTTTCGAGGGTGTCGCTGGGGGCCTGATAGATTTATCCTCTGGCCCCCAAAACGGCCCTCTAAAGGCATACAGACCCCTGAAATAAACCCCAAGGAGGAAGCCTATGTCAGACAATCGAAAATATTACTACCTCAAGCTGAAAGAAAACTTCTACAACAGCGAAACGATGGTTATTTTGGAGAGTATGCAGGATGGCCTGCTGTACTCCAATCTGCTGCTGAAAATGTACCTCATGTCACTCAAAAGCGGCGGTATCCTCATGCTCAATGACCATCTGCCCCACACGCCCCAGACCATCGCCACCTTTACCCGCCATCAGGTGGGGACGGTGGAACGGGCCTTGAAGGTGTTCCTTGAATTTGGCCTTGTGGAGATTTTGACCGATGGGGCCTACTACATGGCCGACATCCAACTGCTGATCGGCCAATCCTCTACCGAGGGGGAACGGAAAAAGAAAGAGCGTATGCGATTGAAGCGTCAAAAACTGCTCCCATCCGGCGGGGTGGACATTTGTCCACCATATAGCCAGGGGGACATTTGTCCACCAGAGATTAGAGATAAGAGATTAGATATTAGAGATAAGAGTATAGAGAATAGAGAGAGTGAGAGCGCCCGCGCCTATGGCCGTTACCAGAATGTTTTCCTGACGGACGAGGAAATGGCAGACTTGCAGGCCAGCTTTCCCACCGTATGGGGCCAGTACATCGAAAAGCTGTCCGAGTACATGGCTTCTACCGGCAAGCGGTATCAGAGCCATGCCGCCACCATCCGGCGCTGGGCCGGTGAGGACGCGAAGAAAGCAGCCCCGCCCACCCGCAACCGGGATTACAGCGTAAAGGAGGATGAAACCGTATGATTGAGATTACCGCAGAAATCCGGGCGCTGATCGACAAGGCAGCCGCCGGTGTGGAACTGGCCGGGGACGAGTACATAGACCCGGCAGATGGCCTCATCCACTGTAAGAAGTGCGGCGGCCAGAGGCAGACCGTTGTGCCATGCTTTGGAAAACCAGGCTACTTCATGCCCCGCTGTATCTGCCAGTGCCAGCGGGAGGCCGAGGAACAGCGCAAGACTGCTGAAGAACGGCAGCGCCGCATGGAGCGGATCAAGCGCCGGAAGGCCCAGGGCCTGCAAGACCGCTATCTGTACGACTACACCTTTGCCAACGACAACGGCCAAAATTCCCTGATGGACAAGGCCCGCGCCTATGTGGAGAACTGGAAGGAGGCTTACAAGAACAACACCGGCCTGCTGTTGTTCGGGGATGTGGGAACCGGCAAGTCCTTTTTCGCCGGTTGCATCGCCAACGCCCTGCTTGACCGGGATGTGCCGGTGCTGATGACGAACTTTCCCACCATCCTGAACCGCCTGACCGGGATGTTCTCTGAGGACAGGTCGGAGTTTATTGCCAGCTTTGACGAGTATGACCTGCTTATCATTGACGATTTGGGTGTAGAGCGCAGTACCGAATATGCTATGGAGCAGATGTTTTTCGTCATTGACAGCCGATACCGCAGCCGCAGGCCTATGATTATCACAACAAACTTGAAACTGTCCGAGCTGAAAAACCCGCCTGATCTGGCCCACGCCCGTATCTATGACCGTATTCTGGAACGGTGTGCGCCGATTCTTTTTGACGGGAAGAATTTCCGGGAAGAAAATGCCGGTGCTACCCGACAGGCAGCAAAAGACATTGTAAACAGTAAGCACGACTGATTTTTTACCGGGCGGCACAGACCCGTTCGGAGAAAGGAGCGCCATGAACAAAGAACCCCGTACTATGCAGGCGGCAGACGCCGCTACTGTGTCCAGAGCGCCGGAAAACACGCCAGCGATGGTAAAGAAAATCGGCAAGACAACCTACAAGGTTCATGTCCATTTCAGCAATACCAGCACAGAAACCATGAGCGATAAAATCAAGCGTATGCTCAAAAATGAAATTCAGCAAATGTGACAGACTGATAAACGAAGCCGCCTTGTGCTAAACTGATGATGGTATGCACCAAAATTTTTGTCAAGGAGGACACGAAAATGCTTTACACAGAAAAAGAGAAACATGAAATTGAGCGAGTAAAGGAAGTCTTTGCGGAACATCTGCGGCAAAGCCCTGATTTTGAACTGCTCTGGTCGGACAAGGTAGGCTATGTTTGGCTGACGATTGGCGTAAATCCAGTCTATGTGGATATCGGTATCAGGATAGAATCTGCCGCCGATCTCTGCGGCAGGTGTTTGGATGATGTTGCTATGGATGTTTTGTATATGACGGGCAACGATCATGCACTGGAAGCAGCCGACCCGCTGGAATTGGCCGAAATCAAGCGGCGCTGGGAGCCATATATCAACCAGCTGCCAGACTATGCGTATCTCTGCAAAGACCTGCTGAACGGAAAAATGTAATCTATCAAACGAGGTGTCAGGAGCCATACGGTGCTTCTGGCACCTTTTTGTAGATTTTTTGTGAATTTGATTAAAAAGTCCTTGACAATTTGTCTCTGGCAAGACAGCCAAAAGTATCCTTGTGAGCGTGGGTGTGCGGCTGTCGGCATTCCTGCTGCCGGAGGTCATAAAGATGACCTGCACAGACGATCTGCATCTGGAGGAATTGGGGGAGAAAAAGGTGGCGCTGTTCTGCTGCATCCCGGACAGTGAGAAATCACTGAACTATCTTGTCGGCCTCATGTACGGCCAGCTCATCCAGGCTCTTTACCATGAAGCGGACCGAAAACATAAAGGGCGACTGCCGGTGCCTGTGCATTTGTTGATCGATGAAGCGCCGAACATTTCTTTGCCCACAGACAGCTTCCTGACTTCGCTGGCGACCATGCGCAGCCGCGGCATTTTTACATCCTATATCTGTCAGAACATGGCGCAGATCAAGGCGCTGTTCAAGGATAGTTGGGAGTCGCTCGTGGGGCTGTGCGATGAGTTTTTGTATATCGGGGGAAATGAAAAAGAAACACATAAGTATGTTTCGGAGATGCTCGGTAAGCAGACGCTGTCCGCAGACTCCCACAGCCACAGCCGTGGCCGCAACGGCAGTTACAGCACCAGCACGCAGCTGACAGGCCGGGAACTTCTCACGCCGGACGAGGTGCGTCTGCTGGATAACGGCAAAGCGATCCTGTTCGTGCGTGGCGAACGCCCCATGATGGACAATAAATACGATTTGAAACGCCACCCGAACGTGCGGTACACAGAGGACGGCGGCGCGCCGCCTTATGATTACACTGCGGCCCGGCTGTCCGCAAGCGATATATCCGGTAGCCCGGAGAACTACGAACTGCTGGATATGCGCGATTTTTTAGCATAAGAACATACGAACAAACAACAGCGCCAGCCGGAGCAGCAATCTGCTGTCCCGGTTGGCAAAGTAAAGCAGGAGGTATACCCTATTGAATATCTTGAAACCCTCTCATAAAAAGGAGAAAAGCTGTCCGGTAAAGTTGGGCAGGGCGGAACAAAGAGCCTTTGCCACATACATGGCACTGGTATTATGTGTATTTTGCTTTAGTACCCCAGCCTTTGCCGCAGACGATCCTCTGGCTATCGTTAACAATCTGTCCGATTTTGTATTTTCTCTCATTCGCGCAGTAGGTATTATCCTGCTGGGCTGGGGCGTGGTGCAGGTCGGCTTGTCTTTCCAAAGTCACGACCCCAGCCAGAGAAGCCAGGGCTTCTTGACGCTGGCAGGCGGGCTTGTGATCACTTTTGCGCGGGAGATCCTCGCGCTGATCGGTGTTGCGTAAACACAGGTACATGACGGCAGCGGGGGAGGTGAAATCACATAGGCGAAAACTCATGGATCATAGATAACCTTAATTCGGCGCTCAATACATGGAACGAAAAACTGGCGGAAATTTGGCAGCTTCTCACACAGGGGCTTGCCGACTTCAAGGGCGGCGGCATTTGGAATGTCATGCTGAATGTCCACAACGCAATGACAGCCATTGGTCTCGGCCTGCTGGTGCTGTTTTTTGCAGCAGGCATCGTCAAGACCTGTGGTAGCTTCGTGGAAGCCCGGAAGCCGGAGCATGCGCTGAAGCTGTTCATACGATTTGTGCTGGCAAAAGGCGCTGTGCAGTACGGCCTTGAACTTATGCTGGCGGTTTTCGATATCGTCCAGGGCATTGTATCCCGCGCTATGAATGCTGCGGGTACAGGCGGATTGGCGCCCACGACATTGCCGCAGGAGATCGTGGACAAAATCAACGCAGTGGGCTTCTGGAGCAGTATCCCTCTGTGGGCTGTCACGCTGCTGGGCGGGTTGTTTATTACGGTTTTGTCCTTCGTGATGATCATGACGGTGTATGGCCGGATGTTCAGGCTATACTTCTATGCTGCGCTGGCTCCCATTCCTTTGGCCACATTCGCGGGCGAACCAACAAGCAATGTGGGACGCAGTTTTGTGAAAAGCTATGCGGGTGTTTGCCTGGAGGGGGCGGTAATCGCTCTAGCCTGTATCATCTTTTCCGCGATGGCTTCTGCGCCGCCCGCCGTGGACAGCAGTGTGTCCGCAGTTACGGTGGTTTGGAGCTATGTGGCGGAGCTTATTTTTAATCTGCTCATACTGGTGGGCGCTGTCAAAGCCAGCGACCGTGTTGTGCGGGAGATGCTGGGACTTTACAAACGTGCCCGCGGGCCACGGACTCATCCGCTGCGGCGGGGCGATTATCCCATTCGAGAACAGCTTTCCGAAAAATACGAAGCTGTATCAGCTGATGACGACCAAGCCTAATGAAAAGTTCGAATGATGGAAAGAACAGACTTGCGTTGAGCGGAGAATTGTTATACCATATCCTGCGCATCATTCGGCACGAGGGCTATACAGGCTACATTATTACGCATAGTGTTCGTTCGCAGCACATTCCAGAACTGCAAATCGTTGATATAGAACTATTTAAAGAAGCTAACAAAATGGTGAGCCTGCGGTGCAATGCAAATGCTTTTGAACGCCGGGTGCATATATCAAAGGATTGCATCCGGCGTTCTCAACTTAAAACAATAATTAGGAGGAACA